>Ga0181357_1001258_pt1 | contig 10001 bp, 4 predicted proteins | sample Fa13VDMM110DN_FD_130094 | JGI IMG/M metagenome (GOLD analysis project Ga0181357, IMG submission 130094) | Freshwater viral communities from Lake Michigan, USA - Fa13.VD.MM110.D.N | ecosystem: Environmental > Aquatic > Freshwater > Lake | place: USA: Michigan | collected 2013-09-24 | reverse complement strand
TCTGGAATTAGACTTTGAAGTAGCTAGTGATCTATGGAATATTGATACTTCGGAGTCTATCTCGCATAATGCATATGTTACTCTAGAAGATACCTTTGTCAGCGTTAAGGATGAGTTTGATACCTATACCGAGACTCCTGAACTACTACAAGTAATGGATTCAAGAGGCGATCTTCCTCCTAATGATATGTTTAATAGTGCAGACTTTCAAACATATAACTACCATAGCGCAGTACTAAGATCACGTTGCCGAGTTACTTCGCAACCTGATACTGGTGATGTGTTTATCTCTTATGTAGGCTCAAAGACCGTTATTCCATTATCGCTATTGAAGTATATTGTATCGTTCCGAGATGAGTGTCACTTCCATGAAGAGATTTGCGAGGCTATCTATAAACGGTTGTGGGATGTCCTGCAGCCTGAGTCTCTATCTGTTAAGTGCTTGTATGCTCGTCGTGGGTCTTGGGATATTAATCCTGAGCGTGTTTCAAATGAGAAATTGAAGCATAAAGAGCTAGGTGATGCTGAGTTTCTACATATTAAGCTGCCGCGGCAGTAGTCTTAGTTAAAATCTTTACAAACCTCTACTATAGTAGAGGTTTTTTTATGTTCTGTTATAAATAAATATATGGCGATATCTTCAACCAATAATGGATCTACCTTCTATAACATCAACGATTGTAGGTCTTTTAATCAACCTGTTACCACTGCATTAGTAGCTCTAAGCGCTTATCCTTGTTCCGAAGTTATCATTATAAATAAGACTGGTCAGTCTGTTTATATCTACGATTCATTATACTCTACAGATTCTAATAGACTTCTTCTAGATTCAAACGAGAGTACAACGATAAGAGGTATAACTAATTCGGGACAAGTAAGTGCTAAGACTGCATCTGGCGCTGGAACACTTTACTTCAGAACACAATACTATAGTCTTAACCCGCAGCGTTAATACTGACTAGTAATATGTCTAGTCTACATTAAATACGTGTATGTTAATGTTTAATGAGAATATTAGAGTAAAGAATACAGCTCATAATATTAATGTTTTAACAGTTCCAGAGTATCAAGAGATATATTTTGATATCTATGAGCTTGAACTAAATGGTAGTAAGTATATTGCAGAAAAGATTGATGAATATAAAGGTTCACCAGTCATTAGTATACCTCTAGTTATAGAGGGCAAAGAGTATACAGCGCCATTCGTATTGCAGCAGGGAGAGTTTAGTGCACTCTTCAATAAGGATAATTCTTCTTTTGTACAGGATGTAAGTCATAAGGAGAGTATTGAAAATATAGTAGATGATTTACTTACTATAGAGGATATTGCACCAGATGACTTTAACGAGATTGTTTTTAAAAATAAAGAATCTCTACTAGAAGATATACAGAAAGCTAAACGATTTAATAGAGAGAGCTCTAAGAGTCTAGATAAGAAAAATCTTGAGGAAGCGAGTAAGCAATTAACAGATAGACTAGAGAAGATAGTTAATAATAGAATTAAATCAGTCACAGAGAGTAATAATAATCTCAATCAAAATACTAGAGATGACTGTATTAATCTAATTATTGAAAGAGAGAATTCTATCCTAAGTGCTATTGAGCAGTTAAAGACTGATGTACCTAATATTGTCATTAAGGAAGCTAACGGGTCAGTAAGAGAAATAGATCTTAAAGCTGTTAAAAAAGAATTAGAGAAATCTATTGCTGGTAAGTTTACCACGGAGATATCATCTCTTAAGAGGTTAATTGAACTATCGTCAGGAGGTGGTGGTGGCGGCGGAGGTGGCTCAGTTGCTGTTCAGTACGCTAATGGAGGTACTATGAATGGAAGCCTCGACATTAACGGTAGAATTTTATCTGGAGGTAGAGATATAAATGAAATATTTCGTAGCACTATTTCACAAATATTAAGTACAGAGTCTTATTTACCAAAGTCTGGTGGTACAGTATCTGGTCAATTGAGCGTTGCTGGTGCTACTGCTTTAACTGTTAATACTAACTGGTTTAATATACCGTACTCTTTTGAAGCAGCTAACGAGATAATTGTTGATGGTAGCACAGAAATTCTTTCTATATCTGGCTTATATTCTGAAGTACAGGAATCTTTAACTAAAGTCCAGCCTCTTTATATACCTACCACGACCTATTTTAATACTACATCTACCTATAATATTCAAGGTACACTTGAAGAGCTTATAGCGAACAATGCGTATGACGTCAGTAGTCTTCAAACAGTAGTTTCAGCTGAACAGGAACAGATAGATGATCTTAATTCTAGAGTAGCTGCTCTTTATTCTTACCTAATTCAAAACTTTGATAAGAATATAGTAGTTACTTCTAGTAGTATTGCTAACTTCATAGCTAATGAGTGGAGTAGTAATCTAGGTCTTGTACCAGGTAGTACTGTAATTCTATCAGCAGCTAATGTAGCTTATATATTAGGCAATAGCGACGGGTCTGGTGTTAATGACTATTTTGAACTAAATCTAAAACCTAATTATCTCTTCTATAAGACTGGTTTGCAGAACTATGCTTTATTAGACGCGTTTCCTTTATCAGCGATGAAGAGTTCTAAATATGTCTTGCAGGTAGAAGACTCATATACAGGAGACATATATTATGGGGAAATTAACTTAGTTGCTAATAATACTATAGTAGTTGCTTCAGAATATAGCTCTAACCATACTACTGAATATCCTTTTGTTGAATTTGGTGCTTCTATTAAAAATCAAAGAGTTTGTCTCTCAGCAATTGCGATGAATACACACATGATGAGTAATTTTATTTTTAAGGGTAACAGAACTAATTTCTTTTAAAAAATATAATATAAGGCATAAGTATTAATATGGCACTTACAAGAGATTTTCGAGTAAAAGATTCACTTAATGTTGGCGTTAGCGGCTTATTTAAAGCTGGAGCGGGATCATATGATTCAACTAAAGTAGCAATAGATACTTTTGGTAAGATTCTATCTGGCGGTAGAGACTTGTCTACGGTCTTTGCTAACATTACACTAGCTAACTTAACACAAGGTTCTGGTATTGTAACCTTCACTTATAATGGAGGATCTACAGCGACCGTCGCGGTTGCGGGTGCATCTACGTTAGGTACAGGCTTTCTAACTCAATGGAATGGATCTGCATTTGCTAACAGTACTCTTACTGACGCATCTCTTGCAAGTCTTCGTACTACAACTAATACATTATCTAGTAGATGGGAATCAACTTATACTTCATTCAATTCCCTCTCTTCGAAGTATGAGTCAGATTACGTAACTACTAATACACTCTCATCTAAGTGGGACAGTACCTATTCAACTACTAATGCTAATAGTGCCAACTGGAATACAGCATACGCTCAAGGTGTTAGTGTATACACAACGACAAATGCAAATAGTGCCAACTGGAATACAGCATACGCTCAAGGTGTTAGTGTATACACAACGACAAATGCAAATAGTGCTAACTGGAGTAGTTCCTATACTGCTGTATCTCCAAACAGCGCTAATTGGAATAGTAATTATACTACTACAGGTGCTAATAGTGCCAACTGGAATACAGCATACGCTCAAGGTGTTAGTGTATATTCTGCGTATAGTGCTGCGTCCGGTACTATCATAGATGATGTTACAGTAACCGGAACGCAGGGTGCGTTTAACGTTGTAGAACTAGATGGTGGATCAGTAACTAGAAATCTAACTAACTTAGGAACAACTGGTACGCCGACATTTTCTGGATTAACTGTAAACGGAGGATTATCAGCAGTCGCCTTATCTGGTGATGGTTCAGGATTAATCAATGTTACTGCTACTCCAACCTTCCCTGGAACAGCTATTACAGACCTAGCTAGTACTAACTTCTTCTTCGTTAATGATAACGCTTCAGGTTTAGTTGCTGGTAACAAGAGAATAACTTATCTAAACTTACTAACCGACCTTGCTGGTACTGGCTTAGCAGTAGATGGTAGTGATAGCTTAATACTTAAAAATGCTGGTAGCTTAACTAATAATACTATAACTTATTGGGATAGTAGTAACGGTCAATTAGTTAACTCTGCTATAACTCAATCTGGTGGAGCTGTCAGTGTTGGTGGCTCTCTTACTGCTAATGGTAACTTTGGTGTAACAGGCTCTACTGTTTTAAATGGAACGTTAAACGCTGTAGGTAATGTATCTCTTGGTGGTACACTCACAATGCCCGCGACCGGAACTATAACGATTGGAGATGCTAATTTATATAGAAGTACTACTGATACTCTAAAAACTGATGACAATTTGATAGTCGGTGGCGGATTAACTGTCAATGGTACTACAACCTTAGGTGATAACACTGCAGATACAGTAACTATTAATGCTAATGCAGTTAATTTGGTAACTGGGTCTGTAATAACCATTGGCACTGATACTAACATATTTAGAGATGCTGCTGGTAATACGCTTCGTACCAATGATAACTTAATCGTTGATGGTAATACTACTATCGGTGGTAACTTAACTGTTCAAGGTACTACTACTCAACTTGATACCGTAGTTAGTGTAACTTCTGCTCTATCTGTTATAAATACAGGTACAGGACCGGCATTCTACGCGGAACAGAGCGGTACTGAACCTATTGCTGTATTTGTTGATAGACAGGGTGGCACAATTACCTTCTCTGACACAGGAAGTATAGGAGTTGGTACACCAGCCGGTGCTGTACCAAGTGAAAAACTTTCCGTTGTAGGTAGTATATCTGCAAGTGGTACATTAAAGCTAGGTGGTCTAGCTGCAGGTACTACAAACAGTGTTGTTATTGATTCAAGTGGTACTCTACAAAACCGCACAATTAACTCTGGTGTCTGGAGTACAGCAGCTGCTCTCATCAGCGGTACTTCTACTAGAACTGCTAGTACAGTTCCAAAGTTCTCTGATGCGTCTGGTATTACTAACTCCACTATAACCGATAATGGCGACGATGTTACAATAGGTGGTAACATAATTATAACAAGTCCTCATAGAGTTCAACAGTACTCTGAAGGTGGTATAACAGCAAGTTATACTAATACAAGAGTATTTGCTCAATCACTTTCATCAGGAGTAAATACTGTAACAACCTTCGTGAAAGCTGATGTTGAGTCTGCACGATATGTTATAAGTCTTTCTACCGGGGCAACAAGAACAGCTTTTGAAACACTTATAGTCTATAATGGTACTGAGGGGTTTGGTACTGTTTATGCAATAATCGATGCTCAAGCAACTTCTCTTCTATCTAATGTTGATGTAACTGTAGCTAGCACTACTATTGATCTTGCTATTACAACAACTGGCTCATGTATTGCCTCTATACACGGTGTTGCACAACGTACTGTTTCAGCATAATAACATTTTAAAGTAGATTTACATAATATCTATGTAAATACTTTATACGAGGGGAACGGAACCGAGTATATGGCATTAAACAATAAATTCAACGCAAAAAATGGTATATCTGTTGGTATACCATCAGTCTCAGTAGTAGATAATGTAGGTAATGCTATATTTCCAACTGTAAGTGCAAGACAGTACTTAGGCTTACAGCCAAGTCTAAGTGGTCTCGCTGCACTTGTCGATGGTAATTCGCTTGGATCTGCTCTCACTATAGGTACTAACGATAACTTTAATTTAAATCTAGAGACTGCTGGTACGACTAAGATGACTGTAACCAGTGCAGGTGATGTAGGTATCGGAACAACGGTACCAGTTACTAAGCTTACGGTTGTAGGCGGTGTTAGTGCGACTGGTTCAATTACAGCAGCTGCTGGTACATTCTCTACTACTCTTAGTGTAGCTGGTACTAGCTCATTAGCAGATGTTAATATAGGCAGTACAAACCTTATTAGAATTGGAGGTACTACTAATACATTTACTGCAGTACGTAACAGCTCATTTGGAACCGGTCGGCTTGCGGTCCGGCTTGCTGACGATAGTGCGTACGGTATGCTTGGAGCATCTGGCTTTGAAGTCTTTAATGGAAATAACCGCGCTGTTCAGTTTTCATTAAACATGGGAGGCAGTATTGGAGGTATCGGTCTTGATTCTGGTATGCGAATTGTCTGGGCCAGTACTAGTTCATCATCTGCTGATACTAATATCGGCGCTAGTGCAGATACTGGAATAACTCGCATATCAGCTGGTCTTATAGGTATCGGTACGAGTGGTGCAGGATCGTTTGCCGGTAGTATTAAAGCAACTAATGCTGAGTTTGTAGGTAGTACTACTGTCGCTGGTGTTATAAGTTCGTCTAATGTTATATATGCATCTGGTGGTAATTCAAACTTATGGAATAGTACATATACAACTGTAAATACTAATAGCGCTAACTGGACTAGTAACTATACTACTACAGGTGCTAACAGTGCTAATTGGAGTAGTGTATACACAACGACAAATGCAAATAGTGCTAACTGGAGTAGTTCCTATACTGCTGTATCTCCAAACAGCGCTAACTGGACTAGTAACTATACTACTACAGGTGCTAACAGTGCTAATTGGAGTAGTGTATATAGTAGCTATAACGCTGCTAGTGCAAATTTCGTCTCTTCAAACAGTAGCCCGTCCTTTAACAATCTTACCGTAACTGGTAACTTATCTGTCTTAGGTGATTTTACTTATCTAAATACAACAGTCAGTGTAACTAGTGCACTATCTGTAGTTAACACAGGTACTGGTCCAGCTCTACATGTAAGACAGACCGGTACACAACCTATTGCACATTTTATTGATGCTGAAGGTACTGGAGATATTATATTTGCAAATAACGGGTATGTAGGCTTAGGTATAGCTAGTCCGTCTGAAAGATTGACTGTCTCTGGTAGTATAAGTTCAAATAGTATTATATATGCTGCAGGTGGTAATTCTGGTTCATGGAATAGTAATTACACTACTACAAATGGTAACAGCGCTAATTGGAATAGCGCTTATACAACTACCAACACTAACAGTGCAAAATGGTCTAGTGTATACACAACAGTTAATACTAGTAGTGCAAGTTATATTGTAAATGGAGGTAATACAATCGGTAGTGCCATCACGATCGGTACCAATGATGCTAATAACTTTAACCTAGAGACAAGCGGTACTGCTCGAGTATCGATATCAAGTACTGGCCAAGTAGGTATCGGCACTACAACACCTGATGCAGATTTAGTGGTGTATAAGAATGTTATAGGTACACCTGCTACACTTAAAATACGAACTGCTACAACTACAGCATCACGGCTAGACTTCTTTCGTACTGACGCTTATGTTGCTACTCGCTTTGATGTTCTATCTACTAACGAGTTTCAATTTTACAACAATAATGATGTTACTACTCCGAAGTATATTGTAAATGGTACTAATGGTAACTTTGGTATAGGCACAACAAATACAGCAGAAAAAGTTACAATAGGTGGTAACTTAAGTGCATCTGGAATTTTATATGGCAACTCTATAGTACTTCCGATAGGTGGTAGCGCTAACTGGAACAGCGTTTATACAACTACAAATACTAACAGCGCTAACTGGAATAGTGTTTATACAACAGTTAATACCTCCAGCGCTACTTATATTCTTGCAGGAGGTAATACAAGAGGTGCTGCTCTTACTATAGGTACAAACGACAATTTCAATTTAAGTCTAGAGACTGCAGGTACGACGCAGATGACTATTACTAGTGCTGGTAACATCGGTATCGGAACTACAGCTCCTAATGAACGCTTAACTGTCGTAGGTAATATCAGTGCTGTTGGTGATATTGCAGTATCTACAAGCTTACAAGGTGTAATTTTAGTAGCACCTAATTCTTCTAGATGGAGAATAACTATCACCAATACTGGAGCACTATCGACGACGTTATTATAAATATAATTAACTATGCCTTTACATATAATAAATACTGGTAGTCAAACCATATCGGGTGATTTTACCACAATCGGAAATATATCAGCAACAGGTATAGTTTATGGTAATGGTAGCGGATTGACTAATATAAGTGGCGGTGGCGGAGTTTCATCACCTTATGTAGTAGGATCTGTTTCAACAGCTATTAAGGCTTTAAGTGGTAATAATACAGCGAGTGGTGTCTATTCCACTATCAGCAACGGATTTTCAAGTAGAGCAAGTGGTTGCTTTTCCACAGTAAACAACGGTCTATCAAGTATAGCGAGCGGATATGGCTCAACGGTTAATAACGGATCGGGTAATATAGCGAGTGGATTATTTTCTACTATTGTTAATGGTGTATCAAGTAGAGCGAGTGGTTGTTATTCCCTTGTTGGAAGTGGAACTGTTAATAGAGCAAGTGCAGAGTACGCTACTGTATTTACTGGATGTAGAAATACAGCGAGTTCACGGTACACAACTGTTATTAATGGAAGTTGTAATACAGCAAGTGCTTACTTTACTACTGTACATAATGGAAGTTGTAATATGTCGTGTAATTATAATTCCGCAGTAGGTAATGGTAGTAGTAATATAGCGATGGGTGTTTATTCTACTGTAAATAATGGATTTGGTAATATAGCCCGTTCAACGGCCTCAGGTTACTCTGGAGGTGATTTCACTTATGCAACTGTAAATAATGGAAATAGTAATACAGCGAGTGGTGGGTATGCTACTGTAAATAATGGTGATTGTAATATGGCGTGTGGTACGGCATCTACTTACTATACAAATGGTGATTATTTTCAAACTGTAAATAATGGACGATGTAATTTAGCGTTTGGTAATTTTACTACTGTAAATAATGGCACAGTTAATAGAGCATGTGGTGGGTATGCTACTGTAAATAATGGTTACAGTAATACAGCGAGTGGTGGAGCATCAACTGTCGTTAATGGTAACAGTAATACAGCGAGTAGTGCTTATGCTACTGTAAATAATGGACTTATAAATGTAGCGTGTGGTAGTCGATCTACTGTAAATAATGGAGTTTGTAATACAGCGAGTGGTGCTTATTCCACTATCAGCAACGGATGTTCGAGTAGAGCAAGTGGTTGTAATTCTACAGTAAATAACGGCTGTCGTAATATAGCGAGTGGATTGTTTTCTACAGTTAATAATGGTTTTTGTAATATAGCGAGTGGTAGTCAATCTACTATCAACAATGGTCTTTCGAGTAGAGCAAGTGGTTGCTATTCAACAGTAAACAACGGTCTTTCAAGTATAGCAAGCGGATATGGCTCAACAGTTAATAACGGGTCTGGTAATATAGCGAGTGGATTGTTTTCTACTATTGTTAATGGTGTATCAAGTAGAGCGAGTGGCACGAATTCTACTGTTGTAAATGGATGTAGTAATACAGCGTGTGGTACTTTTACTACTATTGTTAATGGTGTATCAAGTACTACTGTTGTAACGAATTCTACTGTTGTAAATGGATGTAGAAATACAGCGGCTCGCACGTATTCTACTGTTGTAAATGGATGTATAAATACAGCGATTGGCACGAATTCTACTGTTGTAAATGGATGTATAAATACAGCGATTGGTGATTTTTCTACTGTAAGTAATGGAACCTATAATACAGCGTGTGGTAGTTATTCAACTGTCATAAATGGTGATAGTAATACTGCGAGTGCTGTGTATTCTACTATAAGCAATGGGAAAAGTAATACAGCGAGTGGTACTTTTTCTACTGTAAGTAATGGGTGTAATAATACAGCGAGTGGTAGTTATTTTTCTACTGTATTTAATGGGTGTAATAATACAGCGAGTGGTGGTTATTCTTCTACTGTATTTAATGGGTGTAATAATACAGCGAGTGGATATTACTCAACTGTAAGTAATGGTTGCTGTAATATAGCAAGTGGTCAATATTCAACTATTATCAATGGTTTATCGAGTAGAGCGAGTGGTTGCTTTTCTACAGTAAATAATGGGTCTTACAATAGAGCGCTCAGTACCTTTTCAACTGTTGTGGGTGGTTGCTGTAATACAGCGAGTCATCCTAATGCGTTTGTATTAGGTAGCAATATAACCACTAACAGACCAAATACAACGT
>Ga0181357_1001257_pt1 | contig 10002 bp, 15 predicted proteins | sample Fa13VDMM110DN_FD_130094 | JGI IMG/M metagenome (GOLD analysis project Ga0181357, IMG submission 130094) | Freshwater viral communities from Lake Michigan, USA - Fa13.VD.MM110.D.N | ecosystem: Environmental > Aquatic > Freshwater > Lake | place: USA: Michigan | collected 2013-09-24 | reverse complement strand
CGAAACCGCACCACAGATCTATTTTAAGGATGGCATCACTACACCATCGCCAGACGGCTATCCCGGCGCGGTTACGGTGACCTACACCGCAGGAACTACCACCATCCCGGCAAGCATCAACGCGGCCGTCCTGCTCCTAGTGGGTCACTGGTTCGAGAATCGCCAAGCGGTTGGCCCAACTGGTGGCGGCACGGTTCCATTCGCTTTCGAAGCCATCGCCAACAAGTTTATCTGGGGGGCCTACTCGTGAAAATAGGAGACCTCCGCCATCGCATCGAGCTACAGGCACCAACCGATTACCAAGACGAGTTCGGGCAACCTGTGCGAAGTTGGACCACCTACGCCACCGTGTGGGCGCAGATCAACGAGTCCGGCGCAAGCGAGTCTATTGACGGGATGCAACTAAACGCCAGCGCGGTGCATTCCATTTTGATCCGTTACAGGTCCGACATTCAAAGCAACCATCGGATCAAATGGGAGGAGCGCATCCTAAACATTTCCACGCCTCCCCGCGATCCAGACGGCACCCGAATCGGCACGGTTCTTGTGGCACAGGAAGCGCTTTCGATGGCGGCGGGGGTGCCGTCATGATGTGGGACATAGTACGGCCACGGGTGCAAATGAACACGGCCAACATGGGCAAAGAGATCGAAGAAGCTGGCAGGAAAATGCTGAGCATTGTCAAGGCACGTGCGGCGGTGGCGGCTCTAGGGCGGGCGCTTGGTGGAGGACTTCGTCCCATGCTTGCCGCTGCCAAACGTGGCGTGCCAAAGAAAAAACGCAAAACAAAAAAACGCAAATGGTTTGAGGCACGGACGGGACTTCTCAAAAAGTCATTTGTCGTCAAGCATGGCGCAACCAAAAAGGGCGCTCCGTATGCCATGGTCGGGCCGTCGAGGAAGGTAAAGGAGCCTGTTACTCGCGGCAGAAAAACAATCAAAAAATGGCCATCAAAATATGCGCACCTTGTCGAGTACGGCTTTATGGCAAAGGCACGGAAAGCCGGACAAATAGGTCGCAAGAAAAGCAAGACATCCAAGACGGGCCGCAAAATTGCAAGCGCTCGACGGGTGCTTAATGTTGCTGGGTTCAAACTTGCTTCAGCCGTTACCCGTGGCGTTTCCCGCGGTGCTGGCGCGCTTGCGCCTTTGGGCAACTTGCTGGCAAATGGCGTGAATCGGATCCTTGGATCTTGGTACGATGTGAGCCAAAAAAGACGCAAAAAGTTTTTTAAGAAAGCCGGGCTAATTACGGCGGCGGTTAAAGGGTTTGCCGGACGATTGGCAAAGTCTGCTGCTGGTGGGCGCACCTTAGTTAAAGGCACCAACTTTATCGACAAGGCCAACAGATCCAGCACGGGGGCAGTGGCGGCTGCGACCGTTGACAAATTGAAAATAGAAATGGAAAAACTCATTAAATCGGTTGCGGGCAAAGCTGCACGAAAAGCGGCAAAGGCGGCGACCTCATGAGCTTTTCCTTTGGCGTTGCTGTGCGGGCTTTGCTCCTGGGCGATGCTGATTTGAACCTGCAATTGCCGGGCGGCATACACCCTGATTCTATCCCGCAGGAAGCCACATTCCCGGCGATGGCGTACTCGGTTGCCTCCGAGCCGTTCACCTCGATCACAGGCCAAAGCGCCATCAGGTTCGCCACCATGGAAATAAAGGTCGTTGCCGAAACCGCTGCACAATTGCGAGCGATTGACAAGGCGCTCGATGGTGTGATTTCCACCAACGCTGGGCGCGTGACCAGGGCGGGCGTTACTGTTTGCGCGCTCCGATATGCCGGAGTAAACGCATCCATTGAGGATCTCGGTGATGGCGACGATGAACCATACCGCGAGCTTGAAGGGACAATTACCGGAGTTTCAGATTCTGTTTAACACTACTAAGGAGATTTTACAATGCCGACCACGATTCCCGCAATCACGATTCCTCAAGGTACGACCCTGACCTATGGGTCAACACCTGTTACGATTTCGCATCCAACCAGCATAAGCGGGTTGGATCAAACCTTGGCATCTGTTGCCATCCAATCAGTAACCGCAACCACCGAGCTACGGGTGCCAGGCCGCAAAACATTTGGCGATATTACCGTTACCGCCAACTACATCGAGGGCGAATTTACCGGCATCCAAACTGTGCTGGGCACTCGCGCTCAAACCATTTTGACGCTGATTACATCGGGCAGTTTGGCAACCACGCCAAACATCACGACCGTTGTCTTTGATGGCTACTTTACCAAGCTGACCCTGCCCAGCATTTCCGACAACAGCGACCCGCTAACCTATGAATTTACCTTCATGGTAGTTGGATTGGCGGTAACCTAATGAAGTTCCTACGGATTGAAAAGGTTGAAAATGAGCCGGGCAAACCTGAGCGGGTGCCCGGCATGGTTGGGCCAGTCTGGATCAAAAAGATCTCGCTGACCGAAGCCAAAACTTTGATCGGCCTCGATGGCCTTGATGGGTTCGCGGCGATCTTGGCCTTGGCCTTGTGCGACGAGTCAGGCGTTCCCGTTACCGCCGCCGAGGTGGACGACTTGCCGTTCAACGCGGCCGGAGCGCTTGCCAAAATTGCCAGCGAGTACAACGGCCTTGCCGCATCGGCACAGGCGGAACTGGAAAAAAACTCCGAGACCGGCCAGAGCGCAGACTAGCGTTTGCTTTGGCCGGACACCTTGGGCGAACCGTGGCGGAACTAGAGGCAACCATGGATCCCGCCGAGTTTACAGAGTGGGCCATGCTCTTGGGCATCGAGCCTTGGGGCGGTGCTAGGGCGGATTGCTTGAATGCTATGCTCCAGGGCGCAATGTTGGCACCTTGGACCCGCACGAAGATCAAGGTCAACGACCTTATCCCGCGATGGGGTGAGAACAAAACGGCAGGCGGATTTGAGGCGATGGCGGCGGCGTTTGCTGCCAAGGCAAAGGGGGTGCTGAATGGCTAAGCAATCTATCGCAAACCCCGTAGTAGTCCTTGGGCTGGACGCTGGGCCATTTACCGCCGGGTTGGACAAAGCGAAACAAGCGGGCGCGGCCGCAGCAAAAAATATATCCGCAGCGGCAAAGGGTGCGCCGAAATTACCAACACCCTCGGCGGCACCAAGGGCGGCTGGTGCTGCGCCAGGCGGTGGCCTCTTCGGTGGCATAGCGGGTGCGGGCGGTGGACTACTTGGCGCGATACGGGCACCGATGATGGGCTTGGCGGCGGCCAATCAAGTGTTCGAGCTTGGCGCAAAAGTGAGCAAAGTTTTTGGCGCACCCATTCGGGCGTTGATGGACCGCGAGCAGATGGCGGCGAAGGTCACGGGCCCAATTGACACGGCAACATCAAACACATTCACCGCAGGCATTGCGCGGTTTGCCGATCAATTTAATGTTATGCTTGCCGATGTTGCGGTTGCGCTTAACAACACATTTGATTTGAAAGGAAAACTGGAATATGCTCGCGGTGCAATAAGCGGAATATCCGCATTGCTGACAGCGTTCTTTGGCAACCTTGAACCAATTGTAAAAGACCCCGAAGCCCTGACAAAACAATTTAAGGCTGGGGCGCTAATGGTGGTTAATGTTTTTGAATTTGTCGCAATTGAAAGCAAAAAAGTTTATGACAATGTTGTGTCTGCTCTTGATAGTTTTGGGATAAATATAAAACTATTAAACGATGTTTTTAGTGGTGTTATTGTAGCGCTAAAAGCACTTAATCCAAATACCAAAAAAGATCCAAGAGAGCTTCAGGGTACCCTTCAGGATGCTTTTGCTGCTGGATCTGCTTTCTTTTTGGGATTGGGCAAAGCTGCGGTTGGCATCAATACTAAAGATGCGTTTGCTATATTAGACAATGTCATAGCAGATAGGCGGGCAAACATCGCCTTGTTCAACAAAGGCGGTGGTGGTGGCCTTGCCATGCCTCAAGCTGGCGCACCAATGGCATTAGGTCAAGGTCCAAACATTGCCGGACTATTCCAGAAAGCCAAAGACGCTATTAACGCCGCTGGGTTTATTCCTCCGGCGGTTGCGGCCGAATTGATTTTTAGGCAGGCCGATGTGATCATGGGCAAAATTGGTGGAAACCTTGGCAACATCGGCGCAATGATTGCCGCACAGATTGCTCCCGCAATGCAGGCGGGCACGGCAAATCTGGATGAGGCTTTGGTAAAAGCGACTTTGCAGGGTCAACAAGGTGACATCCAGCAAAGAATCGAAACCGAAATAAAACTACAAACCACAATTCAGAGAAACCAAGAAAAACTGTTGGGGCAAATTCGGCAAGCGATAACGGGCCGACCTGACCTTGCCATTTTGGGAGGCGCGTAATGGCTGTCACTTTTTACGAGCGGCCTGATTCGACCGACAGCGTAGATGCTCGCCTTATTCGCAATGTCACCCGCAACTGGGATATGACATCAACAACGCAAGTTTCGGCCGTGGCAGCGTCGGCTTTGTTTTCGTTGCCGGTTGTAAGTGGCGGCCTTGGTATTGTTATCAACTCGGTACACCCTGACCTAACCACTCTTTATTGCTCCACTATTAGCGTTACCGAGGATGTTAATTCCGCCGCGCCGCATTGCCATTATTCAGTTTCTGCAACCTATACAAACAATTTTGATTCGGGTGGTGAGGGCACATCTGGCGGGGGCGGAAGTGCTGGTGGTGCGACGGCTGGCCAACAACAGGGAGCGGCACCCAACGAGCGCATTGAAAACCCTTTGCTGCGCAAGATCGACATCAAGATTGACGGGCAAACCCAACAAGTTTCCTTGCGGCAAGACGCAACCGGCAAACCGTATCTAAACACGGCGGGCGATCCAATCCTTCCTGCTCCACAGCGATCAGTGCCAGGCGTAAAAATACACATCAGCCGAAATGTTGCCTTGTGTCCTGGCAACCTATTTGCCTTTTTGGGATACATTAACAACGCTGATCTGTTAATACCAGTTGGCAATCAGCCCGTAGGTTTGGCTTATCCCAAATATGGTTTGCGGTTTGCCACGCTATCGGCGGAGCCTGTCTATGAGTCGGGCGTTTCCTACTGGCGTCTAAGCATGACTTTGGAACAAGGACCGCACAAGGTATACGGACCCACTGGCAGATACTACGGTTGGGAAGTTCCTATCGCGTCCATTGGGCGTCGAGGAAAAACAAATCTGAATCCAAGCGTTCATGTTATCACAGATGGCGAAACCGCATTGGGCCAAGAGGCACCCAGCACGGGCACCGGGCAACCAATGGCGGAACCAGTGTTCCTTAACGAGCAGGGTGTGTATACCTTGCCTGGAGACATCGGACAATACATCTACTACAAAACATTTCAGCCTGACGAGTCCTTTAACATGGCGGTGCTCTGGTCATGAACACGGGACTGGAATACTCCTTGGCGCTACGGGTTCGGGACGCAACCCGCTGGGCGGAAAAACAACAAGGGTTGTTGCCGGGTGATGGCGATGATGGCGTAGATAATGAAGCATATGGGCGAACGATGTTGGCCCAGACGGTTACGGCAATAGCTCCCCTGGGCGAAAGTGTACCAAGCAATTATGCGGGCGGTTCGGTGGCGTTGCGGGGCGAAATATACGCCGGGAATCAGAGCACGGGAATTGCTATCTGGATGCAGGGATTGGGTGGGGCAAAACTTCAGGCTGCAACAGTTTACACGGTTCGACTTGCGGGAACTCTTACCCAATCTATTACCTATGCGGGCGTAACAACGCCAACAACCAGATCGCTCTATTTGGCAATTGTGCCACCTCCCAGTGCAGCAGATGTGCATTATCGACCCTACAGCGTTAGGATGTCCGAAGGGCAAAGCAAGTATATTCGCGAAAAAAAATACTACCGTATCACATCGGCATTTGTTGGCACTGGCCTTATTGAGATGACAGGAGGATTCTTGTCTTCAATAACTTCCTCGTTCATCGTTTCCCCAAGGCTTTTCCTTCGATTAAATGGAACAAATGTAAATTGGACCAGCACAGAAATTTTGCCGGTTTATGATTGGTATCATGTTCCGCAGTTGATCGAAGACCCAATTGACATTTATCGTCCAGGCACAACTCAACAATATCCAGTAGCTCTTCTCTATCCCACACTAAGAGTAATCGACCCTGCTCCTATTTTGGTTTACGATGGGAAATATACAGCAACAGCAAAATGTACTTGTATGTGGGCGCTTGAAGAACCAAGTTATTTTAGCTATGACAAGCGCGCTGATACGCTTTGGATTGTTGGAAAAGCACCTGATGTTTTGGCCAGCGGCACACTTGGTGCACCCCTTGGCGCACCACTAGGAGGATAAGCCATGGCAAATTCAGGAACACCAGCCGAAGCCCAAGTGCCGTTTGTTGCGTGTGCTCAACTCACATCGGCAACCGGCACGACCGAAACGAGCAGCCTAGTTTCTGCTGGGGTAAACGGCACAAGGATTACCGAAGTACGGGTTGTCTCTGGATCAGAACCGGCCGTTGCTCCTGGCACAATCCTGCTGCTCAAGCTCTACGACGGCACAACCTCACGAGCGTTTGCTTCGGCCGTGTGCCCTGGCGGTGCGGACCTTCAGCAAGCGTTGTTCAGTTTTGGCAATTCCTTAGTGTTGCCCAATGCGGCATCATTGAGGATGCAGCTACGGACCGGCCTGCCAAGTGGCGGCGTACTAGATGTTACTTTTTACGGAGTCAGTTTCTAACCAAAGGAGTATCTTATTATGGCACTATCAGCAACGATTGCAAGCTCGATCACGGCGACCCTTACGCAAGATTCCACGCTTGCCGTCACCACCGATGTGGTGGCATCGGGGTCCAGTTCGTTCCCAACGCTTACACTAACCCTGACCGATGGGACGGGAGCGGCGCAAGCGGACAAATGGTATCGGAGCTACCGAACATTGGGAGCGACGACTGCCGAAAACCTTGACCTGTCCGGCTCATTGCTCGACCCGTTTGGCAACACCTTGGCCTTCACGGGCATCAAGTCCATTGCGGTGGCCATCGTTGCGCCGGACGGGACCAAATCGGTTACAATTGGCGCGGCGACATCCAACCCGTTCATCGGGCCATTCTCGGCGGCTGGCACCTTGAGTGTGCCGTATTCGGTGGTTCTAAACAATCCCAACAGCGCAGGATGGTTGGTGACCGCTGCGACCGCGGACCAGTTCCGCGTTTACAATCCCGGCGCGGCATCGGTCATTTATTGCATTTGGATTGTGGGAATTTAACCATGGTTGCCAAACGCGCCGTCCATCGAAACGCATTACCGCCCAGGCGACATGAGAAGCCTAGGGCGATGACCACGGCGGAGCGTGGCTATGATGGGACTTGGCAAAAGTTGCGGTTGTACAAATTGGCGGGCGATCCTTTTTGTGCCGTGTGCAATCGGTCAGCCGACCAGGTGGATCACATCGTGCCGATCAATGACGATGGCGCAAGGTTGGACCCGGCAAATCTTCAGAGCCTTTGCCAAAGTTGCCACAGCCGAAAGACGGCGATAGACAAAAAAAATAGAAAGGCATAGGCCATGGCATACATTCAAAAGGACCGAGTCAAGGAAACCACAGTAACCAACGGCACCGGGGCGATAACCTTGGCGGGTGCGGCCGTGGGTTTTCAGGCGTTTTCTGCGGTAATGGCGGTATCTGACACTTGTTACTATGTCATCGTTTCTTTAACCGGTGCTGACTGGGAAACAGGCACGGGCACCTACTCCTCGGCATCGGTGCTGACAAGGACCACGGTGTTATCATCCAGCAATTCCGGCAACGCCGTAAGTTTTACATCAGGGACAAAAGATGTTTTCATGGGGCCGGTTGCCGAGCGTGTTACCGACATTGCCCATGGTGGAACGGGTGCGACTACGGCGGCAACGGCACGGACCAATCTAGGCGCGGCGGCAAGTGGGCCAATCCTCGAAAACGAAAATACAATATCCGCAAATCGAACAATCACGGCTGGCAGCAACGGCATAAGCGTGGGCTACATCACAATTAACACTAGCGTTACGGTCACGGTGGGATCAAATCAACGATGGGCAGTCCTCTAATTTAAGGAGCAATAAGATGGCAGTAATAATTAACGGAAACAATACTCCAACGGCGGGAGGTGTGGGCTATGGGAACGCCACAGAACTAGCGTTCACAGCGGCCGGAACATCTGGGCATTTGCTCGCATCTGGTGGGGCATCAGCTCCATCATTTACCGGCACGCCTGCACTCGGCACACCAGCAAGCGGCACCCTGTCATCCTGCACGGTTGACGGTACTGATGCGGTAGGATTTCGCAACATCCCGATAAATTCCAACAGCGCCGCCTATACGGCGGTTCTTGCGGATTCGGGCAAGGTGATATTCCATCCATCGACTGACGCAAACGCAAGAACATTTACCATACCGTCTAACGCATCGGTGGCATATGCGAACGGCACAGCAATCACATTCATCAACATGACCAGTCAGGTTGTCACGATTGCAATTACAACCGATACGATGTACCTAAGCTCTGCTGGCACCACAGGCTCAAGAAGTCTGGCTCAATACGGATCGGCAACAGCGATAAAAATGACCAGCACGACTTGGCTGATTTCAGGGAGTGGCTTAACATGAGTGGCGCACAGCAAGCATTGTTTCAAAATCTGAGATCTTTTACCAATCCGACACCTTCCGTCGAATATCTTGTGGTCGCTGGTGGCGGTGGTGGTGGTAGTAATAACGGTGGAGTTGCCGGTGGTGGTGGTGCGGGTGGCTTGCGGTCTACAGTTACAGCGACTGGCGGCGGAGGTATTTTAGAATCTGTTTTGTCCGTAACAGCCGGATCTCCCTACACGGTAACTATAGGTGCAGGTGGGGCTGCTGGGCCATCTAATGACAATAACGGCATAACCGGTAGTGATTCTGTTTTCAGCACTATTACTTCAAAGGGCGGCGGCTTTGGCGCACAACAAGGTAGCGGTGGTGGTAGCGGTGGTAGCGGTGGTGGTTCTGGTTGGACTGGCCCTGCGGGTGGCGCTGGTACGGCAAATCAAGGCTTTGCTGGTGGTCCAGGAACTGGGGTTACTAATTCTAGCGCCTCTGGTGGTGGTGCAGGCGCAGTTGGTGTGGCCGGTGGAGCAGGTGGGGTAGGTGTGGCCACTACTATTTCTGGGACAAGCGTTTTTTGTGGTGGTGGTGGTGGTGGTGCTACATACCCAGCGACAGGTTATGCCGGTGGTAGCGGTGGCGGTGGAGCCGGTGGTGGCGGTGTTAACGGTACGGCAGGTGCGGCAAATACTGGTGGTGGTGGTGGTGGTACGACTCACACTGGTGTGAGGGTGGGCGGCGCTGGTGGCTCCGGCATCGTAATTATCCGCTACCCAGACACCTATGATGCAGCAGCGTCCACAACCGGATCGCCAACCGTCACGGTTGCAGGTGGCTACCGAGTTTATAATTGGACCGGCAGCGGCACAATTACATTTTAAAAAGGAGGACACATGGCGCATTTTGCAAAACTTGATCACACAAACACAGTGCTGGAAGTGCTGGCCGTCCACAACAACGAATTGCTTGTTGATAGTGTTGAAAACGAAACCAAGGGCGTTGAGTTTTTGACCGTGTGGAGCGGCGGCTACACCAACTGGAAACAGACCAGTTACAACGGACGGATCCGCAAAAACTATGCGGGTGCAGGGTTTGCCTATGACCCAATTCGGGACGCATTTGTTCCGCCAAAACCATTCCCAAGTTGGTTACTTGATGAAGCGTCTTGCCGATGGATTCCACCAGTTGCATATCCCAATGATGGCAAAAGATACCGCTGGGATGAGTCAACTCTTGCATGGGTGGTGCTGTAATGTACGGCGCAAACGCATGGGCCACGGTGCCCTGGGCTGTGGCATCGGCGGCAACGGCACCAACCCGCGGGCTCTTGACGCTGACGGCCACGGGACAAAATGGGCTGGCCGTAAGTGATGCACGACGAAACACAACAACATTGTCCGACATTAAAATTGGATCGGTGGCAATTTTGGAGGGGCAGT
>Ga0181357_1001254_pt1 | contig 10014 bp, 18 predicted proteins | sample Fa13VDMM110DN_FD_130094 | JGI IMG/M metagenome (GOLD analysis project Ga0181357, IMG submission 130094) | Freshwater viral communities from Lake Michigan, USA - Fa13.VD.MM110.D.N | ecosystem: Environmental > Aquatic > Freshwater > Lake | place: USA: Michigan | collected 2013-09-24 | reverse complement strand
GCAGCATCACGCGGTCGTACCAATCTTTGAACTCGTCGTAGTAATACAGGCTCAAAATATTGATGGTATGGTTTAATTTAAATTGAACATTGCCGGGCAGTTCGTTTAACATACGAATCACATTTTTTTCAACTTGACTCCATTTGAGAGGATATCTAATGTAATCAAATCTGTCGCCGATACCGTCCAAACTGAAAGTTATCACCACTGATTGAAATTTACTCCATAGATCTATGTGAAATTGCGATGGGTATATGCTTCCGTTAGTAGTATATTGTATACCAACTAATTCAGGTTGCGTGATCAATGGCAATATTTTGGTATCAGTATCTGAAAGGAATGGTTCTCCTCCTAAGAACAATATTTTTCTTGTTTTTTTTATATCTATGAAAGATAGGATCCGGTCTATTGGATCTTGTGCTGGCTTAGTACTGAATTGCTTTAGTTCGCTTTGCCAATAACTACTGTGCCATGGCCCGCATATGATGCAACCGCCATTACAGGTATTATCCGTTTGTATTTCTAGATATGATGCATCACCAAGTTCGGCATCATCGGGTACTACATCAAAGGAAAGATTCCTAAAAGTTTTTTTTAATTTTGAGTTTTCTTGGAAATTACAATCACTACAAGTGTCCGATTCATACGAATTAATAGCATCGAGTTGTTGACGAAACTTTTGATGTTGGGCTGCTGTGGCGTCTAATTTTTGAGATTTAGGAAAATAACAGCACGGTCTGTAAGATATGCTCGAGTCCCAGTCAATATTAAATTTATAACCGTTGCTGAGTAGTCTGCATGTGGAATTTGGCATGATGTTTTACTTATCCTCAGGATACGGCTCTACTGTCCAACCAATGGCAAAAAGGTCTTGGCGGATCTCATCTGTCACTGTGCTCTCGCCCACATAGCCTTGGAAACTATCTGCTTCGCCCACTCCCATGATGCCCGAGCAATACCAATCAATATAATCGCCTTGACCTCGCAGTTCAGCTACGATGCCGCCGGCTGCTCGCCATGAACATGACCAGTATTCATCTCGCAGTCGAGGCCATACTTCGTTTCGTTGGAACACATTGTTGCACATGGCCGCATAGAGATTCTGTGCGTAGGTCTCACGGTCCTGCACTTTTTTCAACATCCATGCACATGCTCGGATGTCTGATTCTAAGTTGTAATCCGTGTTATTTCTGTTCATGTTATCTGGTCCGGCGTAACAGAATCGAACTGCTATCTAGGGAGTAGAAATCCCCTGTATTATCCATTATACTAACGCCAGTTGTTTGGTAGGACCTGAGTGATTCGAACACTCCACCAACAGATTATGAGTCTGCTGCTCTAACCAAATGAGCTAAGGTCCCTATGTTACATTGTAACAGGAAAACTATTTAGTGCCAACCTGGCATTGTGCCAGATTAGCAACCGCGCACGTCGGTATTGAGGTTGGGCTGATATTCGCGGATCATTTCACGCTCGGCAGTGTGAGCTTCTGACTTGCCGCGGATCACAGCTAGGATCTTGGAAGAGAATGACTCAACACCACGCTCGCGCATGGCTTCGTACAACAACCAAGATTTGTTCTCGCTACGCGAACGATACACATGCTTGTTGAAACGCACCTTCAGGCTTTTGAGAGGAGTACTTTCAGTCTTGGCAGTGACTCCGATATAGAAGTCATCACCGGACTCTAGCATGTAGATGATATGCGTACGATCTGAGCGCTTTTTTCTGTTCATGCTGTATTATAGCATTTTGGGCATTATTGGTCAACCGAATTTGCCGTTGTTTTTTTGCAACAAAAGTTGGGATTTTTCAGGTATTCTTTAGGTATTTTAGGAACTTTTTCATGTCCCCGTACAGGGCAAACATAGTTGCTTCTTTGCTGCCGTACAAAACCAAAGTTGGAGTTTTGGATATTTGGAGAAAATACGGGCAAGTGAGTTTTTTGTTCAGTAGTAATAACTCTGCTGGCCCGGGCAAAACCTGCCGAGGATTTCCCTTATATGGAACTGGAAGTTCAAATGACCAAGATTCGATTTTTAATTCTCTCATGACATTATCGCCTTCCAGACTCAATCTCAATCCTGAATCAGGACGGAAATCCTGCCACCATGACCGCATGGCTGTATCATCAGTTATTCCGTGATCAAAATGATCGTCGGGCAATAGTTTCAGCAGTTGCTGAGTGTAATAGAGTTTATTTAACATCGGGGTAAACTTGAGACCCCTGAGTGAGCAAGACCACTGTGAATTTGTCAGTCTTGAATTGAGTATTCAGCTTGCGAGCTAGATTCTTGGCATGCCCGGGATTGCTAAACGATACCTTCTTGTACTTGGGTCCGGGGTATTGTGTGAGCATGTGACTGGTCTTGAGATTGATGGGTTTGCCATCATAAAACACAGCCCACACCCCTTCACTTGCTAAAACTTGTTCGGTTTTGTAAGTGACTTTATTGGTGTGCTCGATCAACACCTGAGGACGTGGTCTGCTCATGATATTATTTATCTCATAATCTATGCAGATTTGAATGAGCCGCCTGCTAGTTCAACCATAACTACTTCATCTTTAGGTGCAGCAGCAGGCGCTCGCATGGCCTCTAATGTTAATAGCAGTTTGGTTATATCTGCATGTAGATCTTTAGCATCTCGCATGGTCATGGTAAAATCACGTTGATTGCGTGATTCATGTGCTTTGATACTATCTACAAAACGATTGATGTGCAGGCTCATAATTTTCTCAAAAATTGTTTTAACTCAGGAGGCCTCCACCCTTGGGGTTTGAGAACTTTACCATCTTCGCGTTTGATTACCTTGCCGGTGTCATGATCGATCTTGGCAAAGTTACTGCGCATGACTTCGATCCATGCACCTTCACCATCGGCACCCATGCTATGGATAGCACCAACAGTAACAACCAAGATGTCGATCAAGGCATCTAATGTATCTACATCATTGTCAGCATCTTGTAGTTCCTGGAACTCTTCCCCAATCAATTTGATATACATGTCAAATTGATCTTGATCTCCGGTGACACTTTGATCACAGGCTGTCATGAATTTCTCTTGGTCTTTAAATACATTGGTGGTCATGGTTTTCCTTTCACGATAGCTTCTTCTTTGGTGTGGTATGGACCTTGGTACGAATATCGTTGCAAGGTAATCAGTTTGGGATTCTGTGTGATCTTCCACACACGATGTTTCTTAACATAGTACCATCCGGCAGCAAACCAGGATTTGCTATTTTCTTCTTGTGTGAATAATGGCAGTCGATGTTGTATGTCCCACATGGCATTGAATACTCGTTGCCCTGTGTCATATCCATACACTTGATTTTCTGGATTGGGTGTGGCTTCTGCCGCTGGCATGAACTCAATATCACGATCCAACATCTTGATGGTTTTGTATTTTTTTACTGTGTTGCTGATCTTCACAGTATATCCATCATCCTCTGCTTCGATTTGACCCACCTTGCGATTGTCTTTTTTGAGTATCCAATAGCGGTCGGCTATCACTGGCATGGCTAATATCAATTGAGTGCTCCTGTATATGTCTTGTTCAACCAGCGTCCAATGCTTTCTGCTGATTCACTGAGTTTGTTCAGTTCGTACTTGCCACAAAACTTTAAAAAGTGCGAGCCTACTTGGCCCACATCTTTGTGGCTGATCTGTTCGCGGATGGCTGTATCTACCACATGCTTGATCTCATCGGGTTGTGCTGTGAGATCGATCAAGGTGCGATTGCGTTCATAGTCGTCCATCACGCGATGTTCTTCACCATTGTGGTCGGTCCAACGCTGAAGCATGAGATTGTTCCAAGAATATCCTTTGCGTTCTCTGTCAGCAAAGGCCTCACGGAGACCAACTTTATTCTTTGTGCCTTTCTCACGAACTCCAGGATATGCACTGAATACATTGTCTGAGCTGTCCCCACGCATGCACTTCTCAAATAGCAGCCAGGCCGGATCCGGGATGGTCTTTGGCTGTTTAGTTTTTTTATCATTGACCGGGTTACCTTTGGCATCGAAGATACCCTCCAGTGTCAATAGCTCATCCGTGATGCCATTGAATTGTTTCACATTAGGCGCAAGCAGTTGCACAAAGTCAGTGTCTGAACTGACCACTATGTGTTCGTCTTCAGGATGCAGCGCAATCCAACGTGCGATGATATCATCGGCTTCTGCCTGGGGGTCGCGCAACACACTGCAATTGGTACGTTGGCTGAGATACTGGGTCAGCTCGTCATATGTTTCCCAGAATAATTTGTCTTCCTCGGCTTCTTGTTCGGTCATTTTACCACGTGCCACAGCACGGTTGGCCTTGTATGGCTTGTAGTGATCTTTGCGCCAGCTGCGACCTTCTAGTGCGAATACCACATGGTCGGCGTCAAATTTTCGTGCCACTTTGTTGGCTGCCATCAGCGTGATCTGCAATGCGAATCCCACTTTGGTCCATGAGTCAGATGCTCGATGCGCACTATGCCGAGCACGGAAAAACATGTTGGCAGTATCAATCAGTAGGTATTTCATCAAGTTCCAAAAGTTGGTGTTGTTTGATGTATTGTAACAGATATTTGCCCCAAAAGCAATGGGCTGCTTTACCAAAATGCCCGTTTTTACTGGTTACATGTGGGAATCCATTTGCCAAAAGCACCGAATTGTAACTCGATTCTCTTGTGTATGGGCCTATATAGCAGTTGTTCCAATCTCTGCAATTGGGCACCATCTGCACAGCCAGATCACTGAATGTGCTGTTGCCGTTGAAGAACAAGTGTCTTATTCCCTTGCTGTTGAGATACTGATGGAATTGCCAGATATTGTTGTGGCTCTCTCTAGTGCAAGCATGATGGTCTATATCAATGATGTATTGGCGATAGCGTTGCTCCAGTTCTGGCGGCACATGATCCACCCCGGATGCATTGACCTGATGCCATACGCCATCATGGAACCATTCTTCTCTTTCCCATGTACTCCACTGAATCAGCATGAAGGTGTCAGCCAACAGATCAGGATTAGCTTCTATCCATTGTGTAGTTGTGCGGATGATCCGAGGATTGCTACCGCCGGCTTGACTTTGATTAATTCTCTTGCAACCTATTAAGTCTGCTAGCACAGCACCAAAACTTACTTTTTCGTTGTCAGGATGTGGGTGCCTTCCTTTTCCCCAGAATTTTCCATCGTCTTCGGCCCAACCGTATGGTGATCCGGCCTCGGTTCCGGCTGCGTGACTATCGCCATTGATGTACAATATCATTTCTGTGACAACACCTTATGACTCTCGGCTGCTGCCACACGGCGACGCAGGCTTGAACTGGAGAAAGAATGATCACGACCATTGAACACTAGCTCGATGCCTCGACTCGTGCATTCATTCCGTCCGGTGAAATATAGGTCTTGATATTCCACACCCAGGATACGCACATCCACAGGCAGGATCAACAGCAGATCCACAAGGTCCTCTTCAGTTTGATATACTACTACTTCATCCACATAGCGGCAAGCACTCAGTTGTATCTGGCGTTCCACTATGCTCTGCACAGGTGGATTCTTTTCTGTAGGACGATCTATTGTGGGATCAGTCTGCAAGCCTGCAATCAAGTAGTCGCAGTGATTCTTGGCTTCACTCAGCATGGCGATGTGACCGGCATGCAGCATGTCGAATGTGCTGAAGGTGATGCCGATGCGTTTGCCCTCGGCCTTGAGCAGTTTGATGTGATTGAAGATCATTGATATAATTTTTTATAATGGACAAGCAATTTCTCAGCGATTAATTTATGTGATTCGGGGCCTGGATGTCCTGTACCCAATTGCGAAGTACCATCGGTGCCGTTATCAACGCGATAGCTGTCGGCTGAATCTAGAGCATTACTTAAATAAACATATTCTTTAAATTGAGTTAAGCAATCCTCTATTAACTGATTTGTTTCAGAATCAAATGCACGGGCAATAGACCAAATAATTAAATTTACCTTCATTGATCGGGCATATTTAATTGAGAGATTAAGATGACGGTCTAATTCATAAACTAGAAACTTATCGGTATATATTTCAAATAATGTACGGCTTGGTTCATTACTCAAAATTCTATCTCTTATTAGATTTTTTTGTGCATCATAATATTTTATCCTGCTTAATTCAGTTATCTGTAACACCATTGGAATATGAGGTTGCGCAAATTCTATCTTGCTAAAAGTATCAAAACTATTATAATTACTCGATCCACCCTTGCTACAATTAATTTCTTTTTTATTTAAATCAGCCGACAGTATGCTAGTATAGCATTCATTGTTATATCTTAGACCATGTCCTCTGGTGTAACTGCACCCCAAAAATATCATGGAATCAGCAGACAAGATCATGATACTTCGCTGCGCCCATCACCTATGTTGCGGGTTTGTACATAAACGCCAGAATTCTTGATAGCTTGTTCTTGTTCCCAGGTCTCCATGACCACATGTCGGCATACGTTTTGGAACCAACGGTCCACAAGGTCGGAATCAGCATCATCTTTCTTCATCATGTAGCCGGCCTTGACCAATCGTGCCACAAAGATCTCATTCCAATCTAATTCAAATGCACCTTGGTGTAGATTTTCGGGATCCACATCCATACGCAACACTGCCACATATGGTTCGTTGGCTTCGGTGGCCAGTTGCTTTGCAGTCTTGGGTTCTTCCTTGATTTTCTTTTCTCGAGTGGGTGGAGGAGGAAATTTTGGTGTCGGCGGAGCAGCCAACGCCTCCAGTGCTTTTTCTTTTGCGCCAAATAGTTTATCAAATAGTCCCATATTATTTCTTTCCTTTGTTAGCCCATGCAACGTAGCCACCATTGGTATCAGACCACGGGCAATACTTTTCCCATAGTTTTGTTGCATGTTCTGTATCTTGTTTCATCAACCGATCCAGCTCAGGACGAGTTTTCCATCCAGCAAGACTCCAATCTTGATTGTGCAATGCTGTTTCTAGGTCAGTCATGTTATTCCTCTTTTACTTCTATCCATGTGTAATCGCCTAGCCACTTGACCTGTGCAATATATTCATAATGGTCCGGAGCACTGCTGCTCCACCCATCGGGGCCATGTTTGGCTAAAATAGTTTTCTTCTTGTCGGTATCAAAAACCAGCCAATAACATTGTCCATGGCTGGGTTGGAATTGATACTCAGCAGCATGTACTGCATCTGTTATTTCTAATCTGCGTTTGATCTCATGTGCTTGCGACTCCAGTACCTGTACCAATGCTATTATACGATCATATTCTTGCTGGGCATGCATCCGGGCAACATTGATCATGATGTCTTTTTGCTTTTCAACAGGCACCAGGTCAAATTTTGGACCCAGGGTGGATGTAGCATAAGGTGTCACATTCCTATTGAAGAAATGCACTAACGATCCAGTTGAATCGCTGTCGTAACTATTGACACCATTTGCTGAATTCTTGGTCATGTGTTTCTTTTCAGTTGCCAGATTAAAAATTCAAACTTGTCTATATAGTAGTCTATAAAAATAGGCTCTCCTGGTCCAGTGATCATTCTACTGCCCTTATAACACCGTTCTAGCCAAAGAGTCTTTTCAGTCAAGAAGCACTTTCTCGGCCACAAGCAGAAATGTAGATGCCAACTAATGGCGCGAGTCAATCCCCAATCCTCACGAGTTACACTATCCATGGGCATCCGCATTGGATCCATAATGCCCATCATGTGCCCCATTCGTTCTTGAATAGTGGCACCTGTAGTCGATCACTGTACCGCCATCCTTTTCGCATTGCCATTTCTGCCACTGCCCTATTATTAAGACTGTACACCCGTTCAACACCACCAACAGGCATAATATACACAGGCCCCGTAAAGCCCCTAGCACGAAACTCTTCCACGGCTCTTTCAGCATCTTTTAAATCCTCTTCTGTGGCAATCACAAACTTCAAATATGTCCAACCATAATCTACATATTCAGCGACAACTTCTGGACAGATAGCATCTGACCATGACTCACCCGAGCATGGCAATTTGGCACTCACACTGAATGTGATTTCTCTCGCCAGCGGATCGGTATAGTACCAGCCCTGTAGATATTCTTTAAACTCGGCTGTTAGTTTCTGAGTGCCATTGGTTTCAAAGGTGATCTCTTTCAATCCTGCCATCTTGGGATGGTCCAACAAGTCTGGATATTGTTTCTGCCAGCCCAGCAATGGTTCACCTCCGGTGATCACCAGATGTTCGTCGTGCCATTTCTTGTGCGGAAGCGAGTCCACAATAGCATCGGCAATCGCATCAGTATCAAGCACAGGAGACAGATGCCGAAACCTAGGATCCCAACTAGCATAACTATCACACCCTGTAGATACCAAAGGCAGCGTTTTGTAATCCGTGTAAAGATCGGGATTGATATTGTTTGCTTCATTGCTTAGTTCTCCACGTGCCATGCCAAAGCCTGCACATTTAAAGTTGCATCCAAATGTGCGCAAGAACACACTGGGCACCCCCATATATTTTCCCTCTCCCTGAATCGAGTAAAACAATTCGGCTATCTTAATCTTTGACATTACAATATTCCTCTAATTCGTTTAATGATATAAACATTTTTTTGCATGTAAAACCTTCCTTTTTCCATTTACTATTTGGCATACACCAACTTCTAACGGTAGTATGATTAACTTTATAGAATTCCCCTGCATGTTGCAATGACGGAAACAGTCCGTCAGGAGTCGTTACAAACATTTTCCAATTTGGACGATCGTTATGATTGATCTTAACTATACTATCTTCTACATCTGGTACATTAAATTCTCTTTGCATATATTCTATTGCTTTTTTTAAGTATTCAACATTGTCTTGGAATTTTCCTAATGCCATATTGCAGTTTGTGCATAATAATCCTCTAACTTTTTTAGTAGAATGACAATGATCAACTGCTAATGCTCTATTGCACGGTTCTGCTTTTTCACAGATGGCACAAAGATAATTTTGCTCTTTAGCAATGGCTTCATATTGATCTGCATGTATTCCAAATTTCTTAATAAGATCTGATCGCTGTCTTCGTTTAATTGTTCGTTCTTTTGAATTCAATGACATAATATTCTCCTCACACTTATTTATACAAGGCGAGGAAATATACACTTTTAATGAACGCCTTGGATGCTGTAGAATAGTTCTGCTATTTTGATCTTGCTCATAATCTTGTTACCTTGGTCATTCCTGAGTGGGTTGGATCTTTATTTAGATTGATACTGGCTTCATGCATTTTAACACGAGTTTCTTGTTTTGTCACCCAGCCCGGCAATACTGCATCCAGATAGGCCAGATGTTCGGCCGGGCTAGGATGTGGATCTATCCCGGGCTTGGGCCAGTTATTTAGAAATACCGTTTTGTCATATCCGGGCAAGATGCAATCTAACACATCACTATAGAGACGCATGACATCACGATATAAGCTCACATTGTCGTCAGCATTGGGTCTCGCCATAATCTCAACCATGCTTAAAAATTTCCAATTGACTCCGGGCCGAGATTCTAGCATTGTTTTCACAGCCTTGATGTATGCTAAGTCACGTATCAAAAATCCTCGCTCATCAATATGAGAACGTAGATAATCTTGGTGATAAACGGTCTTGGCAAAATACGCATTGCCGGGGGTATGCCATCGATTATCTATGTATCTATCTTCACGATCTATGCTAGTCCAACATACAACAACCGTGTCTCCAGAACCAAATGCATTTCGTTGATCCGCCTCCATCACAGAGTTGAATATGTAGTGATTGCCGCCACCGGCCTGCCCCCAATTCTGCGTGTGATCAAACTCAGGTGCCAGACAATCTACCCAGGTGGGCCATCGGTAGTTGGTAAAACTACACCCAAACGCAAATAGCCGTTTCATGTTCTCCGTGCTTTGACCAGTAAATGCCATCCTAGATATTCTTTGATTGCTTCTCGCATGTCTTCAGGCATAGCAGAAAACCACGGTGCCAATTCGTATCTACCTTGTTTGTATGCAGGAACATCGTACATGAAACAGTGTGCTTGT
>Ga0181357_1001248_pt1 | contig 10036 bp, 11 predicted proteins | sample Fa13VDMM110DN_FD_130094 | JGI IMG/M metagenome (GOLD analysis project Ga0181357, IMG submission 130094) | Freshwater viral communities from Lake Michigan, USA - Fa13.VD.MM110.D.N | ecosystem: Environmental > Aquatic > Freshwater > Lake | place: USA: Michigan | collected 2013-09-24 | reverse complement strand
TATTTTTTACCTTATGTCGTATATCACAACATTCAACATAAAGTGTATAGATTGAACCACTTGTAACAAGTTTGCTACAAGCTTTTTCATCATCTAAATTGACTTTCAAAGCATCTTTAGAATAGATTCGGATCATAATTAACCGCTAAATAAATATAAAAAACTGTTGACTTTTTTTAAAAGTCGTGGTAATCTATTAAAGATAGGTTAACACATTTAATTTATGACCAACAAACATCAAATCTGGGATTATACAAATGGCAAGCCAGCAGTATTTAAACACTATGTTTACACGTTCACTGAATTGTTTGGTGAATTCAATAAGTGTACTACATGGAAGATTGGCGATACAGTTTCAACCGTTGAGAAACGTATCGGAAATCAAAAGGCTGCGATGCCTTACAAAGCTAAGATTGCTGCGGAGATTCTGTTGCCTGATAAGTTTTCAGACAATCAGATTCACCGTGTACTAAACGAAAAGTTTGGGGCTACTTATCGTAAGAAAAAGGAAGCGTCTGGCGATGATTGGATGGACAATTGTTCGTTGGAAAATATTCGCAAGGCTTATAATTATAAGATTCACGGCAAGGTTTTTAGCTATAATCACACTCTTCGTGATGAGCAAATTAATGCGGCTAATAATATTACTTCGTATTTTTCCAAGTCAACCAACGATGTTTCTCGATTTTTGTTGGCGGCTAAGATGCGTTTTGGTAAAGTTCAAACTACCTATCAATCTATCAAGAATTTAAATTCCAAGCTTAACTTGGTACTTTCTTATAGGGTAGAGGTAAAGAGCTCTTGGAAGGATGACGCTGATGACCAAAAATTTGGTTATGTCTATATCGATGCTTTGAACATCAAGGATGAAATCAAGTTTGATGATAACAAGACTTATATCATCTTTGCGTCTATGCAAGATATTTTGGGAACAAATCTGGATGGCAGTGTAAAGAAGAAGTGGAAGTACCTTTTGTCATTGAATTATGACATGGTTATTCTTGATGAAGTCCATTATGGAATCAACAAGCCTCTTGCTCGTGACATTGTATCTAATATTAAGCATACTGATGAACTTTGGATCAGTGGTACTCCCATTGAAATTCTAATGTCTGGTATGTTTAGTGATGAAAATATGTATGTTTGGTCGTATTTCAACGAGCAAGTAGAACGTAACAAGGAAAAGGATACCAAGTGGGCTACTGAGAATTATCGTTGGTTGGCTCCTCTCACATTCATGCGTCTTGAACCTACTCAAGAAGTAATGGATTATTATTTCAAGAATTATTCTAAGGAAGAGGGTTTTTCTTTTACCAAGTTTTTCACTACAGATGAAACCACGGAGGATTTTGTACACAAGTCTTCGGTTATTCGATGGTTGGACAATCTAGCATCTGAAGATGCTCGTATTTGTCAGTCTCCATTTAATCACAATTATTGGTGTGACAAGTTGAATCATACGTTTTGGTATATGCCTCGATCTGTTGCGATTTGTAAGGCTATGAAGAATGCTTTGGAGTCTCATTGGTACTTCAAAAATTTCAAGATTGTGCCTGCATATGCAAACAATGAAGGTGAAGGAGTCAATACGCTTCAAAATGTAATTGATGCTACTAAGACTTATAGTCGCACTATTACTATTAGCTGTGGCAAGTGCAACACTGGAGTTACTGTTAAGCCGTGGACTAGTGTTTTTATGTTGAGTGACACTCAGGAAATTGAAACGTATCTTCAGGTTATTTTTCGTCCACAATCTCCGTATCCAGAAGGTAAAAAGGAAGATGTATTGGTTGTAGAATTTTCTCCAAATCGTGAAATTCGTTGTATGGTTGAATATGCTAAACTATGTTCGCCAGGCGTAAATGATACTACTGCTATTAAACAGGTATTTGATACTTGTAAGTTTTTGTCTATGAGTCAGAACTTACTGACTGAATTGTCTCATGATGAATTTGTACAGTTGTATCGTAAGTCGTTTGATCCAGCGATTGTAACAGGTAAGTTCAATTCAGACTTTATTGTGGGTAATGAGATTTATGGTAATGAAGACTACATTGCAGATTTGTTGTCTAATTTCAATGGATCTTTCACAACAGGATTTAGTGCGGGAATTAATGTTACCAATATTAAAAAGGGTAAAACTTTTATTCTTGGACCCAAGGGATTTAAAAAGTCAAGCAAAAAAATTGACAAGATTATTAGCGAAAAGATTCGAGCGATTACATCACGCATTCCTAACTTTTTGTATGCTAGTGACGTTGATTATGGATGTGTTCGTGATTTGGAAACGACGATGGAAAAAAACTTGTTTGAAACCCAAGTTGGAGTTGAATTTAATATTTTTAAAGATTTGCTTGACAAAAGGTTTATTTCTGATAAAGTATTAGACAACGCAATTCGTGGTTTTATTTTCTACAAGAAGGAAGCTGAATAATATGAACATAGTTAGTTATCTTGAAAAGAATGTCAAGTTGATTCCACATTTGAACTCTCCAAGCAAAAGTGAGTTGTTTATTTCGATGGAATTAGCCAAGAAAATTCTAAATTGTTTTCCCGAACAAGATTGGTCTAATCCTAATCTGAAGTTTTTGGAGATTGCCAGTAATAATGGAATTGTATCCATGATGATTGCGCTTCGTCTTTTTAATAATGAAAAGATGAAGATATGGCAACCAAATGATGAACTTCGATTGAATCATATTTTGCAAAATCAGGTATATGCTTTTACATATACTTTATCTGGAGCTAATATTACCAAGAAGGGATTGTATAATACCACAAAAATTGATCTCAATGTAAAAGAAGTTGATTTGGATAAAATCAATTCGAGCATGTCATCAATTAAATATGATCGTATTGTATGTGTACCTCCTAGAGGCACTCGTAAAAGGCTTTGGCCTGTTTATGTAGAACATGCAATGAGTCTTTGCGTTGATGGTGGTCATACAATTCATCTTATCAATCCTAATTGGCGTTTGAAGCCTGATGTTAAGATGAAGATCAAACGTGTTACCAATAATATGTTTACTTTTCTTCGTAAATATAATATCAGTAACATTGAAATGGATGGATGGGTAGATTTTGGTTTACGACATGATATTGTTCATGTTATTAACAATAAACCTACCGTTAATACTTTGGTTAAAGATTGTAAATTGGTTGAGGGTTATTATAACTTGACTGATATGTTTATTCTGCCAAACTTTGATATTGACAAGATCAATAGTTTGTTTACTCATGATAATAATAGTAGGGTCACAGTTTATGCAAGTGATGATTGTGATCCCCGTAGAAATTATATGAGTGTGGATAAAACTAAAACTCATATGTATCCATGTATTAATTCTATTTCCAGAAATGATGTAGGATATTGTTATTCATCCGATCCAAACAAAGGACACCGTTATAATAAAAAGGTAATTATCTCAAATGGTCAAAAAGTTTGGGATGCTATCAATGATATCAAAGGTGAATATGCTATTACTAATCATGCTTATGGTATTGGTATTGATGACGACACTGATATTAGTCTATTGACATCTATACTAAATAGTGATAAATTTAATGAATTCTTGACTGCTATTAAATGGGAACCGCGTGAAATTGAAGACTATACACTTAAACTATTGAATAAGAATTTTTATAAAATGTTATGACATCTGAATATGTAGATACAACACAGTACTTTATCCAGCCTATTGATAAAGATGTAGCGAAGAAATTGATTGTAACCAATCATTATACTCATCGGTGGACGATGTGTTATATTGCATTAGGCATTTTCAAAAAAGGTCCTGAATCTGAGTTTATGACTACCAACCAAGATGAATTGATTGGAACATTGGTTTATGGTCATCCAACTGGTATGAATGTAGTTAAGAGTATTTCAGATGAGTTAGAAACCAATAATGTATTGGAACTAACTCGTTTATGGATTGAAGATAACCACGGCAAAAATATTGAAAGTTGGGCTATTGCACAAAGCTTTGATTGGTTCAAAAAGAATGAACCCAATTTAAAAGTATTGATCAGTTATGCGGATCCTGGCGCAGGACATACTGGTAGGATTTATCAAGCAACCAACTGGAAGTATCAGTTTATTAAATCTACAGGAGATGGCACTGATTATGTGTATGCGTTTGAAGAACCACCTAATTGTCAGTGGAAACATGCTAGGTCAATTGGAGCAATGCTCGGGGGTAGTAGAGATCCAAAATATGTTGAGGAAACATTAAAAAGACCTTTTTGGAGAAAACAAATAAATCGGCGTAAGTTTCGTTATATATATTTTCTGTGTGATAAACGTGAGAAAAAGCGTTTAATAAAAACATTGAATCATCCACTTTCAGATAGTTATCCTAAAGATCTGGGGGAAGTTTCAGATACCATTGAAAAATTTGCATAATTATGTCTACTAAAATTACAGAACACAACGAATTGGTTGCTACCAGAGTACCACCTGGCGACAGATGGACACTACGTGCTGATAGTCGTAAAATTATACATAATAGTTTAACTGAAACGTTAGAAGCCTATTTCATGGAAACCAAACAAAAGTGTGAATATAGATTGGCTCCTATGGATAGCAAACTATATGTTATTAAAACAATAGAAGAAGAGGTTATACCTCCTACTCCCAAAGGATTTAACATATATGGCGATCCATTATGAAGATAAATACACTAGACGATTACACATATGATTTCTTTGAAGATACGTGTAAGTTGTTAAATAATAATGGATTTACCCCAAGAAGAATATTGGACATAGGCGCTAGTGTTTGTCAAACCGCCGATGTATTTAGGCAGTTTTGGCCTTCATCAGATATTCTTCTAATTGAAGGTAATGGTGACTGTGAAACAGTTTACAAATCAAAAAACTACAATTATCAGATAAAATTGTTGGGTAAAGAAAATGGTTCAACAACATTTTATAAAACCAAATGGCATCCACAATGTAGCGGTAACAGTATCTACAAAGAAATAAATCCCGTCTATGAAGGTGATACACTTATAACTGAAACTCTGCCTGTCTATAAACTTGATGATATAGTGATGGGTACTTATGATCTTATCAAAATAGATACACAAGGTAGTGAACTAGATATCATACGTGGTGGTATGGATACATTTAGTAAAGCTAAAGTAATTGTTTGTGAAGTTGCTTTGGTTGATATTAACATTGGCGGATGCAAAAAAGAGGATGTAATGAATGTTCTAACCAAAGAACTTAAATTCGATTACATCCGTTGTATTGAAAGTATAACTAATGGTAAACAAATTACATATGAGAATTTGTTGTTTATCCGTCCTTAGTTATCTAATATCTTTCTCCATCGTTTCATAATCATTTCACTCTTGAATGTCCTAGCCTTAACTGGTTGGGACTTTTCAGTTTTGAAATAATTGATGAATGATCTCATGTCTGTAGTTAATGTCTTACTATTAAGTAGTTCAGGTAGCGACCCCAAGCCGTTCAAACCTAGCACGTATGGGGTAGTTTGAAGGATTTCGGCTAAAACTACACTTATTCCAAACGTCTCAGGCATAATATTTACATAAAACATACCCTCACACTTAGCAACTACATCAATCACCTCTTTAAATGGTAGCGTATTCAAATAATTTACATCATATATAGGCATACTAATGTCGGATGAAGGGTTGTCATAGCCAGGCAAACAAACATTTAACTGTTTACCATTAAACACGCCGTTGGACTTTAGAAACTTCCAATACTCCAAAGTACCATTATAACCTTTCATTAGACTACTAGCATATACATACCCAGATTTTTCTTGGGGCAATTCATAATCATATACCCAATCTGGAATCATAAAGTAAATTACATGTTTCTTCCAGTTGCCTGGAAATTGATTGCTTTGAAATTCACTTAAGCAAATCAACTCCAACTTGTTTTGTTCAAACAAACTGTAGAACTTTAGATTATGTGGACCATTTAAATCTGTAGCCCATACAAATGCTTTTTTATGTGCTATCTTGGGTATATCACTATAACGATGTATAATTAGGTTTTTGCACTGAAACTGATATTCATTAACAGATGTATTTGGTAGATACATTACCCCATTAATTTTCTTTTGTACAGTAACATTATTTAAACAAATAACACTTTTACCCAATTTAGCTAATTCTTCTAAAAGTAGAATAGCTTGAAACTCACTACCACCCATACCTTGAGTATGTAGTGTGTTACCGTCATAACTCATACCAATACTGTCAAACAGTATCACATCAGCATAAATGGTGTTCATACAAGTACTTTGAAGTCATCATCACTACTAGGGGGGCTATTCTTGAAATAACTACTGAGTTCCCCTTGTACGGTAGGGGGGGTACCTGTGGATTGTTTGTTTATAAATCGTTGCAACCAAGCGTGTACATCGCCAACATATGTTTTGGCGCCGGTATGAGTACAAGTAATATGACTATCCAAATAAACTTTATTACCAGCATCTCTCCACTTTTTACACATATAGATGTCTTCACTGATTAGATCTCCATCTTCACATACCACTTCAAATACCATTCTACTATCACCTTTTTCGCTGGTATACTTTTTACTATTGTTCCATAGATATTCAATAGCCTTTCTAGAAATTTTCACAAAACCACATCCCAATCCAGCTACTTCAAGTAATCCATCTTTATCAATATTTAAATTTAGAGTTTTATCACTTTGATCAAGTGCTTTGACAACGTAGAGTTCTTCGTTATCATTCTTTTTACGATAACTACCGCCAATTATATCTTTATCACTTTTAACAAGTTTGAAGAAGTTTTTAGGATCCCAGCCTACATCTCCATCAATGAAAATCAACATATCCATTTGAGCATCATAAGCTGCTTTGAATAGATCGTTACGTGCTCGTTGTACAAGACTATCATAACACATGAACAGTGGATATACTTCTATACCATTTTGTTCACTTTGTGCTATTGTATTTAATAGACTATCAATATAATAGATGTCTAGTTTACCATCATATGATGGAGTTCCAATTAAAACCTTCAGTTTCTTTTTCATAATAATATAACGTTTCCACTTTTAAAATAATAAAAAGTCCCAAGAGCATTACACTCTTGGGATTAAGTTTATAACATAACCAACATTTTGTCAAAATATATTTTACGCCGTACGAGTCAGAGCAGGTGGATACTCAGCAACTACGAGTGCAGTTACAGCATCCGCTAGATCTTGATCTGTCCAGTTACCAATTGCTACATAAGTTGGACCTGACCATACTGTGTACCAGTTGTGTGCATATGGATTGGTACTGATTTTAACCAATGATTTTACAGTTTTAGCGACTGGATCGTCAACTGCTTGAAGAATTTCAATTTGGTTAGTATTTGCTGCTTGTTGAATTTCTAGACTACCAGTAAGATTAATTACTGGATATCCACTACCTGTTGTTTGTGTTGGCATATGTTATATATTGTTATACTGTTACTTCGGTACCACTGTCAGCATTTACTGGAGTGGTAAAAGATGCTTGTTGAGATTGTTGAGATTGCTGAATACGATTACTAATTTCTTGATTAAGAATTCGTAAATTTGCTTGAGATTGATCAACCCGAGCGAGTTCATCATAAGCAAGACTTTTTAGTTCGATGACTGTTAAATCTGATAATTTTTTTTCCATAACTTTAATATATTATTGTTGTGATTGTGTAACTGGAGATGCGCCTTCAACACCTTGTTGTTGGCGATTACTTAGTTCTTGATTAAGAACTCGTAAATTATTTTGTGATACATTCAACTTGATGATTTCATCATAAGCAATTGCTTTTAGTTGAACTAGGTTTAAATCTGACAATGTAATCTGTTTTTGTTCTTCCATAAAATGTTTAAATGTTACTAATAAATATTATTGATTTACTAAAAAGTGTAATTTTAATACTCATAATTGAATGCTTTATAAAACCAACCAAATTTATTATATATGTTATCACAGTTTTGTTTTCCGAGTATGTCAAGATAATCATTTGGTACTGGTTTAATAACTTTTTGAATAGTATGATCGCCAAACGGAATGTGCATTCTATCGTCTTCAAATGTCTTTTGTTCTACGTTATTGAAGTCGTGTTGATAAAATGGCAATCCCAGATATTCGTATACGCGTTCCATTTCACGTTGGGGATTACTAGCAAAGTTTTCAAATTTAATAAACAAACATTTTTTGCTTAATTTACGCATAACGGTGTCGTATAATACATCTATACTTACAGCAAGTGGGGGGGCTTGCATTAGAAAGTAATCTATACGTTTATCCACGGTTGTATTTCTCAATTCATTCCAATTTTGTAACCCAGCATCAATGTGTTGATATTGTCGCCATTTCTTTTCCATACTAGCAACAACTGCTCTCAAATCTCTAACCATCACAATAACTTTGGGTTCAGGATAATACCAATTCAAAAAGTCATATGTTACACTCCAACCTCTACTCTTGTCGATTACATACTTTTTGTCAGTAATAGCATTAAAGTAAGCAAACATGCCTTCTTTACATAATGCTTTAAATGCCGGTTCAACTACATTAATATCTTGAGCTTTAAACTCAATATTAGTGGAATATATATTTCTAGCATTTAGAAATATTTCAATTAATCCGCTTGTAGGCGTAGCATAAAAATCAGGATTTTGTGCCAATACATTTTGCAGTAATGTTGAACCAGCTCGGGGCAGTGAACATTGAAAAAATATTTTCTCTACCATATGTAATTAACTATTAAACTGTATCTTTACAATTTAATTTTATTTATTTTGAAACGCTGATATTTTGGTTTCTAATTGTTCGATTCTATTTTCTTGTCGTTTAACTATATCACTCAATTCTTGGATTGATGCAACCAAAATTGGTACGACCTTTGACAGATCAACACTTTGCGGATTTATTGAACCGTCATCGTTTACGGCATCTTTTTGTCCGGTAACAGCAAGAGGAACAACCTCTGCCAATTCGTGTGCCATGAAACCTTCACCATTAGAACCATCAGATTTCCAAGTATATACTGACGGCTTGAGCAAATTGATACGAGATAGACCAGCAGAGAGCGGTTTAATCGATTCTTTTAGACGGTAATCAGAAGTGGTATTGTAAGCGGTAGCCGTCGTTGTAACTGAGATGGTTCCAACGGCTATATTGTTTCTGCGAATTTCAACAATGGTACCATCAGAGGTGGTACGATTCATGATAATCTGAGCCGCATTGCCCTCGGTCTGCATTCCAATTGATGACTGACCGATTGTTACACCAGTCGCATTGGTAAGACCGGCACTTGTGCGAGCCACCAGTAAATTGCCACTAGTATCAATACGCATTTTTTCAACTACTGCTATTCTGAATACAATTGGAAATGATCCTATAGAACCAACATATAATGTGTTTGATGTTGAATCAAATCCACCAATTCTTGTACCACCAACCGTGGTTTCAATTATTGCTGATACAGGACCATTGACTTGTAAAAATCTATAATTAGATTGTGCTGTTGGTGCAGTTGTGCCTATGCCTACATCTCCTAAAAATACTGCTGCGGGTACACTTGATGATCCTGTAACATGCAATTTAGCTACTGGATTATTTGTGCCTATGCCTACTTTGTTATTAACTACTACCAAATCATTTTGTCCATATTGACCGCCTACAATTCTATCATCCGCAAATACTTCTAGTACAGGTAATCCAGCACTATTGTTTACACTCATCAAGCTATCACTTAAATCATCAACCACACTAAATAGTGTTCCGCTTGTACCATCTGCTCTAAGTAATGTTTCACCAGATGTTGTTGAATTTATATGTAATTTAGCAAGAGGGTTTATAAATCCATTGCCAATACCCAAATTTCCCCCCGCAGTCAATATCATCCGTAAAGTACTATTTGGTCTAAAGAACATATCATTAGCACCAATAGTTTGTATAAATGCTTGACCACCCCAATTTAATATGTCACCACCATTAATTCTAATATTACCAATTACATGCAATTTATCAGCAGGACTTGTT
>Ga0181357_1001247_pt1 | contig 10036 bp, 7 predicted proteins | sample Fa13VDMM110DN_FD_130094 | JGI IMG/M metagenome (GOLD analysis project Ga0181357, IMG submission 130094) | Freshwater viral communities from Lake Michigan, USA - Fa13.VD.MM110.D.N | ecosystem: Environmental > Aquatic > Freshwater > Lake | place: USA: Michigan | collected 2013-09-24 | reverse complement strand
GACAATCTTGTACTTATTGGTAAAAATTTCTTCATACTTAACCCATACTGTTTCTTCAGGTCTAATTGCTCTAACTTTCTTTTCACCTGTATCTTGGTTAAATTCGGTCATTGTACCACGAGTATCAAATCCACAAACAACATATTGTAGTTTACTGTCCATAGTTTCAACAACGTTTACTAACCCGTCAAGTAAATACAAATCGTGTAAGTGAGATGAACCACCTAACCAACCAATACGAATTTTATCTGACTCAAGTGTCTTCTCTTTAAATTGAGGCTCATTTGGGTCAATAGCGTTTGGTAAAATTGAAACATTTTTATTGAACTTTTGTACTTCAGATGCAAAGATAGATGTAGTAGTCACTACGTGAGACGCCGCTTTAAGTTGAGCAATAATTCTCTCGTTAATCTTTTCTTGTACAATAATTGCGTGAAGAGGATGTTCTTTAGTTGGCATCCAATAGTCATCAATATCACAAATGGTGACAATACCTTGTTTGTTTAACCATTCAACAAGTAATAATGATTTATCATAATCATTTCCGATTAATCTATGGTAGTGAATGATATCATATTTAGACCAAAAACTTAAGTCATCATAATTAACATCAAATTCAATATCAACGTGAACTTCATTAGGGTAAAGTTTTTGTAAACACACGTGAGGGTCTATTGACCTAAATTTTCCTTTTTTTAACCAACCCCCGAACGGTCAGATGGGAGTACTAATACTCTAATCTTTTCGCGACCATTAGGGGGTTGAATTTGATTTTTTTGCATATTTAGAAATTATATTTTCTATAAGTTTATTGTTGTTCTTCAAGGAGTCCTCCCAAACAACTTCTAAATTATAACCATAATTTCTGATTAATTCAAGTTTTTTATTATCATAATTTTATAATTCCCTCCCGTTTTATCATAAGGAAACATTTGATAAATGAAAAACCCTACCGAAGTAGGGTTTTTTTATTTAACTTTTTTTATCTTAAGTATCTTACCTTCAAATATGTGGTTTCCAACTTTAATTTGAACTGCTTGTTGTGTTCCCTGTTCTGATTCGTGAATTAATCCTTTTTCAGTTAATACTTCAGTTATAACTTCTTTTAACATCTTACGTAAATCAGAAGTTACAGGTATTGATTGTTGTTGAGGAATAGTATTTTTTTTACTTGTTGCAGTCTCAACAATTGGATTTTTTTCAATATTCATTAACCTAGCTGCCCTCTCAATTAAATCGTCAGTTAATGTAACTTGTTTTTGTTGAGGTTGGTCAATTGGATGTTCAATCATCAATTGTTTAATCGCGTCGGGTAATTTTGAATTTAAAATTTTATCCGTTGAATTCGTAAATGGTTTTGTTTGGACCGGATTATTTTCAACCATTAATTCTTGTGGAAGATTATAGGTTGCATTTGGCGTTGAAAATTCTTGTAATGATGGTTTTGATACTGTAGAATCACTATATGATTCAGAAATACCATTAGTATCTCTTACATCACCACGTTTAATTGAGTCACTTTTTTCCATTATCTTTTTGGAAAGAAGTAGTTTTTGTATAAAATCTTCTGTCATAATATTTTTATATTAAGTGAATTGGGACATAATGTAAATTGAAACCATTCTTTTATCTCCGTTTGGATTAAAACCTGTTCTAACTTCGTCAAATACTTCGTCAGTTACACTGACACTTAAAATGTCTTTAACTAAAAAGTATCTCCATCCTGGCATAGGTCTTGTTTTAAGTAACCCTCTATGAGAAGCTCCTTCTATTTCCCAAGCTGACAATACTTCGTGACCCAAAGTATTAACACCATAGCAAACAGGTTCAATTTTTCTTAATCCCTTTCCCCCTGGGTCATCCCCGTTGTAGTTTATATAAATCACTTTGCGTTGAGATATTGCGTCTCTGATATCCCTATCAGTTACAGTCTCAAGGATTAGTGATTTTACCGTTTCTAAAAGTTTCATTATACTGATGGAGTAGTGTATGGAACTTGTGCTTTATAGTAGTTAATGGCTACTTCAGAGGCTCTTTCTTTAACATCGGTAATGTTACCTGCGGTGAATTGGTAAGCATTTAACAATCCGTCAGTTCCTGTACCTTTACCTTGAACATCACCTGTCGCTAATGCGTCAGGGTGAGTTCCTGAATATTGGTTAACTTCTTTGTAATCGTTAGTAGGAAACAATGTTCCTCTTTGCTGAGCTCCGATTTCTCCTAATTTGTTCATAGGTTGAGCTAAATCAATTGGAATGTAACTTGGCATATTTTTATAATATTTGTTTTATAATGTCCTTTATTCTTGATACTTCCTCGCTTAGTGATGTATCAAATTTAAAAGACGTTTTTTTATGTTTTAGCGAGGGTCTAACATTGTGTAACGAACCTTTTGAGTGTGGTTTAATGAATGAATTACTTAATCCTGAATTCATTCTATGTGTTTTAGATGTTTTAATTGATTGTCTTGATTGATTTAAAATCATATCAACCCAATTTTTCATCCTATCACCACCCATTAATTCATATCTTTCTTTACTTAAATCACCACCATCAAATTTGTTTTTATAATTCTTTAGTAGTTTATAAGATATTTTTTTCTTATCTCTCAAATTTATATTTTTCTTATATCCTGACGTGTTTTGAAATCTTGAACTATGGGTATCAAAACCCTTTTGCAAAGACTCTATAACATCACTTGGGATATCGTACTCTTTATTATATAAATCTTTATTCACCTTTCTTAATCATTTTAATTAACTCACCTAATTCAATTCCTTCCTTATCTGCTAATTTTTTTAAAGATTTAACATTATTAACAAGTGTTTTAGAAACTTTAGATTCTTTTTTTGAAACATCTCCATCACTTTTCTTTTTTGAAACCAAAATATCCTCAATAAGTTTTCTTGCTTCCTCGTTCTTTTTTTCAGTAATTTTTCTTTTTTCAAAAAGATTAAAAGTACCAATAAAATTTTCTTTTGATTTTATTTTTTTAGGTGTTCTTTTTTCTTTTTTATCACTAATATCTTTACCAAATTTTTCAGTTCTATCTTTAGCGTCTTCAGGTTCTAAACCCAATTTATTTTTAAGAAAATTAAATGTATTTTTACCATCCATATCTTTGGTTTCTTCATACCCAAACGCACCTTCCATATCAATTTCGTTAATTACATCCTCCTCACTTTCCACAGACTCTCCCCAATAAACTCTATAACCACGAGTTATTGGGTTGTTAGTTTGACGAGTCGCAACAACTTCTTGGTCTGTAGTACCTTTAGGTGATAATTTAGGATTAATGATTGGAATTTTTGAACTTAAAAAAGTTCCGTCATAATCAACAAATTCTCCAATCTCACTTTTAAATTGTTTTAAACGAGACTTTAAACCTTTAGTGTCTTTAATTTTTTTATCTTTTTGAATTTTACCAATTTCCTTTTTAACCTTCTCTAAATTTTTCTTTTCAAATAACATTATTTCGTCATTTTTTCTTGCTTCATTTAAAGTGTTTGAAACTGAAAAATACAACGCCACGTCGTTCTCTCTTTCTTTAAGGAAGAAGTATAAGTTGTTTGAAAAAGCTTCAATTTTAGAATTCATAATCTTTTTACCTATAAATACTTTGAATTATGTATTTATTATCAAATGAGTCAACAGAATATCAATCAATACAATTTCAGTAAATGGTATCTAACACCTTCGTGGTATAACGTAGATATGTGTTTAGCGTCAGATGAACTCTCATATAATGAAGAAGTTGTTTTTTCACCATACTTAATTGCTAACTCTGACGGAAATAGACTACCTGTTAGTATGAATTTAAATAATAGTAATAGTACTCCGTTTAATACTTTAGTATATAAAAATTATAATACAGGTAATACTGTAATTTCTTTAAATTATTATAATAAAAATAACGATAATTTAAGTTGTTATACCGCTCAAACACTATGTGATATTGGGTTAACAGGTATTGATAACGGATTAGTCACTCAAATGACTGGAAAAACAATTTCATTTACAATGGGATTGTTAGATGATAATAGTAAATTTGATAGATTGTCATTTGATAGAAGATTAAAACTATTTCAGATAACGGGATATACACAGTCCCCAAATTTAAGATTTTCAGGTATTCCAAATAACACATTGTACGAAATGGAAAGTATAGACCTACCAATTGTAGGTAGATATGCTCAACTTTATGGTGGATTTTACCAAGGATTTTTTAAATTACAAGGGTACGATTATGAGGTATTACCAAATAGGATGAATAAAGGGTGGTCTGCCGAAATGTTGTTAAGAGCACGACAAGTTGATAGATATATTCCTGAATCAGGTGAGACAACATTGAATTTAATATACCCCAATAATGAAAATGCGTTTTTTTATTTTGGTACAAGAGCTGAAAATAAATTTTATCATCACGCAGATGGTGTTCCTTTATCCGATAGTGGGTACACAAGAGTGACATCAGGGTTAGTAGATTTAAAAACCTGTAAATGTTCAAATACTGGTGTAACTAATTCAAATTGTACATCCGTATACGAACCTGAAATATTAACTTCACAACACGTAATTGGTTGTAATTGTGGATGTGGGGCACAATCAAATGAAGTATTAAATTCAGATAAAGACCCCAAATTTGATGTATTGTCAAATTCATTAATGATTAAATTATCAGGAGACCCTGCAAATCCAATAGTCTGTGTTAGGACTATTATATTTACAGGTGGCTGTGTTACAGCTAACTGTTCAACAACTGCAATTACATATACAACTGGATATACTATCAACAATTACTGTTCAGATAACGCAATATTTGATTATTGCGCAGGAGTTAATCCTGATTTCTTAAATAAAGAACATTGGTTTTTAATTGATGTTGTTTGGGAAAGATATGGTTATTTAGATATATGTGATTTGTATTATAGGGGTGGTTTATCAGATATTACAACAACAACATTTATTGAAAGTCTTTCAAATAATACGGTTAATTTAATTCAACCTCCATACACTAACGGAGAACAAGTAAGGGCTGAAACAGATTTAATCCAACTAAATGAAAAATGGTTAATTGATGGGAAATATCGTTTAGGTAGACTAAAAGTTTTTGTTAATGGGAGATTAAATTTAACAATTGAAAATTTTGAAGAAATAATTCCAAGAGGATTAAACACCGAGAAAGAAAGACAAATTGGGGTACCATTTAACATCTCTTGGGGTGGGGGAACACAGGGATTACACGAAAATTTAACTTTTACAGGTACTCCATTAACATTAACGGGATTAACATACCAACAGGACCCTGAAAATTTACCAAATAACATTTTAAGTGGGACTTCATTATCAGGTTTGTCTACAAACATATTACTTGAACAAAATTTTGGAGGTTCGTTTGATGGGGCAATATCTCAATTTAGAATGTACACTGAACCATTAACATACCCTGAAATAATACATAATTTTAGTATACTTAAAAGTACTTTTAATTTATTTGATTACAGATGTCCCGATTGTTCAGATTCTTTAGTCAATGATATTATATATGTTAAGAGTGAAATACAAATTACTTTTAATTCATATAATTTTAGCACATATTCATATACTTTATATTACTTACCTGAAAATGGTACTGAAAGGATTGAAATTGACAGTCTTCCATCAGGTTCATTCCCCATTTCATTTAATTTAACTAACTTTCCATTCCCTCCATTTGATGGGTTTGGTACCTACTATTTTTATTTTAATGAAATTGACCAAACTATTTCAGTCAACGTAAGCTCATTGGATAGTGTCCTATTGGTTTCTCCTGGTATTTTTCTATATGTTGGTGGGGGTGAGAATTATTTAGTGGTATAAACCATATAACTATAATATTTATTAAATAAAACAAAAATGCCAGGACAATACTTAAATCAACTAAGCGGTACAACATCTATTAGTGGGGATACTTTATTTTTAGTATACCAAAATGGAGGGACTTTTAATGTTACAAAAAACAATTTAGGTTTAGTAAGTACTACAGGTGGAACAATTAATGGAGGGTTAACCGCAACAACAATAACTGTAAATGGTAATTTAACGGTTACAGGTAACACTTCTTTAAGAGCCTTAACTGCAACGACAATATCTGCAACGACATATCAAAATTTACCTGTAAGTGCGGTAACAAGTGGAACAGGAATATCGGCATCAACAAGTAATGGAACTGTAACAATAATTAATACTTCACCTAACCAAACAGTTACAATATCGGGAGGTACTGGTATAACTACAGGAGGTACATATCCTAACTTCACACTTGTGAATAGTGCTCCTGACCAAACTGTTACAATATCAGGAGGAACAGGAATTACGACAGGAGGTACATATCCTAACTTCACACTTGTGAATAGTGCTCCTGACCAAACAGTAACTATTACAGGTGGAACAAATATACAAATAGTAAGTGCTTATCCTAATTTTGGAATTAATTTTACTGGAAGTACTGGAAGTAGTTTTACAGGAGGAACTGTATCAGGAGCAACAAATTTCACAGGTGGATTAAGTGCTAATACAATATCCGCAACAACTGCAACAATAGGAAAAATTACAGGAGGTTCAGGAAATACCAATTCAGGTATATATTCATTTATTGGTGGTGGTCAATCAAATTGTGCGACAGGTAATTGTAGTGTGGTAGGTGGTGGTTTAAATAATAGGGGAACTAATATTTTGTCAACCGTAGGTGGGGGGGCTTGTAACACCGCAAGTAATTGTTATTCTACCGTAAGTGGGGGATATTGTAACGTCTCAAGTGGTATTTCTTCATTTATTGGTGGAGGATGTAAAAACACTTCAAGTGGTAGTAGGTCATTCATAGGTGGTGGAACTCAAAACACTGCAAGTGGTCTTAGGTCAACTATAGGTGGTGGACAGAGTAACACCGCATCAGGTTGTTATTCGTTTATAGGAGGAGGTAGTGGAAATACCATTACATCATCAGGGTCAACCATAGGTGGGGGATTATTTAACAACGTAAGTGGTGGTACATCAACAATTGCTGGAGGACGAAGTAACACCGCAAGTGGTTATATATCAACCGTAAGTGGAGGATATAAAAACGCGGCAAGTGGTTATATATCAACAATAGGTGGTGGAGGGGGTAACACCGCAAGTAATAATTACTCAACTGTAAGTGGTGGAGGGGGTAACACCGCAAGTGGTGCTAAATCAACCGTAGGTGGAGGATGTAAAAACACCTCAAGTAGTCAATATTCATTCGTAGGTGGTGGACGACAAAACACCGCATCAGGTTGTTATTCGTTTATAGGAGGAGGAAGTGGAAATACCATTACATCATCAGGGTCAACCATAGGTGGGGGATTATTTAACAGAGTAACTGGTACAACATCATCTGTTGTAGGTGGACAGAGTAACACCGTATCAGGTTGTTATTCATTCATTGGAGGAGGTAGTGGTAATACCGTTACATCGTCAGGGTCAACCATAGGCGGTGGATTATTTAACAACGTAAGTGGTATTAATTCAACCATAGGTGGAGGTTTTAATAATACCACAACTTGTGTTAGGTCAACCGTAGGTGGGGGGGCTTGTAACACCGCAAGTGGTAATTACACAACCGTAGGTGGTGGATGTAAAAACACTTCAAGTGGATGTATATCAACCATAGGTGGTGGACGTTCCAATACCGCAAGTAGTTGTTACTCAACCGTTGGAGGTGGTAGATGTAACACCTCAAGTAATTGTTATTCTACCGTAAGTGGGGGATATTGTAACGTCTCAAGTGGCATTTCTTCATTTATTGGTGGAGGATGTAAAAACACCGCAAGTGGTGGTAACTCATTCTTAGGTGGTGGAATTTTTAATATCTCAAGTGGTTTTAGGTCAACAGTAAGTGGTGGATATTGTAATACCGCAAGTTGTAACATATCAACAGTGAATGGTGGAGGATGTAACACAGCAAGTCGTGACACAACAACCGTAAGTGGAGGATATAAAAACACTGCATGTTTTAGTAAGTCAAGCATAGGTGGTGGGTCAAATAACACTGCGAGTGGTGGTTCATCAACTATAAGTGGTGGATATAAAAACACCGTATCAGGTTGTTATTCATTCATTGGAGGAGGTAGTGGTAATACAATTACATCATCAGGGTCAACCGTAGGTGGTGGATTTTGTAACACCGTAAGTGGTTCAACTTCATCAGTTGTAGGTGGACGTGGTAATACTGTGTCAGGTTGTTATTCATTCATAGGAGGTGGTAGTGGAAATACCGTTACATCATCAGGGTCAACCATAGGTGGTGGATTTTTTAACAGAGTGACGAGTTGTACATCAACCATAGGTGGTGGACGTGGTAATACTGCGTCAGGTTGTTATTCATTTATAGGAGGAGGAAGTGGTAATACAATTACATCGTCAGGGTCAACTGTAAGTGGAGGAATACTAAATATAGTGTCGGGTTCAACTTCATCTGTTGTAGGTGGTTTTTCAAATATTGCAGGTGGAGCATGTTCATTTATAGGTGGAGGATGTAAGAATACCGCAAGTAATACCTATTCAACCGTAAGTGGTGGACAAGGAAATACCTCAAGTGGTAATAGGTCATTTGTCGGTGGTGGATGTAGTAACACTTCAAGTAATAGTACGTCAACCGTAGGTGGTGGGTCATTTAATAGCGCAAGTGGTGTTGATTCAACCGTAGGTGGTGGAAATTCTAACTGTGCATTTAATTCTTCGTCAACCGTAAGTGGTGGGTATTCTAACAGAACAAACGGTCCTTGGTCAACCGTAAGTGGTGGATATAAAAACACCTCAAGTACGGGATATTCATTCATTGGTGGAGGAAAATGTAACACCGCAAGTTGTTATTCATCAATAATAGGTGGTGGATGTAAAAACACTGCATCAAATTTTTATTCATCTGTTTTAGGAGGTAGTGGTAACACCTCAAGTAATGTTAGCTCAACCGTAGGTGGTGGACGTAATAACATCGCAAGTGGTTCAACTTCATCTGTTGTAGGAGGTTTCTGTAATATTGCAGGAGGAGCGTGTTCATTTATTGGTGGAGGATTCTGTAACAGGTCAAGTCAATTATTAGCAACCGTAGGTGGTGGACGTGGTAATACTGCGTCAGGTTGTTATTCATTTATAGGTGGTGGTAGTGGAAATACCTCAAGTAGTACTGGTTCAACTGTAGGGGGTGGATTTTTTAACACCTCAAGTGGTTATGTTTCATTTGTTGGTGGTGGACGATTTAACACTGCAAGTAATGGTTGCTCAACCGTAAGTGGAGGACGTTGTAATACATCAAGTGGCGATTACTCAACCGTAGGTGGTGGAATAGGTAACATCGCAAGTTGTAGTAGGTCAACCGTAGGGGGTGGTGCAGGTAACACCTCAAGTTCTTTTTACACTACCGTGAGTGGTGGGGTAAATAATAGTGCAAGTGGTAATAGGTCATTTATAGGTGGTGGACAATTAAATATTGCAAATAATGCTCACGCAAACGTAGTTGCTGGACGTTGTAATACCTCAAGTGGGACGTATTCATTTATTGGTGGGGGTAGTGGTAACACTGTAAATGGTTCATACAGTGCTATTTTAGCAGGTTGTGCAAATATAATTTCAGGAAATACATCATTTATTATTGGAGCTAATATTTCATCAGACAGAACTTGTACAACATTCGTAAACAACTTATCAATTAAGACAATACCGACATCATCAGCAGGACTTCCTTCAGGTTCTGTTTGGAGTAACGCAGGTGTTTTAAATATTGTTACATAATAACATTTATTTTTAATTTATTCATATTATGTTTTTCACAAAAACAAATATATGAATATAATTTTTCAAATTAATGGAGGTATCGGTAAATGTGTAATGGGAACCGCTATCTGTGAAATTCTAAAAAAGAAATACCCAGAATCAAAATTAATCGTTGTATCAGGTTATCCTGATGTATTCTTAAACAACCCATTTGTTGACAGAGCATATGCTTTTGGTGAACACAAATATTTCTACTCAGACT
>Ga0181357_1001246_pt1 | contig 10038 bp, 9 predicted proteins | sample Fa13VDMM110DN_FD_130094 | JGI IMG/M metagenome (GOLD analysis project Ga0181357, IMG submission 130094) | Freshwater viral communities from Lake Michigan, USA - Fa13.VD.MM110.D.N | ecosystem: Environmental > Aquatic > Freshwater > Lake | place: USA: Michigan | collected 2013-09-24 | reverse complement strand
CTTTCATCCTGCGGCCAACGTGACCATTGTGACCACAGACATGTTGCCACATGGTGATCAGGGTGGCTGGGCCAACGACTGGCAGATGTTCACTGTGAGTCCCTATAGACAAACCATAAAACTAGAAGCAGACATGATAGCCACCAGCACCATAGACCATTGGTGGACCTTGTTTGAACTGCGAGATGTTGTGATCAGTCAAGGTTGCAGGAACTTCTATGACGAACCGGCTGATTGCAGATTTTACAGGAAAATATTTGATCAAAATCACTTGCTCGATGTTTACAATGCCATAACCTACTGGCGACTTAGTAAGACTGCACGAGACTTTTTTGATTTGATCCGAAACATATTTGAAAACTGGAATGACTATCGAACACTACTCAAATTCCCCGATGACACAGCCAGCACAGATGTTGTCTATGCCATGGCCGCACAGATCATGGGCCCAGAGCAGGTGACATTGCCCGCAGGAGTTGGGCCAACTATAGTACACATGAAACGCCATATTAATCCTATACAAAGCAACGACTGGACAAAAGAACTGGTATGGGAAAACGATCCATTTAGAATCAATACTGTGTCTCAATGGGGCATGGTGCACTATCATATCAAAGGGTGGGCAAATGAGCAAAGACCAAGACAAATTTAAACACAGCAAACGATTGCACAAAGACCATGTCGCTATCGAGAAACAATTAAAGATTGCCAAAAGCCACGGCATAGCTAACAAAGTTGTAGAAGAACCACACCGTTTGGCCAAACATCATGCCATGGACTGTGGCGTTCCCAATTGTCCTATGTGTTCAAATCCCAGGCACAACAAAACAGTCAAAGATCATTTGACCATCCAAGAAAAACGTGATCTTCAAAAGGCCAAAGATGAGTGACATGACTGAGGAAGAATTTTGGGCGATCTTGAAAGATATTCCGGAACCTAAACCCATATTCTATAGGTTGTATCACAATGATGATGGATCTCCTATTATCTACAGCATGGAGGTGTTGCCAGGTAATTACATAGAAGTGGATCCGTCAACGTATGCATTGGCGCCGTTTAATGTCCGGGTAATCAATGATAAACTTACCTATATCAAACCGGCGATCACTGTTAAAAAATTACAACCCAACGACCGGAATGGTACCACATGTGATCCTCGCGATGTGTGCGTGGTTGTCGGCACAGATCAAACACACATAAAATGGAGCATGGTTCAAAATGAAACGCATTGACACAGCAGATCTAGACTGCATATATCTCACCTATGATGAACCCGAGCGTGAAGAGTTCTGGGTAAAAATACGCAACATGATTCCTTGGGCTCGGCGTGTGGATGGAGTCAAAGGCAGTGATGCTGCACACAAGGCAGCAGCCGCGGCAAGCAACACAGAACGTTTTATCTTGATCGATGGCGACAATATTCCCACAGAACAATTTTTCAATCTCACTCTGGAGTTTCCGGACGAATCATGGGAATCAGCTGTGTTCCGTTGGCGTGCAAGGAATCATATCAACGGTCTCATGTATGGCAACGGTGGCATAAGTTCGTGGACTAGAACATTTGTCAACCGCATGCGCACACACGAAGCCACAGACGGTTCAGTGGAAACCGAAGTAGAATTTTGTTTTGATCCCTTGTACTGGGCCATGCACGACTGCTACTCAACAACTTATCCCAATGGCAGTGCATTCCATGCCTGGCGTGCAGGATTCCGCGAAGGTGTGAAAATGTGTCTCAACAAAGGAGCCCGACCCACTGTGGCTGAATTCCGACAACGTGTGCATCAGCGTAACCTGGACCACTTGACCATATGGCACAACATAGGACGTGATGTGGAACACGGCGTCTGGGCCATGGCCGGTGCCAGGCAGGGCACCTACATGACCATGATCACTCCGACCTGGGATCATAGAGCAGTGCAGGATTTTGACGAGCTGGAGAAACTGTGGCTCACGGTCTGTGATTCAAATCCTGAAATGGTGGCCGGACATGTGGCCGAGGATCTTGCCACACAGTTAGATCTACCCATGATCACAGTGCTGGGTGCAGAAAGTGCCTTTTTCAAGCAACATTATAGATCAAATTGGCACAATCAAGGCATCATGGTCAGGGAAATAGATGTGATCAGACGGCAAGAAGGATGGTAAACAAAGGCGACGAAGTCACAGTTGATTTCAAATCAAAATTTTTAAGCAGTGCAGAAGAGATGAAAGAGAATCTTGGCTCTGCCCTGTGCCTGGCCAAATGGAAACAGGTCAGCTTGCACCTGCCCACTGGACTCAACAACAGTTGCTATCATCCTCCATTGCACACAATCGATGCTGCAACATTAAAAGATAACCCCAGTGCGTTACACAACACAGCATACAAAAAAGAACAACGTAAGATCATGCTCAAACAAGAACGCCCTACTGAGTGTAGTTATTGCTGGACCATGGAGGACAACGGCAAACTCAGTGACAGACACTATCGTAGTGGAGAGCCATGGGCTGCCAAAGATTTTAACGCTATCGTGAATAGCACAGGAGATGAAGATGTTTTACCTAGCTACATGGAAGTTAATTTTAATAATGTGTGCAACCTTGCTTGCAGTTATTGTAGCCCACAATTTAGTAGCACCTGGATGCAGGAAGTTGAATCAACCGGTGGATATCCTACTAGTGTTGTTCATAACTCTCCTGATCATTTCCATGGTCGCAATCGGCCTATTCCTAATAGAGATCATAATCCCTATGTAGATGCATTTTGGTCATGGTGGCCTACCTTGTATCCTGAACTAGAACACTTTCGCATGACCGGTGGCGAGCCTCTATTGGATCGGAACACCTATCGCGTGTTTGACTATGTGCTGGACAATCCCAAGCCTGATCTACATCTGAATGTGACATCAAACTTTAGTGTGGACGAAAAATCGTGGCAGAAGTATCTTGGATATGTCAAACAGTTGTGCGAAGGTGAACGTATTGAACACTTCATGCAGTATGTGAGTCTTGACAGTTTTGGCTCACAGGCTGAATACATCAGACACGGCTTGGATTTTGATTTGCTGTGGGATCGTGTGAATCAATTCTTGACAGAGATTCCTGGTCGTAACAGTGTGACATTTATAGTGACCATGAACAACTTGAGTGTTACTGGATTGCCTAATTTATTTGCTGGTATATTGGGCTTGCGTAAAATTTACAGTACAACTTATCAACGTGTATGGTTTGACACGCCTGTGCTCAGACAACCCACCTGGCAAAGTCTACAACTTCTGCCAGAAAGTTATGTGGAACAGTTAGAATATCTCTGGGCCTGGATGATCCGACAAATCGAAACCGAGGCCACTAGATTTCAGGGATTCAAGGATTATGAAATTGCAAGACTGGATCGTGACATAGCCTGGATGCGGGATGGCCAACAACTGGATCCTGCATACATAAAACAAAACAAAGCAGACTTTTACCGTTTCTTTGCAGAACACGATCGCCGTCGAGGCACTGATTTTTTGCGAACCTTTCCGGAAATGACTGCTTGGTGGCGAGAATGTGAGTATCATGCTCGGCAATCGTAAATTTGTAGTGGATGTTGGCTGTGAAGTAAAAGAGTTCACCGGAGCCTGGCAGGATGAATCTTTTTATGACTTTGCCACGCATGAGATTATCCCTGGAGCAATCTATCTTATCAGCCGTCAACAGTTTAATGCCAACATTGATCGCATACGTGACCTAGCTACCCAAGGTGCCATACTACCCATATTGGGCAATCCAGCCGAAGGCAGCGACACCATGCTCAAACAAATTCAAGCCTTGGGCCTTGTGGAACTGGTTCAACAAAATCGTGTTTTGGTTATTACTGGCGGATATCTACAAGCAGACATACCGTGTTTGTATCATGAAAATTTTTTACCCAAGATACTCGACTACAGGGAAAACATACAGGCTGCAGAACAGTATTGGAAAGATTGGTCGGTTGATCGTCCTTATAAATTTTTGTGTCTAAATGGCCGAGGGCGTCGACATCGCCAGCAACTATTGACCAGTTTAAGTGATATACTAGACCAGGCAGTGTGGACAAATTTGGATTCGTCTGCTGGTCCTATTCGAACATTAGAGTCCAAATATGAATTTGATTTTTACAAACAAAACACTAGACTGAATCAGTCTGGCTTTGTCAAATATGATTTGTTTAACAACGATTGGGGAGAGATTTATTTGAATCCCATGCCCTATCTTGACACTTATTTTAGCTTGGTCACTGAAACAGTGTTTGAGTATCCATACAGTTTTAGAACTGAAAAAATCTGGAAGCCCATAGCCATTGGACATCCTTTCGTCGTGGTTGCCAATGCAGGCTACTATAGAGACCTGCACAATCTAGGATTTCAAACATTTGGGCATGTCATTGACGAGAGTTTCGACAAAATTGAGAACAATCATGAACGATTACGTTGTATAATAACACTAGTGAGAGATTTGTGTCAACAAGATCTATCTGGTTTTATAGCTGAAACCAGAGAAATCTGTAAATACAATCAACAACACCTTTCCGAACTGGCGCCACTCATTCGTAGTCAATTTCCAACTCAACTTGAGCATTTTATAAATGAAAGATCTTGAATTCCGTCAGCAGGTCCTTGACACTAAAAGTGCCAGCTTCTGTGCAGCCAAGTGGTACAATGCCACCATATGGCTAGGGTCTGGTCAAACCACCAGCTGTCATCATCCTCCGGCACATGCCATTGATGCAGAAGCACTCGAGATCAATCCCAGTGCCATACACAACACCAAACAAAAGAAACAAGATCGTGCGCAAATGCTGACCGGTGAACGTCCGCCTGGCTGTGAATACTGCTGGAAGATCGAAGACATGGGAGTGGATGCTGTCAGTGATCGTGTGTACAAAAGCAAAATATATCCCATAGAGGCGCTTGATCAGGCATTTGCCACGCCGGCACAAGAAGACGTGAATCTACGCACTCTTGAAATAGCCTTTGACCGTACGTGCCAGTTTGCTTGTAGTTATTGTAATCCTGCTTTCAGCAGTACCTGGGTCAAAGACATAAAAAACAATGGTGCTTATCAAGGTCTTGTCAGTGATGGTCGTAATCATTTTACACACCAACACGAAAGTTCTCAGTTGTACCGATTTGGAGAAATCAATCCATATGTGGATGCGTTCTTCGCTTGGTGGGAAACGGATCTACACAAGACTTTACAAGAACTCCGCATAACCGGCGGCGAGCCCACCATGAGCGGTGAGTTATGGCGGCTGATAGATTGGTTCAAAGCCAACAAGGGAAAGAGTCAAACACGCTTGGCAATCAACTCAAATCTGGGTATGGATCGTTTGAAGTTGTTGGAGTTTATTGAAAAGACTCGAGACATTCCACACTTGGAAATCTACACGTCAAACGAAGCCTTTGAGGCACAGGCCGAATACATCAGAGATGGTCTGGACTATGACCTGTGGATGCACAATGTTCAGGAACTGTTGGAGCATGATCACATACGTGCTGTGCATGTCATGTGCACCATCAATGCCTTGTGCCTAGACAGCCTTGATACATTTCTTGAACAATTGGTGCGATTGAAAAAGGTCTATGGACGTGAACGTGTGAATTTTACCTTGAATATTCTAAGGTTTCCTAGTTTCCAAAGTGCCTTGGTCTTGCCTGAGTATTTGAAACTGTATTATCGCAACAGACTCATACAATGGACGATCCGTCACCAGGGTCAAAGTTATCTACACGAACACGAAATTAATCATGTCAATAGATTGATAGCATATTTAGACCAAGTGAAAACTCCACACAGTGAAGCCTTTGACATGCCTAAACTACACAATGATTTCAAACAGTTTTATACTCAATACGATCAACGTCGCGACAAGGATTTTGCAAACACATTTAAGAATCTAAATTCCTGGTATGAATCAATACAAATATAACAGCGCCGATCTAGTTCGTCCTACCGAACTCAATGAACGTGAAGAATTTTTATTAAAAGATTCAAAAACATTCTGCATCTATCCTTGGATACACTTGCATGCCTACCCCACTGGTGAAGCCTACCCTTGTTGTCATGCTGAAATGGCCTATCCTGTGGGCAACACTCGCTTCAAGACTCTGGAAGACATTTATCGAGACGCACCCATGCGTGAGTTGCGTAAAGACATGTTGAATGAGCGTTTCAATCCAGTCTGTAACCGTTGCTATGAACAAGAAGAGTCTGGATTTTTTTCAGGCCGCAAGAGTGCCAACAAGCATCATGGACATCACATCAAACGCATTGATGATGACAAATTTCAAATGAGTTACTGGGACATCAGGTTCAGCAATCTGTGTAATCTCAGTTGTCGTAGTTGTGGACATATCTTTAGCAGTTCGTGGTATCAGGATCAGGCTCAACTGGCCGGCGGCGACTGGAAAGATCGCAACAGGGCCTTGAACTATGCTGGCCGAACAGAAACAGACATGTGGGAACAACTGGTACCACATCTGGATTATGTAGAGCAGATCTACTTTGCCGGTGGCGAACCACTGATGATGGCCGAACACTATAATATCCTGGATGAACTAGAGCGACGCGGAAGATTTGATGTACGCTTGATATATAACACAAACTTTACACATGTTCAACTCAAAGACCGCACAGTTTTTGATTACTGGAAGAAATTTGACAGTGTGGCCGTGGGCGCAAGTTTGGATGCCATGGGACCAAGAGCCGAATACATTAGAAAAGGTTCCAACTGGAACACTGTAGAGCGCAATCGTATGCAGATGTTGGAGACATGCCCAGATGTAGATTTCTACATCAGCCCCACCCTAAGCATAATGAACGCTTTGCATTTGCCAAAATTTCATAGAGAATGGGTCAAAAAAGGCTACATCAAACCACAAGACCTGAATGTAAACATCTTACAAGATCCAGCACATCTGCGCATAGACATAGCATCTACCAAGTATAAGCGTGTTATACAGGCCGATTACGAAGATCACTTAAACTGGTTGCGTCCGCAGGACCCTTTGCAACGTGCCACCGTGGGATTTGAAAGCGCCATTAATTTTATGACAGCCACTGACAACAGTGATTTGTTGACAAAGTTCTGGTCGAAAACTAAAGAATTAGATGACCTACGCCGAGAAAATATATTTGATGTATTACCAGAACTGCGAGCACTCCAATGAACATACCACACGACCGATTCTGTGTGTTGCCCTGGGTGAGCCTGGAGACCAGTCCTGTTGGCACTGTGCGACCATGTTGCCTGGCCGAAGAAGAAATCGTTGATGATCAAGGAGCCAAGTTTGATTTAAACACCGCCCGCTTCGCAGGCATACAAAACAGTGCCTACATGCAGGATCTCAGGCAACAGTTCTTGGATGCCAAACAGCCACAGACCTGCCGTAAGTGCTGGCGCGAAGAACGTGCGGGTCGTACTTCAAAACGCATGCACACGCTGGACAGACTCAAACACATGTTACCTGATCAGGCCTGGACAGTGGATGCCAAGCCGTTGATGTTTTTGGATCTCAAGCTGGGCAACATCTGCAATTTAAAATGCCGTATCTGTGGATCGTGGTCAAGCAGTACCTTTGCTACAGAAGAACTACAGTTTCTGGAGCCGGGCGAAGATCGAAAACAAAATCATCATTATCAAATGTTGCGTCAAGGAGCATGGCCCAGAGAGAATCCAACCTTTTGGAACGAAATAGATCAGGTAAGTGATCAGATACGCTATATTGAATTTACCGGCGGCGAACCTTTCATGATCCGCGAACACTTTGATATGTTACAAGGGTTGATTGATCGCGGCATTGCCCACAACATTGAAATACACTACAACACCAACGGAACACAATATCCAGAAAATGCCGAAGATATTTGGCAGTACTTCAAGCATGTTGAAATTGCCGTCAGCATCGACGATGTAGGTGCACGATTTGAATATCAACGAAGCAATGCTGTATGGTCTGAGGTATGTGCAAACATTGAACGATTCCGTAACATGCGAGAACGCAATTTCAACATGACCATTCAGGTGTGTTGCACAGTCAATGTATTCAATGTGCTATATCTTGAAGATGTAGCAACATGGATCAACTCACAAGATTTTGATTTTGTTTATTGGAACATGATGCACGATGCCTATTACTTTAGTATCGCAACCTTGCCAGAACCAGCCAAACTGGCCATTGCCAAACAATTAACCCAGGCACAAGTCAACGAACGCACACGCAAAGAATTCAATCAAATCATTGATTTCATGAATGCCGGTACCAGTTTAGATGGCAACATACTTCGAATGAGAGTCCAAGACCTTGATTGTAAACGCAATCAAAATTTGGCTAATGTTGAGCCGGAATTTGCAACCTTGATAGAGTACCATGGGCCAAACTAAAAAAACACTGGTATGTCATAAAGGTACTACAATATCCGGCTCGCCTTGGATTAAAAACAAGCTGGCCATTGATTTTGACATTGAAGATTTTAATCCTTTGATGGACTATAGTCCAGCAGATCATGTCATGGTTGTTAATAGATACGATTATGATCAAGTTGAATGGCTCGAAAAAGAGTTTCAACAGCGTGGATTTAAAACTATTATAGAATACTTTTGGGATTCCGATAAAAACGAGGTAGCAGAAATACACGAACAAAATCTTCACATACGATCAACAGCATGGACCTGGGTGCATGCTCATCTGATGAATCATTATCACGACTACAATTATCCGACAAAAAAAAATGTAGAACCAGATAAATTTTTCTTGTTGTTGATGAACATGAAAAGAGATATTAGAGATCAATTGTTTTCTCATGTCACTCCGTATTTGCATGACTGTTTGTATAGCTACGTCGGTAGAGGATTTTTCATTGCTGATGATGAATTGGAAGCAGATCAACAGCACGTGAAGCAGACTTATTCCAATGTTAGCTGGTACACCGCAACTAACTTTAGTCTTGTAGCAGAAACGGACATTTCCTCAGGCAGCTTGCGTGTCACTGAAAAAACCTTCAAGCCCATTGAACTGTCGCATCCTTTTGTTGTCTATGGAAACCGCGGCACCCTGGGCTATCTTGGCAGTCTGGGTTTTCAAACATTCGATCATGTAATCGATGAGAGTTACGACCTTGCTGACAATGTTGCGAGTCGCTTACAAGCCATTAATGTGTTGTTAAACACCTTGTATCAAGAATTCAAACAAGGTAAAATTCTATTTGGCGATGCAGAATCTCGCAGGAGAATACAACACAATTATCATAGATTTCATGACAGTGCGGCTGTTGATCAACTATGGCAACAACAAATAGTAGATGTTATTCTGGAGTTTGTTGATGGATAAACCCGAGACATTATGCATGGCCCCCTGGACGCATACATATCTTAGTCCACAAACTGAAAGACGCATGTGTTGTGCGTCGCGTGAACCTGCACAAAACTTTGAGCAATATATAGATACAGCCACTGGAACCGGTGTGTATCGACCAGCCAGTTTAGATGAACACTGGAACAGTCCTCACATGCGCAGTGTTAGACTGAGAATGATAGCCGGAGAAACCTTGCCTGAGTGTGAGGTATGCAATGATAAACTTTTGAACACAGATGTGTATCGCAGTTACTTCAATCGTTTGTTTGAGCACAAGTATGAAGAGTGCATGCGTGCCACGGATCTTTATGGATTTACCCAAGTGCGTCCGGTGAGTTGGGATTATAGATTCAGCAACCTTTGTAATTTTAAATGCCGCATGTGTGGCGACATGTTGAGTAGTAGTTGGGAAACAGAACAACGACAGCATGACATGGTCGACTGGACCAATTCCAAGAATGCCTGGATGCGGCCAGAAGTGCGTGAAAAAATTAGCCAGTATCAAGACACACAGATCGAAGCTGAGTTTGCATTGGCCGTGGAACAACATCGTGTAGAAGAAGTATACTGGGTAGGTGGGGAACCACTCATGTATGAACAACACTGGCGCTACATGCGCCGTATCATAGAACTAGGAGATGGAAAAAATGTTTATGCCAGATACAATACTAACCTTAGCCG
>Ga0181357_1001244_pt1 | contig 10045 bp, 12 predicted proteins | sample Fa13VDMM110DN_FD_130094 | JGI IMG/M metagenome (GOLD analysis project Ga0181357, IMG submission 130094) | Freshwater viral communities from Lake Michigan, USA - Fa13.VD.MM110.D.N | ecosystem: Environmental > Aquatic > Freshwater > Lake | place: USA: Michigan | collected 2013-09-24 | reverse complement strand
GCCTCTTTGCTCTTGTCATCCCAGTCAACGCGCAGAAGGGCTGCCTCTGCGTCAGCGATGGTGGCGGCTGTCTTAGTAACCTTGGGCATTGCGACCTCCTTAGGATGGCTGATTGGTGCCTGTACGACGATTGTAGGAGCAGGTGCAGGTGCTCTCGCTGGTGCTACCACAGGCACCTCGGTGACCTTGCCTGGATGCGTGACGATCACTACGCACTTGTAGTCGGCTCCAGCCTGCTTGACCTTGACCTTGGATGAGGCGATGGCGCGTAGCTGCGCCTCAGTGACCTGCACGCCGAACTGCTCAGACTTCTTGCGATCATCTCGCGTCGGACATGCCCACTGCCAGCCGAGATCCTGCGACCAGCCTGCGCTGGTCATGTGGCCGTAGCCTGCCTTGACGATCTTTGGATCGGTCTTGTTCCAGTACGACTTCCAGACCTCGTGCCACTTTGAGATCTTGACGGCAGGGTCGTAGCCAACTGCCTGTTGCACCCAGATGATCAGCGCGGCGCCCTGCTTGCCTGCCTCCATTGCATCTGCCCACGACTTCGCTGGTCGAGCGGAGCCGCCGAGCACCTTGACGGTCTTGATCAGTTCTGGGAGTGATGAGCCGTTATCCGAGACGCCCTGCTTCTCTTTCCTGCCGGTGGCGGTCGCCTTTGCCGCGACGCCATCTGCCGCGCTGAAGTCAGCGGTGTAGCCAGACGCCCACGACACGGCCGCAGCCGCGCTGGATGGTCCGCAGTCATCTAGGATTGCGCCCTTCTTCTTCTGCGCCTCTGCGTCTGAATAGAGCTGCGACTTGACTCGGTACTGCACGACTACCCTCCGATCTCCTTCTTGACGTGGACTGCGACGGCTCGTGCCGCAGCCTCAAAGCCGAGTGCTGCACTGATCGGATGACCCTCAGTCACTCCCTCGGCGTAGTAGTTGCCATCGTCAGCGAGTTTCCAGAGTGTGCCGCCGAAGGCGCTGTTGTTCTCATTTGGCACGAGTGCGACCCACTCGCCAGGAGCGGTGTCAACGCGAGTCCAGCCCTGCCCTGCGATCTCCTCGATGTGATCGGTGGCGTTCACCATTACTCCCTCCACCTGAGCGGTCCTGTGACAAGCCAGATCAGCGTCAGCCCACCAAAGAGCCACGCCATCGTCTCCTGCGTTGAACCCTCTGGGAGTACCACGACGGCGAACAGGAGACCAAGCACGGTCCATGCGCCGCCTACGAGATCCACGATGATGCGGTTGATCACTTGTTCACCTTCCTTGATGCGGTTGCGGCTGCAGCGACAGCGGCGCTCGCAACTTGACTGATGACAATGGCGACTGCTACCGGTGCCGCCTTCTCCTTCTCGGCAGGAGATAAGTCCTTGCCAAGATTGGCGACGCGACCGATAGTCGCGTCCACTGCACTAGAAACAGCGGCAGCGATCTCGGCAACAGTCTCGTCAATGATACTTGGTGGAGCCGTTGGCTCTGGCGTCGGCTCCACGCTCGGTTCTACACTTGGCAGAGGGGACTGTGTCGGCTCAGGAGTAGGAACAGGAGAGGGATCAGGAGTAGGGGAAGCTGACGGAGTAGGAACTGGCGTCGGCTGAGGCGTGGCCGTCGGCTGTGGTGTGGCAGTCGGTGTTGGTTCTGGGGTCGGCGTTGGTGTTGGCTCAATGCTTGGCTCCTCGCTTGGAGTCGGCTCCGGCGACGGTGTCGGCTCAATGCTTGGTTCAATAGATGGTGACGGCTCTGGCGTTGGAGATGGCGACGGCTCCACAGATGGCTCTTCACTTGGAAGTTCGGATGGGATCGGTGGTGGCGACGCCACAGGCGGCGTCGGATCTAGCACGAGCGGCAGATTGGTGAGCAGCTCGTAAGAACCTCCTGTAGGGAACGGCTCCTCTGGATGCATGCAGCCTGTTGAGTTGCATGGTCCGAAGCGCCCTGCGCGCAGCCGATAGAAGCCTGCCTCTAAGGAGATCTGGATCAGCGAGGCGTAGGAGACACCGTCGTCATCACTGGAGGCGATGATCGAGCCTGCCGCGTTGTAGAGCCACAAGGCAGAGTCCATGAAGTGACCTGCAGGTGGCGGCGAGCACCAGAGCACGGCTGGCTCGTCGCAGAGCAGGGTGCGAGCGGTGAAGATCGTAGGCTCGGTGACCACCACGAAGTAGTCCCTCGTCTCAGTGACCGTGCGGCTGATCTCGCCATCGGCGCCGCGCACGAGTGGTAGGAAGAGCAGGGTGCTAAAGATGATGCCCAGAAGTGGGAACGCGGCGCGCTTCACTTAGTGAGCAGCGATGCAAGTAGTGGCACCAGCACGCTGAATAGCAGCGCGGCGATGACCACCAGACCTCCCTTGATTCTGTCCACGTCAGATCGGACCTCGTCCAGCTTGCGAGAGTGCGCGTCCATGCGCTCGATCAGATTGTCAATCTGGCGCGGTGTCATGCCTCCTCCAGCGCCTTCAGGCGATCTTCAAGGTTGCTGACTCGGTGCCAGAGCGCCGCGATCAGGGCCGTTGGGTCAATGGTCTCAGGCTTCCCTTCGGCGTCGTAGCCGACCGCGTGCGTCAAGCCGGCATCGTGAATCTCCTCTGCGATGAAGCCGAGGCGCGTTGCGCCGTTCTCATCCTCAATGGTTGACTCATAGTGGCGTGGCTTGACTTTGCGCGCTGCGTCAAGCACCACCTCATCCGCATCAACAATGTTGGTCTTGTAGCGCGCTGAGGATGAGTTGCGGCGAAGTTGATAGTTCGTGCCAGATACAAGCACCCAGATTCCTGCGCTTGATGTCTGCGTTGTGGTAGCAGGTGTGTCGTGCCGTAATCCGTTTGTGCCAGAGAGAGAAATGTTTGTTGCGGCAAGCGCAAAATCACTTTTTAGAAGACCTGCGCTTGCGCGGTACAAGTTCAGGTCGCGCGCTCCACCTGCTCCCCACTCCATCGCTCCGTTGGAGTAAAGCGCAAACCGTGCGGTTGCGTCTCCAGTTGCTCGTGCGGTCAACGCCTCATCCAATGCTGAGGCTCGTTCGGTGGCAATCAAGCCAACCACTTGAAGCGAGTCATCGGTCTTTAGCGTGTTGGCGGCAGAGCGGTAGAGGTTGGTGTCTCCTCCAATGGTTAGCCCTGAACCAGCCGTCGTGCTTGTAATGGTGATCTGATCGGCACCACCGCTTGTGTCATCCACAACAAGGTTTCCTGTTTGCACCAAGACCGCATCAATGCCGGTGCCAGCGTCGCTGCTAATGAACGGAGAGGTAACGCTCACAGCGGCAGAACTGATTTGGAGCTTGCCATAGCCAGCAGTTAGCGATGTTGGCATATCCGTATCAACAGATGTGATGCCGTTGGCCTTCCACATTGCACCTGGACCATATGTCGCTGCGTCAACTCGATCTGCTACTAGAATCATCGGTTGACCAGGAATCAGCTTGACCTCATACAGATCAATCACATAGGACGATGCGTTAGTCGTTGTTGCCGCTACTTGAATGACGATTTGTGCATACGCAGCGTCTGCTGGGGCATTCAATCGCTCAGTATTCGCAATGAAGAGCCCTGTGCTTGTATTGATGAAATCAGCAAAATCGTATGTGCGCGAGATAGCAGTTCCTGTATTGGTCTGATCTGCTTTCAGATATTGCAAAGAGATCACTAGGTCACGAGTTGTGATATTGCTCGATCCTCCGGCAGTGACTTCTAACGAATAGGCGTAGGCTCTGTCTCTTGTTGCCGCGATAGGAACATTGCGAAAAATCAACGCCGATTTACTCGCCGTATTTGCCGCAACAGTCCAGCGAAGAATGTTCCCTGATCCAGAGCCAGAATCCGAGACGATGGCGCAAGTGATCGCTCCTGCGCTGCTATCAGTGAAGGTCCAGTACGGCAGAGGGTTCTCTTCGGTGATCGTGTCGCCTGCTGCATCCGGCGGAATGGCGAAGTCGCCGTTGGCAACTCCAGCCTGAATCTCTCGGAGTGCAGCTGGACCAAAGAGCAGCGAAGTTGCGCCGTCGCTCGATGTGCTGACGAGCGGTGCGCCCTTGTCTGCGTTGACTCCACCCTCAAACGCGCCGAAGCCTTCTAGGTTCGTGCCGTACTTACCCATCTCTTACTCCCCTGCAATGAGTCCGCGAAGACCCTTGACGTATTGCCGCCTGAAGTCTGCCTGCACTTCGTACTCGACTTGATACGAGCCGCCACCCTGCGCGAAGGTCATGGTGACAGTGGCGATGTACAGGATGGTAGCCGAGAGATCAAGAGCCGGTGCAGTCAGCTTGACGTACTGACCAGGCAGCCACGCCTTGATCAGGGTGTAGGTCGCTAGGGCGGTCAAGGCGTAGCCCTGCGTCAGGCCGTACTCCCAGTCTGGGTTTGACGTCTGCGCGAGATCTGCGCCGCCGATCAGGAATGAGACGCTGCGAATCGGCTTGGCACGTGAGGTGAAGGTGGACCGAGCGAGCGCTCCAATCTTGACGCCTCTGTCGCCCTTCTTGGCAACCTTCGGAGCAGAGAACACCTCGTGCGCCAGTGGTCCATTTCGGCTTGCCAGTCCTGCTCCTGTTCGGCTGTATGTGCCGGTGTAGGTTCTGAAGTAGGGATCGTTGGTTGGCGCTGTTGGATAGGTCTGGTTGGAGTCGTAGCGAGCGAAGGTTGAGTCAGCCTGTACGAAGATCGCCTTCACGACCTGCGTGTGGTCAAGGTTGACCGACAGATCGCGTGAGAGCAGGCGCGTGACAGAGGCTGCGCTACCGACCTGCACGCTTGCAGGATCGGTGACGATCTCGGCAGGAGCATTTGCGTATGTTGGCGCGACTTCCTTTGGTCCGTAGTTTAGGCGACCATCTCCGTCAATCCAGTATCTGTACTGCACGTCAGCGGAGCCGCCTGCTTCCTCTGCGACCTGATCGAGTGCGCTCTGCAGGGTGGTCGCCTTGAAGCTCTGCTTGCCGATGGTCTGAGCAGTGCCTGTGTAGATGGCGCGAGTCACTCCACTGATCACAGCCGTGTTCAGGAGCTGCCGCGTGGTGGCGTCGTTGACCTGCGTGTCAACGCGCTTGAGCAGACCGTTGATGATGTCGCGGTCAGTTGACGAGTCGTTGCCGATCGTGAATGAGTCGACAAGGGATGACGCGCTGATGCCTGTCTTGCCATTGCGGATGATGGTGCGAGTCAGCCACTCATCGGCATCTGCGACGGTGACGCTCGCACGCGAGCCGAGGCCGTTCTCCAGCATCGTGCCGGTGATGTTGGTGATGAATCCGAGGAAGAGCGGCGTGGTGGCGCTGTAGCGGCTGTCAAAAAACTGGACGCGAGCATTGTCGTAGACGTTCCCTGACTTCCACCAAGGTCCTCCACCAGGCGTCTTCCTCTCGATGACGTCAAAGCTCATGGAGCCGCCGTCTCCGTCTCCAGAGAGCGTGAGCGAGAGTGACCCCAGCTCGACGTACGGCGTGTCTAGCGCAGACGGAGCAGGGAGGTCCAGAAGGTTGGCGCCGCTGTCAACTCCAGCGATGATCAGGCTGAATGGGTTTGCCACTTAGCGCCCTCGCCGAGGTCCTGGTCCGATCCTCTTGATTGAGTCGGCAACGACCGTGTCGACTTTGCCGGTGCCGATGGTGACTGGGATGATGTAGGTGCTCGTCATTGCGCCGCCACCGCCGCCGCCTCCTGCGTTCGTGGCGTTCACAAACGAGCTGCCGCCGTAGCCAGCGTTAGCCGCTGCCGCGCTGAGAGCCTGCGCCGCACCACTGCCTTTGCCGATGCCGATGAGCTTCAGACCGAACACAATGGCGTCGATCAGAATCTTGATGGCGGTGAGGGTGGCTTTTAGTGGGAAGAAGGCGATGTCCAGAAGGCTGATTGACTCTTCGCCTGTGGCAAAGACCGCAAACAGTTCGCCAACAGAGTCAACGAGCGGTCGGATGTAGTCGTCCACAAGACCACCCACGATCGGTCCGAGGGTGTCCATCAGGCCCTCAAACGCAGGCAAGGCAGTCTCTGTCAGGAAGGTCAGCGCCTCGTTGAGCATCGGCAGCAACTTTGCGCCGAAGTTCTCAATGGCTTCGTTGAAGCGAATCTGCGCCGCCGCGAACTTGCCACTCGTGCTGTTGGCGACTTCCTCAGCCACGCCAAGATACTTCTCATCAGCGATTCGGAGAATGTCTTTGAGCTTGGCGCCCTTCTCCACCTGGATGCCAAGTTTCAGCAAGCCACGAGTGCTCCCAGCCGCGCCACGACCCAGCGCTGTCATTACTTCGCTGAGTTCCATGCCAGTTGCTGCAGCAATGTTTGCGGCCGTGGCATTTGCTGCAAGCAGTTGCTCTTGATTCTTGAAGAATCGTGAGCCGACCTCTAGACCATCACGCACCTGATCGTCGGTGAATCCGAGAACCTGCATCGCCTTGATCTGCTCGTCAATCTTTGGAGCAAGTTGATCAAGCTGGAAGCCACGCGCCTTGAGTGCGGCGTTGAGTCGGATCGTCTGCTTCTCATCATCGGCTGCAGCCTTGACTGCATTGAATGCGAAGGCGAGGAGTGCGGCTCCGGCTGCGATGGCGGCCGCACCGATTGCCTTGAATGCAGTGCCTGCCGTGCGGCGCAGTTTGCCCATTGAACTGCCGACCTTGCCCAGCGGACCTGTGGCGGCATCCTTTGCCTTTACGACGAAGTTAGCGGTCTGGTTTCCAGCCATCAGCGTTGATTCCCTCTCTTGAACTTCAAGATGGTATTTCGGAATGGCTCGTCATTGAGGAACGACGAGATGGTCTTTGAGTACGATTCTACGGCTCGGTCAATGTTGGTCTTGCGCTTCACCACATCGTCAACGAATGGTCGAGCCTTGACCGGCTTGACGGCGACGATGCCGTTCCGTGTGGTGCGTCGGCTTCCAGTTCCACCCACGACCAGCCAGCCATAGAAGACGCCGTTGCGACCACCCTTGATTCCTACCACGGCGGCTGGGTTGTTGAACCGTGCCTTGCGTGCCTTGATCTGCTTCTGCAGGTTGCCAGTCTCGCCCTTTGGAGCCTTGTCTTTGATCGGCTTCTGGAGCGTGCGAGCTGCGTTCAGTGTGGCGAAGGTCATGAGGCGCTTGAAGGCGCTCGGATTGGAACCCTTCAGGAAGCCGATCCGAAGTTGATCGTAGTTCCTGTCGAACTTCCCCTCGATTACGACGCCACTTGCCATCATTTCCCTTTCGGCTGCATTTCCGTATGGATTGTCCATGCGAGCAGCACCTGATCTAGCGGTAGGCTCGCCACTTCATCTGGCCACATGCCGAACTTCTGACCCAGAATGTGGAACATGATCTCTGGTGGCACCACAACCGATTGACCGATTGCGAGGCGCCGTGCAGCGAGCCTTACTTGGGGTCCGCTTGGTTCCCTTTGCCCCACTTCTCCATCGTCTGCGTCAGTGCATCCACCGGAGCGTCCAGCACATCGTCGCAGGGATTGCCATCAAGCCCCTTGAAGTTGTGGCTGAGGACCATCTTGGAGAACGCCTGCAGCGCTCTGCCTGCGTTGCCTGACTCTAGATCGAGCAGGATGCGCGCTGAGACGTTCTTGCGAAGCTCTGCGTGCCAGCCTGCGAACTCACCCTCTAGGGTGATTAGTACGACGTCCATCTTGCCCTCCTACGTGCGCCCTACGGCGCTGCTATTACGGCGCTGCGCTCAGTGGTGAATCAACGACGATCTCAAGCGACTTGCCTGAGGTCGTGTCATACGCCAGTCGGCAGGTGACCTCATTGACGATGAGGCCGTCCTGATCCGACGAGAGCGGAACGATGTTCTCGATCTCCCATGAGCCGAGAATCCACACGCCGTAGCTGTCGGACGTCGTGCCGAAGAGTCGCAGATACTTCTGCGTGGCAATGTCCGTGATTGGGAAGGTCGTTCCAGCGGCTGAGTTGCTCGCCACCGTCAAGGTGAGCGTCGCATCCAGCGAGCCGGTCAGCGCGGCCGTTGCAGCGGTCAGGCTGCCATCGAGCGCTGTGATCATGCCCACGCCAGTTGAGATCGTGAGGCTGAACGCGGTGATCGACGTGTAGTCGGTCGCGCCACTGCCTGCCTTGTCTGGGAAGTTTGTGTCGGTGCTCAACTTCAACAGACGGCCAGCGAGCATCGGTTGCGCTGGGAGCGCCGTTGGGAAGGCGAGTGCGGATGTTGCTGCAGTCGTTGCTGCGAAGGTTGCGCCAGCCTGGAGCAGACCGTTCGCGTCAGCCGAGAAGGTGATCTCTGTTGGAGCTGCGTCGCGCACGAGATACTTCTGCACGCCATCCTCAACGAGGAACGAGTAGAAGACGAGCGTGTCAACGTCGCCCTGTGTTGGCGACCACGTCCATGTGTATGGACCAGCGCCAGTGACGGCTGCGCCGACTGCGTCAAGAATCAGTGGAAGGGTTCGCATGGATGCAGGACCCTCGGCGATTGTCAACACAGGCTGCCTGCCGGTGATTGTTGGTCGTGTTGCCTGGATTGCAGTTCGCTTGCCAACTGAGGTGGTCTCTCCGAGGTCAACGGTCACGCCGAGGTCGAGCGCACCTGTGGTCTCCGTGAAGAGGATCTCGCCGGTGGCGGTGCCGATTGCGGCCGCAGTTCCGAACGCGGACTGCGACGAGGTAGCGATTCGCGTGAGAGCCTTTGCGCCGTAGCTTGGCATGTCCTGTTCTCCTTGCTCTACGCGGTGAAGGTCACGGTATCAAAGACCGTCACTTCCGCATCTGCTTCAACCGTCAGATAATCCTGATCGGCATAGGTATCTGTGCCGAGTCTAGTCGCAGTGACTGCGACCTGCACGGCATTTCCACTAATCGTCACGGCGCCATCAAACGCCGTCCGTAGCCACGTGCGCCACGTGTAGAGGTCACGGTATTTGTCCTCCATCCGAGGGATTGGCAGGAGGTAGATGCGGACGGCGACCGTCAGGACGGTGCTGCGATTGCCGTTGCCGACGGTGATTGCATCGTCGCCAGGGAAGAGGACGGCACACGGCACGACTGGCAGGTTCTCTGGTGGCGTGGCGTATGCCTTGCGGAGTGTGTATCCGGCAGGATCAGTGACTGCCTCCAGACGAGTTGCGAGTGCGTCAAGGATCGTCAGGTAGTTCATCGAGCCAAGCCGCTGCGCTTCCGATACGGCTCAAGGATGAGTGCAGCCTCTGGGTGCAGTGCGCGTGCCTGACGGAGGATGCCGCCGAGGTCTGCCGATCCGATCACGCCGAATGGCGAAGTGCGCGATGACCAGACTGCTCCAGCCTGGATGATTGCCGACTGCACGACGGCGGCTGGGACGCTAGGGAAGCCGAACACGCCGACCACCTTGACGCCGATGTAGACATCCTTTGGGAAGTTGCGCGGCCATGAGACGCTCGTGTCAATCTCGGTGTATGGGAAGCCGTCAAGTGCGGAGTTCACCGGAGCGAGTACGAAGTCGGTGCCAGCGGTCCACGTGGTCTCATAGGTTCCGTTGGCGTCATCGTCGGTCTGCAGCGTGGTGACGCTGACAAGATCGTCGGTCAAGACGTACTGATAATCCTCAGCGGTGTAGTACCGCGTCTCGCTCGCTGTGCCGAAGCCGGTCTTGCGGTCGCAGTACAGGTCGATCAGCGTGTCGGTTGCATCGAGTACGTTCTGAAGCGCCGTGTCATCCGTGCTGTCGGTAATGCCGACTGCCGCCTTGAACTGCGCGAGAGTTGCGTAAGACATTTAGCGACCTCCAGATTGCATAGTCATGAGCGATTGCGTTGATGATGCGACTATACCGTAGAGCTTGTCAGTCTCGGCAAGCCAGAACTGTGCGGTCTCGCCTTTGTGCAGTTCATATCCTGTTGCCGTAGTCACATTGCTTGGTCCGACAAAGATCGTGTTGCCGCCGGCTGGTGCGTGAAGGTAGAGCCACGATGCGCCAACCAAGCCAGTCGCAATCAGCGTTGGGCTGGTCGTAATCGTGACCGTGGTGGCAGATAGGCTCACGCCTCAGGCTCCACGATCTCAGACACGCTGAGGGCCTCTACAGGCACGGTGGCTGTCTTGATGGTTGACTTGACTGCAGCGCG
>Ga0181357_1001240_pt1 | contig 10055 bp, 19 predicted proteins | sample Fa13VDMM110DN_FD_130094 | JGI IMG/M metagenome (GOLD analysis project Ga0181357, IMG submission 130094) | Freshwater viral communities from Lake Michigan, USA - Fa13.VD.MM110.D.N | ecosystem: Environmental > Aquatic > Freshwater > Lake | place: USA: Michigan | collected 2013-09-24 | reverse complement strand
TAATCAATCCATCATCGAGTCTAGTTAATTTATACATTTCTATGTTTTGCATTAAGTAAAATACTATTCGGTGTAAGTGGTGTCATTGATATTTGATACTCACCGTCCCACCAATCTGAATCTGGATTACAAATAGTATGATCTGCATCGACACTGTCGATTGCATCATAGCCGTTTTCGTATCCAGGAAACAATACAATCATATCATCATCATATTGTTCTAATGCTTCTATTAATTCTCGCTTTGTCATATCCCAAACCATTTTTTTGCAGAGTCTCTGTTTCTTATGCTACCTGCTCGGTATCTTTCTTGATTCTCAGGCTTTCGCAATCTATCATAAGACTCTTTAAGTTTTTGCATTGTTGTGTCTTGATAACTAACGTGATGTTTTCGTTCATTATCAAAGTTCTTATTTGGACGTATCGCTCCCATTAATGGTACCTGTTTTTTTATTTTTATCAGGACAGCCATATGTTCCGAAGTTATCTAATGTAATACCACATTGGCAAGTACGGGTTTCTGAATTGAACTTGCAATTCTTAAAAGATAGTTTCTTTGTTTCTAAGTAAACATATACCTCAGAATCAATTGGTGTTAATCTATTATCAGGATATATTGTTTTTGCAATTCGCAAACCTGTCTTTTCTGGTTTAGGTGCTCTGCAGATCATACCCATGTGTCGCATCCCAATCAACACTTTTGTTTTTAAATTTTTCTTTCTCATAGCTCTTTTTTTATTTAATATAAGAAAAAACTATAAAATAACCAACCAATCCGGATCCTAATTAGTAAATTTAATCTTTAATTAAAACCTTTTGTGTAACCGCATCTGTAATCTGAGGATTAACATCAGTAGGTTTTGCTTTAATTGGCTTTGGTTTCTCTAACTTATCAATTCTAGAGTCAACATACGATTTAACAACACGCGATTCGTTTTGTATACTGTCATATAAATTGCGCTCTGTCAAAGATATATGTTGGTGTGTGTCTCGTTCTACTTCATTTATTCTGCGAACTAATTCATCAGCATTATTATTAAATAATATTGATGTTTCGGTTTTAAATGTGTCTGCTGCAAACTCTGCATCAGATATTCGCTTCAATGCTTGATACGCCTTAACTACACCAGTAACAGCTAGACCAATAATTATCAGTCCAACCATCGAAAGTGCACCTATAGCAAATGATACTATATTCATAATGTTCCTTTTTTAGTTGGATCCGAATTGGTTTTGGTTATCTTAGTCCCACCAACGGCTGATATTATTATCTAATAGTTTAAATAATAATTTTCTGCTGCGGTCTTGATTTTCATGTGCAATCTCCATTGCAATGAGTTTTTTATCTTTTTCTTCAATTGGGTAATTGAATCTGCTAACCTCGCCAGACATCACTCTTTTATATTGTCTAGGATATCTTTCAAAGTATTCATCGAATCGTTCTGAAATCACATCAATCTCTAACCTTTTAGAATCCTTATACTTCTCTGGCAATCCATCTTTATCAGTAACATCTAAAAAATTAAATTTAGATTCATGATAATCCGTATACTCCATATCATACATATCTTCTTGTTGGATAGTAATCAGTCTAGATGCTAACATCATTTTCTCTGCATCTCGTTGAGCTGTAGTGTGTCTATCTTTGTGACTAATATAAACTGCTTGATTCTCTAATTTAACTCGTAACAGTTCATAAATATAAAAATGATCATAATCGCGGTCTTTCCATATGGTCGGAAACCATCTGATCAGATTCTTTACTCCTTGTATTATTTCTTTGTGTAAATACTTCGCGTCATATCTGAGCCAAGTTATAAATTTATTTGCTATCAACTCTATATTCATACATCAATTTTGTTATTTCATACATACTTGGAAAATACCCATAATATTCTGTTTCCTGCACTTTACTCATTTCTTTATTCCTTATTTTATTATAAATAAACTATTTGTTATTTCAAAGAAAAAGCCCCTTTACATGGGACTTTATTGTTCTGGATCTAGTATGAACTGCGATAGTAATCCTGCTATTGCGAATGGACTCCACTTTCGGTTTCGAAGATCCCATTGTAAATCAGTTGTTGCTCGCCGAGTCAATAGTTGATTTCTTAGATTCAAATTCCTGTTTGCATTGTTTCTGGTCATCTGGTTTATTGTTTATTCTGGTTACTATTACATAACACGCGCCTCTTTTATGATCTTCAATTAATCCGAATGCGTGTTTACTCAAATCAATTTTATTTGCACTTCGATTTCCCATACGATCCGTTACCTCTACGACACATGTTTTACCAGTACGTGTATTTGTAATTTGCAATAAAGAATATCTAGGTGCATAATTATAAGCACAAGTTGGATATGATCGATGCACTCTACGATGTGGTGCGGTATCATACCAGGTTGCTTTGTGATGTGTGTTATACGATGTTGTTGTTAGTATAACGATAAATAATATTAAGTACTTCAAATCATTCCTTTCGTTTTGTTATAACCATTTAATTTCATTTGTAACATTGTCCCATTCAAAATTAAATGGAGCCTGTGAATAAATATATCGTTCATCCAAAATAGCTGCATTAAAAAAATGAGTATGACCATCGAAGTAATAACCATGACCTGTATGTATATGTCCGCATACATGAATCTTAGGTCGAAATGCTTTAATACGTTCTGCTAATAGTTCACAACCTAAATGTTCACCTCTACGTCCCTCAACATCATCTAGGTATCCATATGAAGGCCCGTGTGTGATTAAGATATCAGTGTTGTCTGGTATTGCATCCCATTTAGATTTTAACTCATCACCGTTACGAGGTAGGTTGTAAGCCCAATTGTAAAAGAAAGGTTGCCATGGAGATCCATATATTCTGATATTATCTTCTGGAAAATCTCCATTATGACCATCATAATACATTGTACACGTTTCATCTTCAAGATAATCAATAGTTTTATAACCAGTTAGATCACCTCTCATTTCTTCGGGATAATTTTGCATTGCACGATCGTGATTACCAGCAATGAATATTTTATACTCATAGTTGTCAATTGAATCAAACCAATCAAAGAAATCTCTCGCTTCGGGTATACTATATCCAGATGACATGAAGTCACCTGCGTGTATTAATAAATCACCACCAGGTAAGTCCAATGGTCTTGCTGAATTACGCAGCGACTTGCTTGTCGTTAGCTGGTTTTGCTTTGCGTGTGTGTCTGATATTAATGTTATTTTCATTTTCATATTTTAATTATATGAAGAAATATTGAAATTTCCAAGATTTTTAGTAACCTCGAGTTATTTTTTTACTAGATTTTTTTATGGTATCGTTTGTAGGATGCGAAGACTTTTTTCTGTCTCGAACAAAAGGCCATATAATTGTGAATATTAACACTAGCAATATAGATCCTATGATAATATGTGTATCTGATATTAATGTTATTTTCATTCTATGTCTATTTTAAAGTAGAACCAAATCAAATCCTTTAATCTTTGGATATCAATGACTCTGGTTAGTTTTTTATGTTTGCCGTTTACTTCATCACTATCATATAAAGTTTGTTGCTTTACATCATACATTACTCGGTCAAAGTCCCAAGACCACATTCTTTCGGATTCATCGTGCCATGGTCGGAATCCACATTCTGCTAGTTGTTCTTTTGTAATCATATTTTTAAAAATAAAGTTATCCAAGAAAGAAACTGAAAAGACCAAATAAAAATCTAAATTAACAACAAAAGCTTCCTTCTTCTTCAAAAGCAAAAACAAAAATCAAGTCTCTTTGCTACCCAATTGTACCTTTTCGGTTAACTTGTGTAGCCATTAGAGTATTACCTCGATTTTTATAGGTTGAAGAAGGAACGGTCCATAATATATAGTTTTGTGAGCCTAATCAAGGCAGATGGTACTTTTGCTAGTATCTTATCATATAGAAAGAAAGTTTCTTTCTTGGACATAAAAATAAGACATCTCGGTTTCTACTCTGACGCCTTATTACCCTTACTATTCTTCAGTGTCTGGTTTCATAAATAAATCGATTACTTCTTGGAACCTGGGATCAATTGCAATTCGATATTTGGATACTTCGGCAATTTGTTCCTGACGCGTAATTTCAAAATCATTCATTGCTTGAGCTCGTAATGCTATCCATTCATTATATTGCTTGTCATATGCAGAATCGCGTTCCGCTTTTGCCCTGTTATAGTCAGACATATCATCAGCATTTATCTTTGCAATGCGAGCATTCTCAGCAGTAACCAAGTTTTTAACTTTGGCTTTGAAATAGTTAACTCGTTGCTCATATGTTCTATGTAACTCTGCTAAGTTTTCATGCAACACCAATAAATCATTTGCATCATGGTGCACTTTAACAACTACTGGAGATTTCTTTCCGGTTTCTACCTCAAACCACTCTAATCTTTGTATATTAGGTAATTCGTTTCTCAATGCGGTAAGTTTACCACTCTTGTTAATGAACTGGTGTATATGTGCGGCAAATGCTTCTGCCTCATAGAATTCATTTAACTCGGATGCAGTTAATTGTTCCCATGCCCATGATTCTGCAACTTGTTCTAATTCATTTAATTCTAATGAATGATCTCTTTTAGGCATTCGAAGATTGAAACCGCAATCTATATTACGGATTTCATTTAACATTGCCGTTTTAGCATTAATATTTTCTATTAAGAATGCTTGAGTTGCATGTAACCTTGACTTTTCAGTTAACATTGTAGTTACTTGTAATGGTGAAGGTAATGGATTGCCTTCAACAATTGATAACTCTACACCATCAACTTTAATTGACTTTGAAATGTTATTAACTGCATTCAACGAGCGGTCGATCTCCTGAGCTCTTTGGAAACACATATTAGAAATTGATTGTGCTTGACTTAATGACAATCCTTTTGATGCTAATGAATTCTTTCTCATTTTCTTTTTATTTTATTATATGAAATAATTTAATTAAATCCAACCAAGATTCTGTGGACCAGGAAGGACTCGAACCTCCGACTTCATCGTTATGAGCGACGCACTCTAACCAACTGAGTTACAAGTCCATTTAGATTTCTAAAACCGTATTACACATCATAATTTGACGGAAACTCCATCTATAGTTTTTTGCGTAGTCAGGACTGGATTCGAACCAGTACGTGTAACTTTCTTGGATCTTCCCCAATGGCACACTATCCACTCGTTAATTCAGCGTCTACCAACGACCGAGTTACCTCAATCCATTCCGCCACCTGACTATTTTTTATTTATAAATTTCAGCAAACTTTTATTAAAAAATCCAACCTTTTTATAAAAATTCTTTTAATTTTTCTGTTAATCTAACAATTGCTCTACATTCTCCACGTGGATCTGTCCAATCTTCTCTAATTTCCCAAGCGAGTCTAGCAATCTTGTTAATAATCTCGTTTGCCGTCGTCTCTGGCAGATCATGTGCACTAAATTCTTCTTCCATAACTTTTAATTTATACTTTAAATATAAGAATTAAATTAATCGGATCCAACCTTTTCTTAAAATTTGTTTCCGATCAATATTGATTTAGATCCATCGGTATATTCTACTATACGTACTTGTCCTGTATTAGCATTACACTCGCGGCCTAGTAGATCCGTGCATCGCAATACCGTTTTAAATGTTCGGTTATTATAAACTGATATTGGAGGATACATTTTAAATCGACCATCAAAATCTGTTTGTTTCAATTGATAATAAGTAACACCAGCTCGACTATCTGTATCAGTAATATCATAATAACTAGTAACGGAAGAGTTACCTGCTCCGTTTTTTTCAGTTACAGTATACCAATTGGATCCTTCGAAGCTTCGATATATTGTGAAGTAATCATTATTATGTTCAGACCCAGTAGCCCATTCAATCACATTACCTTCAATATCACCATGACCTGTAAAGTAAATTAGATCAACCGGTAAAACTTTTGGAGCTGATTCGGTTATGGTTACATCATCCAAATATACCGATGTCGGTCCTCCGTATACTGTTTTAATCCATATTTGGAAATAACCAGTACCAGTATATGTTGATTGTGTTGTGAATGACCATTCATACCATACGTTCCAATTGGATGTACAACTAGCATTGGTACCAATTTGGTTTGATAATAGTGTAGTTTGATTCGGCAATTCATTTGTATTTACATCGACACTACATGCTCTTTTAGTATAAAATGTAATTGTGTATATGCTATCCGTTTTTAAGTTAATCGGAATGTATACATAAATTGAATTGCCATTTGCTGCACTTGAGAATCTGGCTGAATACTTGGTTGCATCAACTACACTACGATAATTACCCGTCGCAGTTTCATTTCTATTGAATGCCCATGCGCTAGAAGTTGAACTCCATCCTGTAGGTGCTACTGTTGAGAAACGTTGGTCTATGATAGTTGATGCACTGCAAGTACCTAGGAGTATGATGAATATTGTTATTAATAATAATGTTTTTGCAATACGTTTAAATTTCCAATGTTTCATCATTTATATAAGTTTTAGTTAAAGTCTTTTGATTCTAATAATGTATAAGTAAATGAATTTCCGTGAATCTTTCTTGCTTTTTTACAAATTTTCATAAACTCATCAAAGTCTTTAACTCTTTTGAATACTTGACAACCTTCTGACCAGTTTTCAACCCATGTAGAATCTCGACCAGCTTTATGAATGTTAATTCCATAAACACCTTCTGTAATTTTAGTTTCATCGTAGTTTAAATCTTTGTTAGAATCGCGGTAAACCTTTACTGGTTTTTGTTGTCCTAAAGCTTCGTATTTACCTTGATGTAATCTGATAGTGTGCGAACCTCTGTATTGGTTAGCAACTAATCGTGCAACACCGTCTTTGTTATGATATTCCAAAACACCTTTTTTACCCGGATCCGTTGTTGCCATCCAGCAATAAAATTGCCACGCACCTGCGTTATCTTTAAATGATATTGTTAAATGATCATCGAAAAGATTAGTTACTTTTTGTCCTGTTTCCATATTGCGAATACCTACAATATTAACATCATATGATTTGTTTGCATCGTCATTAAACCATGTATAACCTTTTGCCTTTACGGCAGCTTCTACTTTTTCTCGTGTATACGACATATTTATCCTTTTTTATAATAAATATGGATTATGTGAATTTGAGTGGAGATGGAGGGAGTCGAACCCTCGTCCAAAATACTTCTCAATATACGTCATTGATCTTTCGTGAAAGGGGCGGGGCTCGAACCCGCAACGATGCAACCCTTTTTAGTTGGATGAGATAACCTTTTTCCCATTACGCATTACCCAATCAAGTTGGGACTATACTAAGCCTAGTCCCCTGGCCTGATTCGAACTACCTCTTAGGCAGCAAGACTCAATTCCATTGTTTCGCCGTTTAAGCTTTTTGAATGATCTCTTTATACCGTTCTTCGTACCCTGTCAAATTCCAGATACATCCCCGTTATTTTTATTTATTATATGAAAATATCATACAATATCCAACCTATGCTTTAACTGTACTCGCCGAAAGCATTTTATTAATTCTGTTTCGTGATTTGTCTTGCAATGGAATTGGAGTTCCTTCTTCGTCAATGTACACAAACTTCATGTTAGTTTTTAATACTATGTATTGTTTACCCGTACGTACATTGTGCGCTCTTGCTTCTATATACAATGTAATAGATGTAGTACCAATCTCTACCGGTTCCCCAAATATTTTAACTAGTTGGCCTTCTTTGCTAGGCTTTTCAAAATAGCATTTGTCAATGCTTACAGTAACCATTCTAGGAGTATCGCATAACTGCATTGCGTATGAAACAGCTGACGCATCTAACCACGACAGCAATTTCCCACCAAATAAGTTGCCATGAAACCCTAAATCTGATTTTTTAATCGGATGAGTTGTTAAATGTTCCATAACTAGTTATTGATTAATCTCCATGATACGGCCGTTGACCATATCCTCTAATGTCTCTTGCAAGTTCCGGATTTTGTTCTGTTTCATCAGGAAACCCGTTATTGTTATTGTCTGAATCCTGAGCTGCAATTGCTTTTTCTATTTGAAGCAACATTGTTTGTAGTTTAATCAAATCACCAGACTCTGTGAATTTATCTAGCGCGCCATTTTGAACTAATTGATTAATTCGGTCTAATCCTATTTTAACGTATCTAACATACGAACCCACCGGTTGTTCTGTAATAGTCTTTTTTGTCTTTTTTTTAGCTAAAAGATCTTTTAAGTTAATCATCAATATCCTTTTTAAAATAAATATCTAGTTATAAGAAATTATCCGTTAAATGTTGATCCCAATCTCTATTCAATTCCGTTAACTTATCTAGTATCAATTTAAGTGTATTTTCAGACCAAAATCCATGATTTGATTCGTCTGGTTGAAATACAAAGTATCCATCGGATTCCATATACATAATTCCAATATGGCGATTGAATGTTACATTGTATAATCGTTGCGTAACCTTCTCTAACGTTAACATATAACTTTACCAGTAGCGGTTGAATTTGGATCCATACTTGTACATGTTACTGTATATGGATTGGTAATCGGATAACCTTTTTCGTACGGGTTAGTAACTATTTCAGTCTTATTTGGAATACCATACCCAGTTCCTATTCTAGTAGGAGTTTCTTTTTCAAACACTAACGCTAAATGATCTTTAATGATTCGTGTTTCTGTTTTACCTATAGATTCCGGTTCGTTAATTTCCATAAATCCTTGTAACCAATATACAAATTGTTCTGCTGTCATAACTTTTAATTTAATGCGTGATTATAATTTGATGTTTCCATTCCTGCATACTCTACTTCTCTGAAACGATCTGCTCTGTAACCGAACCATTTCATTCCTAACTTAGTAGTACCTTCATTTACCAATCCTTTGATAATGTATACTCGCTGATCTAATGCATTGATATATTCATGCTCTACCTCATATTCCATATCAAACATAACATAGGCTCCTTCTGGGAGTTGTGTGTCATTAACACATATTACTTGTTTCATAACTATTTATCCGAATTGATTAATAATGTGATTTCATAAATGGATGGTGCTCCGACGCATCCAAATTCATTGTATATTTCTAACATAATTATATATATTTATTAGTTTGATAATGGTGCTTTAATAGTTGGATGCGATTGATAGTTACCTAATTGAATATCTTCTTCCAATAAGCATCTGCAGAAGTTCTCGTCTTTAAATGCTTCAAATACTTTAACAGCATCCAATGGTCCTATTCCACATTCTCCACCTTCATATTGCCAGAACTCTGTGTTGATATTTAATGTTGGTAATGGATATGGTTCTCTTGTTCTTTTTGGTATTTTATAAGGTGTATTATCTACATTAGTCATTACCATCATATCCGCTAAAGGACCATACTTTTCTTTCCATATTGGTAACGCTAGTTGATGTCTTTCTTCCAAACTCAATTCTCTACCAATCTGTTCTTTTGCTTGTTCAATATGATTTGAATAAAGATGTGTATCACCTAAGTTTCCTATTAGTTCTTCAGGTACCATATTAACCGCTTTAGCAATGATTTCCAATAACAATCCGTAAGATGCAATATTGAATGGTAAACCTAAGAATGTATCTACTGAACGTTGATTCCACATTAAGGAAATTGCTCTAGTCGGAATATTATGTTTAATCATATCATCTTCGGTATAATACTGAGGAAGATTTTCGGTAACTCCTAATTTCTTATCCATTAAGATAACTCTCTCAGTTTCATCTAACTCTCTTGTATAAACTTGAAATCCATAATGGCAAGGTGGAAGTACCATTGAATCCAATTCTCCAACATTCCAAGCGTTGACCATCAAACGTCTTGAATCTGGGTTGTTTTTAAGGTCGTTAATAAGGTTTGCGATTTGGTCTATTGGTCCATTCAAATCATATTTCCATTCCCACTCATCAACTTGTTTCAAATTTGTCCACTCTCTCCATTGTTTACCATATACTGGACCTAAATCACCCCACTTCTTAGCAAACTCATCATCGGTTTTGATTTTATTGATGAATTCTTCTTTTGAATAAG
>Ga0181357_1001239_pt1 | contig 10061 bp, 12 predicted proteins | sample Fa13VDMM110DN_FD_130094 | JGI IMG/M metagenome (GOLD analysis project Ga0181357, IMG submission 130094) | Freshwater viral communities from Lake Michigan, USA - Fa13.VD.MM110.D.N | ecosystem: Environmental > Aquatic > Freshwater > Lake | place: USA: Michigan | collected 2013-09-24 | reverse complement strand
GAAGATTATGAATTTAATGATGATATTTTTGATTTTAAACACGAACAAATTGATGATATTATAACTGGATATACTAATAAATTTTGTGAGAAAGTATTAAATGAATATGGTATAATAAAAGGTATTAAAGAATATACGGATGAATTTGGTGAATTAGATTTAGAAAATAAAATTTGGATTAAACAAGTATTGTATATAATACTTAAAAATAATATGATATGTAGAATTGAAGAAGTTAATGATGAAAATAAAGATATTAATAAAATAAATTCATATATAAGATATACTACTAATAACTAAAAACGATTTTAAGAAATAACAGAAATATAAAATTGAATTTTAGAATCAAGTTTTAAGAAAAGTTAAGAAATGAATATGATTCAAGAATATAAAGAAACATATATTACTAAAAAATCTAAAGAAAAATATTTTAAAGATTCAATACAACATTATAAAAATGTTTATAATGATATAAAGAATGATATAAAGAATGATATAAAAATTGATAAACAAGATGATACAACTTATATAAATACACTACCAAAACATTTGATTGAAGTTCAAACTAAATTTCTATTATTTAATTCTATTCTTAACAAAAATAATAAAAATATTAAAGAAAATTTTAATAAATTAAATTTACATAATTTAGAAATGTTTGATATGTATGAAGAATTAAATAATGAATATGATGATGTAGTTTGTATGTGTCTTGAAGATGGTAAAAAAACAAAAGGTGGTGAAGAATATTTAAAAATGTGTAATCAAAAAAAAATAGAATATGAATTCTTATTATATATAATTGAAGATTATAATAAGTTAAAATTGTAAGTAATATTATGAAATATTTTATTTATAATATTTATAATAATAAAGATGTTTAACTATTTATACAATATATTAATAAAATTTTTTTGTAGAAATGAAGAAACAACACCATACACTGGATTTGTAGATGTAATTTATACTTGATTTTTATATTTAAAATATAAAAATTTTTAAAATTTAAAATAACTTATATAATAAAGAATGTTTGGAAGAAAGATACAAGGTGCTTATCGCACTTTTAAAAGGAAGTATTATAATCCTACAATACGAGGAGTAGCTCGTTATATAAAACCTATTACAGATGTTGGTGGTGCTGTTGGTGAAGGTGTATATGCACTAAAAGCATTTCTACCTTATCGTTATCAAGATTCTGCTGACCTTGCGGCAAAAGCGCTAATGGGAACTCAGCGCGCAGTTGATGTTGGATTATCAGTAGCAAAGGCACCAACTTATGCTTCTGCAATAGAAAATAGTAAAAGAATAATCCCTGCGGTTCAAGTAGCAAAAGATTTATATGGAACATATCGTCATAACAGTTTAATCCAGCAAGCACGAGCACAATATAACCCAGCAAATGATGTCTTACAAATGCCACAGCAAGGAAGTCGCGCTTATGAATTTATGCGGACTTTAGGCACTAATGATAGAATGAGTAATAGAGCAGATTAATTTTATTTAAATATTTTATTATATTGATTATAATAAAAAATGGCAATAATTACATTGGATTTAAATTCAGAAAATATGACAAACACAGGCGGCGTGTTTTCAGAACAACTTAGTAGAAATTTGCCAACTGGCAAAAGAGTAAAAATCATTTCAGTTATATCAATTGTATCATTTACTACTGCGTCAGTAGGCTTTTATCAATACCTATCGTCAAATCTTATTCAAAATAATTCATACGATTCTTTAACTAATGGCACATCTTCAATATTACAAGTATTAGATACAACAAAAAATACTGTTTTTGGGCTTGTATCTACCTTTTACACTGATTCATCTATGTTTCAAATTGAAACAATATTGCCTGAAACAATTACTCTAATAAAGAAGAACGGCACAGCTCAGGCAAATGTCAATGATGCCAATCCTTTTTTGGTGCGGATTTGTATGGAAACAATTGATGATTAATAGAATAAATAACTTTTTAAAAATAAAAAAAATAATTTATAATATTGTTAATATATAAATGGTAAATGTAAAATCAGTGCCAACATCATTAAATGATGTTTTTGAAAAATATGATGACGAGATTCAGTCGCTAAATCTACCAAAAAATCTAAGTGCGGCAAAAGATGACGAAACAAATGATGAAACGATTATGCGTAAAGTTTTTATTTTAGACTGTTATATTAGTAGATTACGCAATACTATTTTCTTAAGTGATATGATTATTGAGAAACTGACAAAGGACAATCCTGAGCTATTGAAAGAGGTTCTTGATAAGATAAGTCAAGCGCAGAACAAAACTTAGGCATTTTTGATAAGTCAATCATTTGTTTTTTTGGTTCTAATTGATAAAAAGATGGCATTTTATCTAAATTAATTAATTTCTGCCCTGGCAGTAAATTTATACTTACTGGAAACATATTTATTTATATGTTTATAAAAAAAAAATAAAAAAAAAATATCTTCATTAAATATAAATGGAAGAAGAATTAAATGAAAGCATTGAGGCACAACCAATTAAAAGGAAATATAATAAGAAAATTAAGCAACAAATAGAAGAAGTATTAGAAGATACACCACAAGAAGAAGAAGAAGAAGAAGAAGAAGAAGAAGAAGAAGAAAAAGAAGAAGAAGAAGTGCCAAAAGAACCAATTAAAAGAAAATATGTAAAAAAGGTTAAACCGCCATTTGAAGAACTGCCAGTTGAAGAACAACATAAAATAGAAGATAAACTTTATAGAATGCCAAAACCAAGAACTGAAAAACAAAAAATACAATTTATGCAAATGCAAGAAAAACAACAAAAGAAATGGCTTGAAAAAAGAATTGAAAAAAATGCGAAAATAAAAGAAATGGTATTAAAGCAGATTGAAGTTGAAAAGCGCAACAAAGTATTAAATCATAGAAAAATTCGTAAGATATCAAATTCTATAATTGATGATGAATTTGCTACTGATGATAGACAAGTTTTAAAAAAAATTATAGACCAGCAAAAAGAAAAAGAAGAAAAAGAAAAGCCAGTTGATTACAGCAAATTTTTTTAATTTTTTTTTTTTTTTAAATTTTTTTTTTTATTATATTTATGTATAATAAAATGATGCAAGTTCAAATGCCTTCAGGCACCCAATATAATCGCAATCTGCCACAAAATGTGGCCGCAGGAAGAGTTAATACTCGCCGTTATTTTGCCACCAATTCTAATGCAACTTTTACTTTTTCAACAACAAATGAAATTCGTATTGATATAAGCGGTGATAAAAACACATTCTTAAATTGTGCTCAATCATACCTTGATTTTTCACTTGGAGCAGTTACATCAAATATCAATTCTTTAGATGGTGGTGCCCATTCTTGGATTCAAGAGCTACGCATTCAATCTATGGGGCAAGATTTAGAGCTAATTAGCAACTATAATTTGCTGCATACAATTTTAATTCAATATACATCTAATGTATCTAATTTAATTGAAACCAATGCTATCAGTGGCGGTTATAGGACACTAAATATGATGCCAGAATTTATCACAGGCGGATTTGTAACCGCAGCAACAACAACCACAATGGGTTCAAATGTTTTTACTGTTGCAAACACTGCCACAGGACAGGCCGCCTTAACACTTGCTTCATCAGGAGGCCGTGGTAATTTTTCACCACACGATACTGAAGATATCGCAGCAGGAACCGCCAAACAGTTTTGTATTCCACTTATATCAGGCTTTATGAGCAACAATGTATATCTGCCAATTGGTGCTTCAAAAGGTTTTACAATCATTCTAAGATTAACAGCAGATTTCAATGTTGGTGTTTGGGCAGCCAATACTGGAACTTATACTATTTCTAATATTAGTTTTAATGTGCCAGTAATTAATATTGATGACCCACAATTTCAAGTTAATTTTGATGGTATGCTTAGACAGCAAGGTAGAGTATCTTGGGCATCTCAGACTTATCGCAACTATGTATCATCAGTTGTAGCAACAGGAGGCGACCAACAAGTCATTCTAAATGACCGTAGTAAATCTTTGAATGCTATTCTTTGTTGCTTAAGGAGTAATGTAGTTGCGATTTCTGCTTTTGACAGAATGAGTTTAAGTTGCCGAACTATTGTTGGTGTTAATACTTTTCAAGTGCGTATCGGCGACATGCTATATCCATCCAATCAAATTGTTATTAAGGCAAATGCTATTTCGGCTGTAGCAGCACCAAATGGTAGAGTAGATGTGCCTAACCGTGGAACTGGTTCAGACCAAGCAAATCTTAATGTTAGTCGTGCTATGTGTGAGGTGATGAAAGCATTCCGCAATCTTCATAGCACTTTATCTACAGGTATAATTTCTCTTGATAGTTATGCGAGTGATGAAGGTTTAACAGCACCAAATGCCGTGGGTTTACCTACTGGAACTACAACCGTTCTGCCTAATATCCTTTCTCACTATGGGGCTGGGCTGTTAGGAATTGATTTAACAACATACAGTGGCGATGAAGATTCAATCAGCGGTATTAATACTGCTGAAAACAATCTTAATGTAACGCTATTATTTAACTTCCAATCGCAAGCAGGAGCATCATATGAAGTTCAGTCATATGCGGTGTGTGATGCGGTGTATAGTCTAAATGCAGATGGTTCTTTTTCATCTCTATATTAATTAACTAATTATATTTTATATTTTTAATTAAATATAAAATTTACATCTATGATTTTAGTTCTTGTAATTGTTTATTCGTGCGCACTTTTGCTGTTAATTCAATATTTTTAATTTTTCGTGCCAGTTGTTTAGCAGTCATTTCAGGTTTAGGAGGAGGCATAATTGACATTTGCTTTAATTCTTGTTTTACTCTGTCTAATTCAGCATCTCTCATCATATTTCTTTGTTTACGAGCATTTGTTTTATCTTCTTTTTTCATTGAAATTTTTTGTTTTGTTAATTCTCGTAAAACAAATGTATCTTCTTTTTTAGGCGGTTCTACTGGCTTCATAACTCGCTCTTTAGCACGACGAGCTTTGACTTTCTCATTTAAAATTTCAGGTTCTTCGCGATAAGATGCCTTGGTTCTTGGGTCTTTGAGAGCAGCAGAATAATTAATACCATTTTCGGCGGCAAATTTTTTTACATGCGTTATCCATTTATTTTCTTTTCGCACTTTTGGTTGTTCCATTATTTTAATATATAACAATATAATAATAATAAATAAATTTTTATTAAAATTTTTTTATTTATTTTCTAAAATTTCTAATCTTGTAATTAAATTTTGAATAATTTCATCTTGTTTATTTAAGTGCTTTGACATTTCTTGATTCTGTTTAATTAACTCTTGAACTGCTAGATATGAATAGTAGTTTAATTTGCCATAATCAATCATTTTTGATTTATCTGCATTATCATAGGTAATTTTTCGTTTTTTATAATCCTCATCTTTTTCATCCTTCTCTCTACTTAATGGGGCATCAGTTGTTTCTAAATCAGGAAATATATTTATAATTTCATCGTGTATAACTCCATAATTTTTTAAAGAATATTTGTATTTACTATTTTCATACCGCAATGGATTATCTTTCTTGTTTATTTTGGCAGGCCTTTTTTTAGTGTATTCAACAAAATTAATTGATTTGAATTTATCTAAAATATTTGTATTATCAAGTGTTTTAATATTATCTTTGAATCGCCTTTCACTATATGATATAATTGATGTGCCAGCAATACCAACACCAACATATGCTGGAAAATTGTCTTCATCAAAAAAAATCATTTGATAGCCATTATCAACAGTTGAATTAATACCGCAGATATTGTCATTTAAATAAAGACATACGCCTTCGCCGCTTACATTACCATCAATCAGATAATAATTTGTATGCCCAAATGGTGTAGGTGGTAAATTAGCCATTTGAAGTGCATTTGGACTACAAGTGCCAGCAATCTGAGTTCGCATTGTAAAAGTTGAACCTGTCATTATATTTGAAGTTTGAAAAAGAGTCCCACAAGTAATTGAACCACTACCAGCAGTCAGACTTGCAAAAGTTCCTGCACCACCAGCATTTATAATCCACCTCGTAGCACTCGCAGAAATATAACCGCATTCGCCAATGTTATTCCAAAACCAATAACCATCCCCATAAGCATTAGCGCCTGTTCTTGTTATTTGAAAAATATCGCCAGAGCTGGACGAAGGAAACATTAAAATTCTATTGACTCCAACAGATTTTAAAAAATTAAAATTTGATGTAGCGCCGATATTAATAGTTGTGCCTGAATAAGGGTTTATAGTATTAAAATTAGCAAAACCTGATTTTACAAATGCGGTAGATAACATTTCTATATTACCAAAAGCATTAATATCTCCAGCATTTACATTTAAACCATTTCCTGCTACTATATTTGATGTAGTTTGTATAGTTCTTGTTGAACTGAATCCAAATTCTGATGATAGCGTTAAAGTAGACCAATTGCTAAATAAAACTCTACTTGCTATATTATTTATACTTATATTAAAATTACCATCAGTTTGCGGAAGAATTGCCATATACTTTGAAACTGTAGATAAAACCTGTGATAAATGCGGAAATCCTATGTATGTTGATTTTAAATCTATTGAACCTATACCAGTATTAAAAAACCTGTTATCCATTTGAATTGAATTTTTTACTGTGCCAGTTGAAGCATTAATTAAATTAGTATTTAGTGAAGTTGAAGCAGTAATTGTTGGAGCACTAACAGATAAAAGTGCTATTATATTGCCAGTCGCACTAATACTCCATTGGGAAATATTATTAAATTTGTATTGCAATAAACCTGTATTATCAAATGAAAGAAAACCATCCAAAGGTGTAGTATCACCTATTTTATAAATTTCAATAATATTATTAATAAATGCTGGCGTAACAGTAGGAAAAAATTTAATCCTATTTATGCCTGATGATAATAACCAGTTAAAATTAGAAGTAGTAGAATTTACATTTATTGTGGTGCCTGTATATGGTTGTATTGTATTAGTTTTTAAGGTTGTTGAACAATTAATTGTAGCACAATTTATATTTCCAGTTGTTTGGATTAGACCTGAATTAGCATTTACTGAAGCAAAATTACCAGCGCCGCCTGTAATTGGGCCACTTGCAGTAAATAAAGAACCGCCTGAAATTGCACCACTCGTTGAAATTGTGCCAGTGCCTGCTGAAAGACTACCACCTGTTATTGCACCAATAGCATTTATTTGCCCTGTAGGGTCAAAAACTATTTTTTGCGATATAAAACCAGTGCCTATATAATACAGAAATCCGCTACTATCAAAAATCCATCCGCTTCCATCATTTTCATCGGCTGTATAAATTGCTACTAAATTTCCACCAAAACCTGCCGGCTCATTAGGTTTAAATACAATGCGCCCTATATTTCCTGTTGTATTAAAATTTATATTAGTATTTGTAATTAAATTAGATAAAAAGCGTTTAATACCGCTTATACTTTGGTTTGTCAGCAAATCTACAAATAAACCGCTTGAACCATAAGATGATATGCCAAACAAATTTTTGCCAGTTTTGAAGTTATTCATTTGTTTATATATATCAATTTATTATAATTTTATCAAAATTCTTATAGATACCATTATCATTTATTAATAAAAATTGATGCGGTTTATCATAAACAAAATTATCAATTTCATTATATTGTTTCTTTGTAAAGCGTGATTGAAATAATTCTTCATAAATAGCATTTTTTTCATTTTGATTATCAGTCTTAAATAGAACAGTAGTTGTTGCCATAGTGCGATATTCTAATGGTAGCATATTATATTTTTGTGATGTAATAATAATACTTAAACTGCCGCGCTTCTTAGTATTGCTTTTATTATATGTTATATGCCTGCGATTTAATATCATTTTGCTTAATAATTTAGAAATCTCTCGCGATTTAGTGCCTTGTAAGTCTTTTATTACATCATCAAATACTATAAGCACATTATTATTTGCTTTACTATCATATTCATTAGTTAAAAGTTCATCTAACTTTTCAAAATCCAGTTTATTATATAATCTATTATCGTGTATGCTCCAGCCTGACAATGATTCAGTGCTACTACTAAACATATATATCTTATCAAATAGGGAGCGATAAAATCTTGGTGCCTTTTGATGTAATAATGAATATAATAAATGCGTTTTGCCTGATGCTGGGCGGCCAACAATATACATAAAGAAATTGTGGCTTTCTAATGGTAATATTGGTGTAAAAGGCAATATATAATTTTCATTGCCTGATTTTTTAATAGAATTTATCTTTAAATTCTCTTTGTTTGGTATTAATTGTAAATTCATTTATAATATATCAATATTTTATTCTTTATTAACATTATTTCGCGGCGATTGTGGCGGCGTTTGTTGCTGCTGTTCTTCTGCTTCAAAATTGATAAAATTATAACCTAAAAATTTGCAAGTCATTTTCTTTAGACATTTGCTAGTAATAAACATTTTAATAATCCTTTCAATCGCAAGAAGTAATAGTATTACAATTTGCGCTATATTTAGTTTTTCCATATTAGAAAAATCGGTTGGTGTTGCATCCATTTATAATATCCAACATTTAAAATATTGATATAAATAAAATATGACAACAGTTATCAATGAATATCTTATTCATATACGCACTGAGGATTGCAGTAAATTAAATGGCAGTCTAAACAGTTATTTTTCGTTTATTCTAAAACCAGCAATTAGTGTTATTAATATGCAGAATAATTTATCGTGTAAATTATCAACTGCCGAAATACCATATAGCTTTTATACAGTTAATTCTTATAATAATACATTTAACATTATTGAAAATGGTGTGCCTAGAGCGATAACTATTGCAAAAGGCAGTTATGATATTTTTGAATTTCGTGATTTAATTCTTTCGTTGTTAGGCGGCACCTATACAGTAGCAGTTAGTGTAAATACAGGAAAAATGACTATTATTAATGCTGCATTTGCAACAATAGGATTATCATTCACAAGTGATGCTTTCAAATTGCTAGGCTTTTCAAACCAAATTTATTCAGCGACAGGTGCTGCTGGACTAATTTCGCCCAATATTATTTCATTGTTTTCAATAACAGGCATTTATCTAAAATCTAATTTATCAGGATATAATATTTATAATACAAGATTAAACAATAACTTAAGTTCAATTTTGCAATTAATACAAATAGAATCTGATACATTCAATATGATAAATTATCGCTCTACAACAGATGCATTTATATCACGCCTTAATGACAAGAAAATAGACGAAATTACATTTAGATTAACTGACGCTGAAGATAATTTGATTGATTTCAATGGCATAGATTTTGAATTTACATTAAAAGTCTTTGAAAATAAGAATATAATAGCGCCGCCAATATTAGAACCAATACCAGTGCCAGCACCATATACACCTTTACCATTAGAGCCAATAAATAATATTATTGAAACTCAACGCATAGAAAACATTTTAAAAAGAATTCAGCAAATTAAATAAAATATATTGATTATAATAAATGAAAGAGAGCATAGAACATCAAGCATCATCTATAAAAAAAGGCAATGAAAATGTTAATACAATTAACATTAAGAATTCAATAAATTTAGGCGATTTAGTTAAAAAGATAAAAGCACAATCTAAACCAAGAAAAAAAGGAGGCGCCAAAAGTGGTGCTGGAGGCGACCAAATGATAGAACAAATCCAAGGCGCGCCAGGCATGCCAGGCCAAGCAGGTGCTCCAGGTATGCCAGGCATAGATATGACGCCAAATCAACCATTTTTTCCAGCACCATCATCAAGTAGTTCTGTTATGCCATCATATGTTAGTAATACTACAATGCCACAAAATTTTCCAGTAAGTAATTCTGTAGTGCCATCATATATGAGTAATGCTACAGTGCCACAACAAAGTATAGCATCAACATTAGAAAATGATTTATCATCATATGAAAGAGCAAGAAAACTGGCAGAAGACTTTGGTGTTCCTATTCCAGAAAGCCTAAGAACTATATCATCAGCATCAAGTGCCCAACCAAATAATCCAGCACAATTAAAAGCAGTTGAT
>Ga0181357_1001238_pt1 | contig 10061 bp, 8 predicted proteins | sample Fa13VDMM110DN_FD_130094 | JGI IMG/M metagenome (GOLD analysis project Ga0181357, IMG submission 130094) | Freshwater viral communities from Lake Michigan, USA - Fa13.VD.MM110.D.N | ecosystem: Environmental > Aquatic > Freshwater > Lake | place: USA: Michigan | collected 2013-09-24 | reverse complement strand
TTAGCGTTTCCTCCGATTTGAAGCCAGGCTTTTTTATCTAATATAAAGATATCCTGGAGTTGGAGAAACCTCTGTATATGTTCTGTAAATGCTGTTAACTGCTCGGTATGGCGAAATGGAATTAGTCGTTCCACACCATCTTCAGTATATACGTAGATCGCACATAGTGGATTATTAGTAGGATGCAGTGTTGGACTACATAATATCGGAATCAACAATGTTTTGCGATTTCGTATGTATTCAAACACTGCATCGATTTCATATGCATGATCTAGTATCATACTTTAAATATATGAAATTTATGTTACATTTCAAAAATTAATTACCAATATTAAAAAATAGATCGATAGTTACCGGTTGCATTACTAAATCAGTTACTGTAGTTGGATATACAACAATTGTTGCTTGTTCATTAGATCGTTTACTAATTTCTTCACTATTTGGAGTAAATAATAGTTTTTTACCTTGAGTTTTACTAGATCCATCTCTTTGATTTAATGTTGGTGTATTTGATGTAATCATACCTAATTTATTGTCAGATAGTTTGTATGAATACCCGTTAATATTATAAAACGGATGTATAATAGTTGTCCCATTTTTTATATATTTTGTAACAGGCTGCACTTCAATTGGTTGGAAAAATTGCTGTTGCGAATTAAATTCAAAACGTTTACTAGTAGCATCTAGATGTATAAATATAGTCTTTTTGATTTGGTCGGCAATATCATCTGTAGCCAGTTTTCCTGTTTCGTCTAGTATAGTTTTATTTTTTTGTGTATTATCTGGTGGCGTTGGGGGTGTTGGTGGCGTTGGCGGTGTTGGTGGCGTTGGCGGTGTTGTTGTTGTTGGTGGTGTTCCTGATTGATTTATATCTCTTGGTATTACTATTGCTATCGGATCATTAATATAAAATTCATCTAATTTTATTAACTTATCAGATATACCTGGAATTATTGTTTCTATAACTTGAATTTCATCAAAGTTGGTTTGTTTTATAGTTTCTCGAAGACCACTAATGATCCATTTTAGTTTAGTTGCTGTATATAAGTTAGGGTCAATTAATTGTGTTTGCCACTGAATGTATTGGGCATTATCAATTTCAATGATGGTTGGCTCATTGTTTTTTATAATGAAATAACGATAAAAATATCCATTAGTTTTATCTTTATTAGTTACAACCGGTAATGCAGATCTTGGATGTTTGTAATCTGTGATCAATGTGTTATCATGTAATTCAGTATATAACATAATTTCTGGTGCAGCTGGCACTTTATATGGTATCAATTTTTTTGATATTAATGAATCCCATGTTGACTCTGTATATACCTCGCCAGTTGTATATGTATGATATAATCCTTTATACTCAACCCCATCTTCAGTTTGCCACTCAATGCCCCAAGTATAAAGATCTGTTACAATTTCATTGCTTTTATAGATTTGTTTTTGTCTCATAATGTTGATGGTCTTATATTAGGTTTCATACCACATCTACATGTAGTTGTCCATTTTCCGTCTGATGTTATAGTGTGGGTTACATCAACAATTACAAACACCGAATTTTCTATGTATCTAGTTGGAATTATATCAAATGTAACAATATCTCCAAACTTTAAGCCATTTATACCATCCATAGTAAATGTAACGTCAATTGGCAACATAGGTGCTGCTAAATTTGAAGCTGACTCAATTGAGGTTGTTGGGTATTGTACATATTTTCGCAATGCATTCTGTAAATTAATTGCTGTTTGTTTATTACCGACCGAATATGCAGTTTTAGTTATTTTTAAATTTTCAACAAATTTTAAATGATTAGCTTTAAAATCTTCATTTAATTTTTTAGTAAGTGATGAAGTATCTAGTTCTGATCGTATCAATTGACTATAACCATCGCTGCCGTTTGCCGGAAATAATCGACTTTTTGAATACATAAATGAGATATATGGTGCAATATTAGATTCTGCAATTTTACTGTTAGGTTCGTTAGTTAAAAATGAAATTGTCGAGGCATCTTTTGGTAATTGCCCCTTAATATTAAACTCAGTTACTGCACTACCGGTTGATGTTAAATTTATCATAAACGGTGTTACTCCCGTTTTATTTAAAAAATTTATATCATACCAAATCAAAGACTTTGCACTACTATCAAAATACGGATGCGATGTTAATTTTAAATCAATTGCATGGCCAGACAAATCGTATACAATTTTACTAACTTCATCTAAAAATTCATGTATCTTTAAACTATAATTTAGTTTCAATATGCTTTTAATAATATCTAGATTTATAAATATATTAGGTGTTTGACAATAAATTTCATTGGCATTGGAAACTAAAAATTGCAATTTGTTATTACCATCTTCCCAATTAAATGTGCTATACCATTTTGTGAGTGGGTTATAATCAGACTGACCTGGGAAGAACAAAAACTCTGGATCAGCTGATACTAGTTCTGGGTAGTATATACTTTTACTAATTTGTTCATTAAAAATTATCGAATAGGTTGATTCTACAGGACCGATCCTTGTTAAACATTTTCGATTAATAAAATCTATCAAATATCCTAATGTTATATATGTATATGATGTTGTATTTGTTGGTGTTGGTTTACCCCAAACTACATATGAATTTTTTACACCGGGACGAGCTAGGTAATTATTTGCAAATCCTGAATTAGCTAATTCTGCGTTTATTTCAACTCGTTTTTTATCGTCGATATCCTTTTCTTTTATATTATTAACTTCAGTTTGTAACTCTTTAAAGAAACTATGTCCTGCAGTTCCTTCTTCAATTTCAACTGCATTATTGCGTGCTTCTGCAGATAATGCTGGATTTGATCCGTCTGCAGATTTTGTTGTTTGATTTGCCAACAATGAAATATTTGCAGCAATAATACTTGCACCTGTTAATTGCACCATAACATCTGCAGTATAATCCATATTATACTGTATATCAAAACCGGTTATTAATCCAGTAAATTTAATTTCATGTAATTTTTGGTCTCTTATAAAATAGTTTTCTGGTATCAATTTTGTACTAACTGATAATCCGATACTATCAATTCGAGAGTCTATTTGTCCACCGTTTGTATCATTAAATGTTAAACACGCAGAGTCTGGGTAGTATACATACAATGTAACTTCCTGGCCAGGTATCATAAACATATTTTCAACTAAATCTATATCTTCTAATTTTGGAACTTTGATATTCAAGTTCGCAGTATTTAATGATCCATACGTCGAATTTCCAAAATTAATATCAGCTGTTGATATAAAATATGGTGTACGGCCTGATGGTGTGTTTGTTTTTATTGGATTATTTTTTCCGTTTATATTTGAAGTGAATGTGCTAGATAAATAACCATTTGGTCCGTTTGGTGAAAATAAATTAGTACCACTCCCAGATGATGGAGTGCGTTGCGGTGTAGTTGCTGTTACTACTACAGCTTCATTTTTTTCATTAGTGTATTGTATTTTAACTTCAGCATCAATATTTGCAATCTTACCTAACATGAATTGCAAATCTGTAGTGGACCTTGTTAATCCGGATTTTGCTCGGGCTTTAATTTCATTTTGTACAGCTAAATTTACTTGCGAAAAAAATATATCAGTGCTCATCGATTTTTATTGTATTCTTTTATAACTTCATTTAAATTAATATTATTTGGTATTACTAACTTAGTATTCACCGGAACTAACAACGAGCCTTTACCTAGATTGTTAGCAGCTGCAATTACCCACCAAAGAGTTGCGTCTTGATAAAAATCATATGCAATTCGATCTAATCGATCGATACTCGTAGTTCGTATTACTGTTTGATTACTATAATTGCCAGGAATTATAACTGTCGAATATCGTTGTATATTTTCCGGAGTTTGTATTATAGTTGCTGAAAATTGTCTCATATATTATTTCTTATTTTTTGTCTTTTATGAATTCAACATCCTCGCCGTAAGCCCTTGCAATTTTACCACGTTTTCTAGGATTTGGATCATTTGTAACATTATCTCGAAATCTATCACTTAACCAATTATAACTTCCTTGTTTTGGTATACCAAACGTATCAAAGTTTTTCGAACTTTCTCCACTCGTAAGTGTATAAAATGTACCATCTAGTTGTGGTATATAATCACTTATCATTTTCATAGTCATTGAAACAGATACTCGATGTGGGACTTCCATATTAGTTGCATCATCTTCTATGTTGATTTCCCATGTTGTGTCTGTGTCGTGTAATGTGTATGATAGATTTTCTATGATTACAGGTTGTTGTCTAAATAAGTCTCCAATTGTTATTCGCATCCATGGTGCTTGCATTTTTGTTCCTAAATATCTAGGAGTAGTGTATCCTGCTAATGCATTTAATTTTCGCCATATTGGTTTTAATTCATCACGTGATGTTGCATGCACAACAAAATCTAAACTTAAATCTCGAGAAAATCCAGTATAAATATAATTTGGATCTGCTCTACCTATCATTTGTTGTGCCGTCCAATTTGGAGAAAATGTATCACTTAATGATGTTATAGATGCACGAAATGTCATGATATCATCTTTTAAATCTCCACTATTATTATGTAATAATGGTCCAGTAAAGAAGAACTTAATGAAATCTCTAGTATGTGATAATACTCTACCAAATGAAGTATCATCACCTATCCTAGGATTATATTTATATGCACTTCCTAATTTACGTTTACCATAATCAATCACAGATACCTTATCACCACGAAACAACGTACCAAGCTCCAATGGTGATCTTGTACCTATCCATTTCCCACCATCCTCAGTATCCCATTGAGTTCTAATATTAGATCCAATTGTAAAATCTTGTCGATTTGACAAAGTTCTACCATGATTCCCCCACCCATAATCTAAACGATTAATTGGGCTACCTAAACCAATTACACCGTATACGCCATATGGTTGGGCTGATGCTGCAGTATATAATATTGATCTTGCTCGATTATTATTACCTTTACGTAGTGATGAATATAATCCGTCAAATCTAGGTAAAATATAGTTTAACGCATTTTGTGTTATATTAGCAGTTTGTTGTAAATCTATATTTGAATATGTGTATTTTGGTTCTGAACCTGGTAATACTGATTTATATAATGATGATACTCGAGATCTAAAATCAGTAGATATCGTTGGTAGCCAGAATGGCTGATCCGGAATTGGTGGACCTATAAACAAATCACTGTTTGATGGCTTTGCTACATTTGTTGACATTGATTAAGCTCCGTATGTTGGTGGTCGATTCACTATAAACTGCGATGATCCTGCAGTTTTATTATCATTGTTAATTTTTAAATTTACTGGTATTGGTGTTGCTAATGCTTTACTAATTGGTTCTGCTACTGTGTCTGCAAATTGTTTCCATTCAGTACTAGTTAGTTTCACTGTTTTTATTGCATCTATTATAGTTGTTGCTAATTTTGTATAATCAATTGAATTATTTTGACTATCATTTGTATATACTGGAACTGGTGCTAAACTAAGCTCTTGTGTATCTGTTTTAATTTCTGCAGTCTCAACAGTTTCTTCTGTTTTATTTTCAGTTGTTGTGTTATTAGTAACATCTTTTGATTTTAATGACTTATCAGCTGCATCTGCAGTGGCTTTATATGATAATTTCAATGTTTCTGATGCATAGTCATTTGTTACATAATTTTTATAGTCTTTTATTGATTGTTCTTGTTGCTCTTGTATACGTAATAAATCAGTTAGTATTGGGGTAGTATCTGATTTATATTGATCTTGAGGTAATGGTCCGATGAATGGGGCTGGTTGTTTAATTTCAATCACAGGGCCAGTTACTTGTTTTTTCTCTTCAGTTTGTAATGGATTAATTAACTGATTTATTTCTTTTATTATTGGAATATTTAACTTTGTACTACGATCTTCTTTTTGTTCATCTGCAGAAGTTTTAAATATAATTGGTTTTGTTTTAGTTAACTTTTCATCTTTTTTATTAACAAGTTCTGCTTGTTTTAATATAGTACTAAATACTGAACTAATAAAACTACTATCACTTGTATTATTAGTTGTAACTGGTGCATTTGTAATTTTGTTTTGATACACTGCATTATACGTTACATTTTTTAATTTGTTATTCATCAAATTGTCAAATGCTTGTATTGGGTTACCTTTTGATGCATTGATCATTTCAATCATCGGCAAATATTTTTCAGTGCTGCGTTTATTAATAATATATTCGCCACCTTCAACTTCACCACGTCTCGTAGGTATGCCACCGTGTTCGTGTGATGGACCCATTAATATACCACCTGATACAGATGCATCGGTGTGTGTAACTGTGTTTCCTAATACTCCACCATCATCATATCTAGGTAGCATCCCACCATTAGCAAGTCCTGTTGCGGTACTGGCTACCTGGAGGGTTGTTAATTTTCTTAATGCTGCTACTACTTCTTTAACAATACCTGGTAACTTTGCTCCTAATGTTTCTAATGGTTTATATACGGTGTCGACAACTTTTAATCTAAGACCAACATCACCCATTGACTTTTGAACCGACGGGTCGTTAAATTGAGTGATGTTGGTCCGCAGGCCTCCTTTTTCTTTCAATGATTTTGTTAATCCGCCGCGAGCCTCCATCACATTGATCTTCGCACCTAACGCTAACGTTGTGTTAGATGCAATCTGTGCTAACAACCCATTAGCTATTTCAGTACTAGATCGTGTTTCAGTTGCAATTAATAACTGCTTAAACCAATCTTTCCGGTCTTTGTCGTCGCCTATTTTTGTCTGTAACTCTTTTAATCCAGCTTCTAAATCATCGCCTTTTAATTCAAACAATTGTTCAGCACCCAACTTAACCATTAATTCGCGCTTTTGCACCATTTTTGCTAAAGTAACTTCATCAATACCCAATGTAGTAGATGCTTGTTTACGATACAACATGTTAGTTCGCAAAGCGTCACCTTCATCTTTAACAAATTGATTCATTAAATCAGCTTGGCGATTACTATCCCCCATTATTGTAGCTTTGCGATATTCATCAGTTAAACTTTTATCGCCATCCACTAACAATCGTCGACCAGATATTGCTTGCAACTTAATTTCTTCACCAATTGATGATTGTATATCTAATAATGTTTCACCAGTTTTGTTTAATTGTGAAACTGAAATACCTAGTGCCTTTGATTTAAACACTGCTAACTCGATTGAACCTGGTATCTTTGAATATTGTAATTGTAAATCATTTGTTAAATTGGAAATTTCTTTAGTTAAATCAGTTTGAACTGCTAATGCATCTAATCCAGTACTCTTTGCAATTATTTGACTTATCGTTCGTTGTTGTAAAATTTGTGTTTGTGAGTTTTCTTTGTTTCCTGCTAAATATAATTGATATGCTTGTGCCTGTTCATTAGTTAGTTTCCAATTGGTTACTAATAATTTTTGAGTTTCTAACATCGATTTTGCTTCAGCATTACCTTTCTTGTATGCTTCGTCTGTATTAGTTGCTAATGCAACCATTCCACCTGTTACATCCTTTAAACTTTCAACATACCCAAACATTGCCTCATCACCAATATCAAATACCCCGCTGTTGTCAGCAATAACTTGTCGTAATTGTTGTGCATACGTTGCAGCAGTAGCACTTGTTATTCCAAACGTTTCATTAAGTGATGTGTTTGATTCTTCAAATGCAGTTACTGATTTAGCTAAATCGGTTAATGGTTCTTTAAATGCTGATTGGTATGACTGTATTAAACCTAATCCGGTGGATAATTTACCAGACGTTGTTCCTACTTCTCGGATTATGTCGTTGACATTTTTATTAATACTGGACAAACTTGGTATGATAGACTTAAGAGTGTCAATAGACGCCATTATCTCTTTTGCAGTTTGCTTTGATTTTTCTAGATCTATTGTGTTTACTGCCTGCCCAAGTCTAGGCTTAGATTTTCTAATGCGGTGCAATATGTGTTGGTGGTCAAGCATTTACAATTTCCAATTTTATTATAAATATGTTGATGCGCAGTTTATGATGCGGTGTGCCGTTTGACATACCGCATTTTATCTTCCGCAGCTTGTTGCTCATTGTTGGTTTCAGCTGGTGTTAATTTTTTGTTGGTTTTGATTATCCACATACGTTTCAAATGCAATGGTAAATTGTAAACTAGATCCCAATCCCATTTACCATTTCCAGCCCAAATTAATTCAAATAACTGATCGTGCAGTTGCACTTTGTATGATGCATCAATCCCAAAAAAGTTCGCCCCCAATTTGAAATTTAGATTGGAAGGTGCTCCCGTTTTCACCTTCGAATGTTATATTATAATCAACACCATATGCATTATCTGCGATATATTTACGAAAATCTTTGGATTGTTTTGCGATGAATTCAAATTTGATGTAATCATTGATAAATTGTTTATCTCTATTGCCGTCAATTGATTGAATAGATAACTTTAAAAAATCAGAAACTGTGGATTCATCTGATATTTTTTTTGCATCTGGTATTGTTAAGTATTTAAATTTTATCGTTTGATTTGTATCAGGTCTGATATAATCAAATTCTCCAGCTTCATCTGATTGTATATTAAATGGCTTAAATTCAATTTCAGACAAATCAATATCTCGTTTTATTTGATGGCTGGTTTCTGGATCGGTTACTGTTACTGGGTATATTTTTCCATATCCGTAAATTCTAGCAGATACAATTAAATACTCTAAATCTTGCATTGATAGATCATGCACATTTACTCCAGGCGTAACCAATAAATTTTCTATGAGTTTTTCATACACAATACCTTCTCGTATATACGACATATTAGATAGTATATCTTCATGAAATGACGTCATATGACGCATTTCTACTTGGCCTAATCTAAGTTTAGATGTCTCTGGATATATTTTACCTCCGCTTGGTAAATTAACTATATAACCAGGTACCTTTGAAAATTGTTGTTTTTCATATTGTTGTTTTGCTAACTCAATTAATTGCGCATTAGATGGAGTTGTCGTAACTTCAGACATTGTTAATCCTTTTTTTTTGTTAATAACTAATTTATTATAAATATAATGAACACAAAAAATGGGGGCGATTTACGCCCCCATCTCTCAATTTAAAACTAATGATTAATAGTTTAATATTGCATAATCATAACGAAGTGTTAATTCAATGTTAACAGCATCTTCAGTTGACCAATCCAAAGTACCAAAATTACCTTCAGTAATAAATGCACCTTTTAGTGTCCATTGTTCTACAATTTCGCCTAATCCGCTTAATTGTTTTAATTCGATATCCTTTTTATAAAAATCAGAATACCCATCTCTACCTGTTGCTGATTCGTGGTGATCTCTCAACCACTGAATTACTGCTTGTGCACCTGATGGGACAATTGCATCATACAATGTAATTGCTATAGTATTCCACACAGTTTTACCTTTAACATATCTTTGTACATTGATATGATCCAATGTAACTTCACCATTTGTAAAACTAGGTTTTGCTGATGCTTTAATTAAATATGCTGGGATACTTTGACCGCTAGCTGCTGGTATTGACATTATGAATTGATGTGACTTTTTTGGTTCCCATGTATATGCATTACCAAACAATGTAACATCATCAATTCTTTCAGCTTTAGCTTGGTCTACTAATGTACTTGAATCGGATATAGCTGTTACTTTTGCTTCTGGTTTTTTTACTGCCATTTTATATTTCCTTTATTTTTAACTTTAATTACTATTTTATATAAATATAACACTACCCTGGAAATGTTGCGCCTATAGGTAATATATTGAAATCTAATATGATAAATTCGGCAGTTTTAGTTGGTTTTAAAAACAATTGACCGTATATTATACCCTGATCTATCATATCTTGTGTGTTATTCACGCCATCCATTACAACTTTAAATGAAGTTAATCCTTGGCGTTGTGCAACTGACTCTAAATATGGGTTAACAATTGCTAAGAATCTATCTCTTGTTGCTGAGTTATTTGCTTCGAACACTAAATATTTAGTTGCAGACGCAATGAATTTCTTAACTTCGATTAACATTCTTCTAACATTAACTCTATCTA
>Ga0181357_1001235_pt1 | contig 10072 bp, 11 predicted proteins | sample Fa13VDMM110DN_FD_130094 | JGI IMG/M metagenome (GOLD analysis project Ga0181357, IMG submission 130094) | Freshwater viral communities from Lake Michigan, USA - Fa13.VD.MM110.D.N | ecosystem: Environmental > Aquatic > Freshwater > Lake | place: USA: Michigan | collected 2013-09-24 | reverse complement strand
GTTGCATGACTATTTGACTATATGATACTGTCCGCAAATGCTATCCTTACCATACAGTCCTAGAGTAATACAGGCCACCGAAGCGCGGCTACAAAAGATATACGACGCTGCTAATATAGGGCTAAAAGGTGACTCTTTGGCGCTAGCCGCCGGTATGATGCCTAGCGAATACCGGCAACTATGCCAAATGGACCCCCTTGCGGATATGGCGGCGTTGAAGGGTAGAGCAGATGGTGAGCTAGAAGCCGCCACGCAACTACGGTCTGCCGCCCGCGAAGGTGACGCAAAAGCAGCGCTAGCAATACTACAGCACGTATACGGCTGGACGGCTAAACAGGAGATATCTGTTGACGTATACCAGAAAATCAGCATCACTCAAGCGCTACTTGAAGCTCAAGGAAGGGTAATTGATGCAGCTACCGATATATAAGTCTGACGAGGAGCAGTTGCTGATGCAACGGCTCTGGTCTACCAAGCTAGCAGACAATCCCGAAAATTTCGTACTATTCGCTTTTCCCTGGGGGCAGAAGAATACTCCACTCGCTAATTTTAAAGGGCCACGACAATGGCAGCGGGAAGTGCTGCGCGAAATAAAGGCGCACATAGACGCTAATAAAGGTCAGATTCAGATGGACACGCTACGGGCTGCGGTCAGTAGTGGACGGGGGATTGGTAAGTCGGCGCTAGTTGCGTGGCTTATATTATGGATGTTGACCACTCGCATAGGTAGCTCGGTGGTGGTGTCGGCAAACAGTGAAAGTCAGTTGAAGTCGGTAACTTGGGGTGAACTGACCAAGTGGCAGGCTATGATTATCAACTCTCACTGGTGGGAGATCAGCGCAACCAAGCTCGTACCGGCTAAATGGCTATGCGAACTGGTGGAGCGCGACCTGAAGAAAGGAACGCGGTACTGGGCGGCGGAGGGTAAGCTGTGGTCTGCTGAGAATCCGGACAGCTACGCGGGCGTACACAACCACGACGGAATGATGTTGATATTTGATGAATCAAGCGGAATACCTAACCCTATCTGGGACGTTGGCGCTGGGTTCTTTACTGAGAATATATTAGATAGGTACTGGTTCGCTTTTAGTAACCCTCGAAGGAATGAGGGTTATTTTTTTGAATGCTTCCACGCCAAACGCGCCTTCTGGAAAACCAGAATAGTTGACGCAAGAACCGTAGAAGACACGGATAAACAAGTATATGCCCAGATTATTGCAGAGAATGGTGAGGACTCCCCGCAAGCTAGGATTGAAGTGTACGGGGAATTCCCCAGCGCGGGTGAGGATCAGTTCATCAGCCCGATGCTGGTGGACGATGCGATGGCTAGAGAAAGATATAAAGACCTGACGGCTCCTATAGTTATAGGGGTAGACCCAGCGCGAGGCGGCGCAGATAGTACGGTGATCGCGGTGCGCCAAGGCAGGGACCTGGTAGCTATAAAGAGGTACTCAGGCGAGGACACTATGACTATCGTCGGGCGAGTAATTGACGCGATGGAAGAATATAAGCCCGCGCTGACAGTAATTGATGAGGGCGGATTAGGCTACGGTATACTTGACAGGCTAGTAGAACAGCGGTATAAGGTACGAGGTGTTAACTTCGGCAGTAGGGCTAAACAATCCATAGCTTTTGGTAATAAACGCGCGGAAATGTGGAATAGTATGAGGGAATGGCTAAAGTCTGCTAGCATAGCAGATGATAGACAACTAAAAGCAGACTTAGTAGGTCCAATGAAGAAGCCTAACTCGTCTGGTACTATATTTTTAGAGGGAAAGAAAGAGATGAGGGCAAGAGGCTTGGCGTCCCCTGACGCTGCCGATGCACTTGCAGTGACTTTTGCGTTTCCTGTAGCACATAGAGAGTATACTGAGGCGGTTAAGCGTAATTATTCACCGCAAGGCGTTATGAATTCTTGGATGGGGAGCTAGCATGGCGATACCACGTACTACCACCGGTAAGGGTAAGAACTATAACCCTACTGATAAGGGCGCAGGCATGACTGCCAAAGGTCGAGCCGAGTATAACGCAAAGAACAATAGTAACTTAAAGCCACCAGCTCCTAATCCTAAAACAAAAGCAGATGAAGGTAGAAAAGCATCATTTTGTGCCAGAATGTCTGGCGTAGTTAAACACGCTAAAGGCGATGCCCCGCGAGCTAAAGCGTCTCTAAAGAATTGGAACTGTTAATGAAAAACGGACTGTACGCTAATATTAATGCTAAACGTGAAAGAATTGCAGCAGGCTCTAAAGAAACTATGCGTAAACCTGGTGCAAAAGGCGCGCCGACTGCCAAAGATTTTAAAGACTCAGCCAAAACTGCTAAGAAAGGTAAATAAAATGCCGCTAAAAAAGTCGATGTCTATACCAAAGATGATAAAGGTTGAAGTTAAGGCAGGAAAGCCTATTAAACAAGCAGTTGCAATAGCCCTCGCGGTAAAATCTAAGAAAAAATAATGGCACACGACATGGATATTGTCGGTAAAGTAGCCGACGGCAACTCAAAATCAGCAGAGTATCTATCTTTAATGCGTTCACGCTTTACGATGGCGGTATCTGCGCTATCTGAAAGCCGTGAGGATGAACTGGACGATTTAAGGTTTAACGCAGGCTCACCAGACAACCAATGGCAATGGCCTGCGGACGTATTGTCAACGAGAGGCTCGATACAAGGGCAAACGATTAATGCACGACCCTGTTTAACTATTAACAAACTTCCACAGCACGTAAAGCAAGTAACTAACGACCAAAGACAGAACCGGCCAAGCGGCAAGGTAATTCCTGCTGACGATAAAGGCGATGTAGAGGTAGCTGAGATATTTGACGGTATCGTCAGGCACATTGAGTACATCTCGGACGCTGACGTAGCCTACGACACAGCTTGTGAGAACCAGGTAACGTATGGTGAGGGGTATTTCCGTCTGCTTACAGAGTATTGCGACGATGGCAGCTTCGACCAAGACATTCGTATAGGGCGTATTCGTAACTCGTTCAGTGTGTACATGGATCCAACTATACAAGACCCTTGCGGGTCAGACGCAGAGTATTGTTTTATTACTGAGGACATCACTAAGGTAGAATACGAGCGTCTGTTTCCAGACGCAGCCCCAATTTCTAGCATTATGCAGCAAGGCGTAGGCGATCAGTCTTTATCTCAGTGGATAAACGAGGATACTGTACGAATTGCTGAATATTTCCACATAGAACACTCTAAAGAGAAGCTAAACCTGTACCACGGCAACGTAAGTGCTACTGAAGGCTCAAGAGAGGACGTTCAAATGAAGGGCATGGGCATGAAGCCCATAAAAACTAGGCATGTAGATGTAAAAAAGGTCAAATGGTGCAAAACTAACGGTTTTGAAATGTTAGAGACACAAGACTGGGCGGGCAAGTACATACCTGTAATACGTGTAGTTGGAAACGAATTTGAGGTGGACGGAAGGTTGTACGTATCAGGTTTGGTACGTAACGCGAAAGACGCGCAACGTATGTACAACTATTGGGTTAGCCAAGAGGCGGAAATGCTGGCTCTAGCACCTAAAGCACCGTTTATAGGTTATGGCGGTCAGTTTGAGGGATATGAAAATCAATGGAAAACAGCCAACACAACTAACTGGCCATATTTAGAAGTAAACCCAGATGTAACAGATGGTCAAGGTGCTATTCTGCCACTGCCACAACGCTCACAACCGCCTATGGCTTCAAGTGGGCTTTTGCAGGCTAAAGCAGGGGCTAGCGACGACATTAAAAGTACAACTGGGCAGTACAACACAAGTCTTGGAGCTACATCTAACGAGCGCTCTGGCAAGGCTATTTTGGCTAGAGAAAGACAGGCTGACACTGGCACGTACCATTATGTAGACAATCTAGCGAGGGCTATTCGGTACGGAACTCGTCAGCTTGTTGATATGATACCTAAAATCTACGATACACAGCGTATAGCCCGCATCATAGGGGTAGACGGCACAACAAAATCAGCTAAGATTGATCCTAACCAACAAGAGTCTGTTAAAAAAATAGTTGACCAAAACGGCATTGTTATAGAAAAGATATATAACCCAAGTGTGGGCAAGTATGATGTATGTGTGACTACCGGCCCGAGCTACATGACCAAACGCCAAGAGTCGCTAGAGGCTATGGGTCAACTGTTGCAAAGTGCTCCTCAACTCTGGCAAGTAGCTGGCGATCTGTTCATCAAGAACATGGATTGGCCAGGTGCAGAGGAAATGGCTAAACGCTTTGCCAAGACTATTGATCCAAAGCTGCTAGCAGATAGCGACGAATCACCGGAGATGCAAGCAGCTAAACAACAAATAGAAATGATGGGCAAGGAAATGGAACAAATGCACGGTATGTTGCAGAATGTCCATAAGTCCATAGAAGATCAGACTTTGCAGGTTAAAGAGTTTGAAGCGTCCATTAAGATGTACGACGCCGAGACTAAACGTATCACCGCTATACAAGGCGGCTTGAGCGAATCCGATGTGCAAGAAATAGTCATGGGGTCTATTCATGGTATGCTTAGCAGCGGAGACTTATTAAGCGAAATGCCAAGTAGAGATGAGGATATGATGCCACCAGAAGGTATGCCACCACAAGGTATGCCTATGGAAGGTATGCCACCAGAAGGTATGGAAGGAGGGATGCAATGAAAGCCGCAGCCTTTATTGGTACACTATTCTTAGCACGTGATGTTGCTCACAGCGTACATTTGAACACTAGGAGCTTTAGTAAGCACAAGGCACTTAACATTTTCTATGACCGTATTGTTGGCGCTGCCGATGATTTTGCAGAAGCGTACCAAGGCAGACATGGATTAATAGGGGCTATCCCCTTACACTCAGCAAAGAAAACAGCTAATATCATAGAGTTCTTACAAGGCTCGCTGAAAGAAATTGAGGACGCTAGGTATGAGGTATGTGATAAGTCTGATAGCTCGTTACAACAACTCATTGATAACATAATAGAAATTTATTTAAGAACGATATATAAACTTAGGTTTTTAGCATAAAGGAAATAAAATGTCAGACTATCGAAACATATCCGCAACTACTAACCTAAAGACTTCAGCCGGTAAGCTAAAAGGAATCTTTGTAAGTGCGGCTAGTGGAACACCTACTATTACAATTTACGATTCAGCCACCACTACCACGACTAAAACAATTATCAGTGTATTTACCCCTACTGCGGCTACTATGTATCCTTTGATGCCGTCTGAAGGTGGTATTTTCTTTTCTAACGGTTTGTACGTGGTCATTAGCGGAACGGTAGCAGCTACATTTATATACGAGTAAACTATGGCTAATAAAAAGATTACCCAGTTACCAGCCGCCACCACGCCCCTAACGGGGACGGAGGTATTCCCATTAGTACAAGGGGGCATTACTAGCCAGGTTGCGATTAGTAACGTACTACCTAATACTGCTGTAACTGCGGGGGCGTATGGATCAGCTACTGCGGTAGGCACGTTTACTGTTAACGCACAAGGTAGGCTAACCGCAGCGGCGGATACAACTATCGCCATACCTGCTACTCAGATAACTAACGGAACAACAGGAAGTGGCGCGGTAGTATTAGCAACAAGCCCAACTCTGGTTACTCCTGCTTTGGGTACTCCTACGGCTCTTGTAGGTACAAATATAACAGGAACTGCTGCTGGGCTGACTGCTGGTAACGTCACAACTAACGCTAATCTTACAGGCGAAGCGACTTCAGTAGGTAACGCCGCCACCCTAACTAACTCTGCTGTTATTGGTAAGGTTATCACCGGTTATGTATCTGGTGCAGGCACAGTCGCTGCTACAGACAGTATTCTACAAGCTATACAGAAGCTGGACGGCAATGACTCCACTAACGCTAATCTGACTGGAATGGTTACTTCAGTTGGTAATGCTACAACTGTAGTAACAAACGCTAACCTGACTGGTGGGGTAACTTCAGTCGGTAATGCCGCAACGGTGGTAACAAACGCTAACCTGACTGGTGGGGTAACTTCAGTCGGTAATGCCGCAACGGTGGTAACAAACGCTAATCTGACTGGTGGTGTAACTTCAGTCGGTAATGCCGCAACGGTTGTAACTAATGCCAATCTGACTGGTGGTGTAACTTCAGTCGGTAATGCCGCAACGGTTGTAACTAACGCTAATCTTACAGGCGAAGCGACTTCAGTAGGTAACGCCGCCACCCTAACTAACTCTGCTGTTATTGGTAAGGTTATTACAGGCTTTACATCTGGTGCTGGCGTAGTAGCCGCTACAGATACAATTCTACAAGCTATACAGAAGCTGAACGGCAATACTGCTGCTTCTGGAAGCGGTACAGTAACTTCTGTATCTGTAGTCACAGCTAATGGACTAGCTGGCACAGTCGCTACTGCTTCTGTTACCCCAGCAATCACTTTAACAACAAGCGTTACTGGCATAATTAAAGGTGATGGAACAGCGTTAAGTGCTGCAATAGCTGCTGACTTTCCAACATTGAACCAAAGTACAACTGGTAATGCTGCAACGGTAACGACTAACGCTAATCTGACAGGAATGGTTACGTCTGTAGGTAATGCCGCTTCTTTAGGTTCGTTTACTTCAGCCCAGTTAGCTACCGCGTTAACAGATGAAACAGGATCGGGGGCAAATGTTTTTGCAACAAGCCCTACTCTGGTAACACCAGCTTTAGGTACTCCATCAAGCGGCACAGTCACTAACCTTACTGGCACTGCCAGTATAAATATCAACGGGACGGTAGGCGCTACAACAGCCGCAGCAGGCGCATTTACTACGCTGTCGGCTACGGGTGTTACAACTGTACAAGCTGGCACAGCGGCACTACCTGCCATCGTATCAACCACTGGCACAGCCGACACTGGCATCTTCTTCCCCGCCGCTGATACGGTTGCTGCTAGTACGGCTGGCGCAGAGCGTATGCGTATCGACTCCAGCGGTAATGTGGGGATTGGCACAAGTTCTCCGAATCAAAAATTACAAGTAAATACAACCGCTGGTAGTGGCGGTCAGGTTCAAATAACAAATTCTGCTACAGGAACATCTGCTACTGACGGGGTTTTAATCGGCTACGATGGTTCAAATGATGTAATTTTTAACAACCAAGAAAATACAGCAACAAAGTTTTATACCAGCGGCGCAGAGCGTATGCGTATTGATAGCGCGGGCTTGGTGGGGATTGGTACTACTTCGCCAGGTTATAAATTGACTGTAAGTGCAGGAACGGCAAATGCAACAACATACACTCCGGTCTCCACAATAGGAGGCTCAACTCTTTATGTTCAACAGCAACAAACTACAAGCGTATCAACCTCCGCTGTGGTAATTCTGACCCCTAGTCTTTATGGTTCTTTGTGTTTAATTCACGGGTCTGACGGAACTAACAGATTCCAAGATTTAGTTATGTTTGGATTGGGAACAGCCACGGTAAATGTAATTACCTCGCTGTCAATTGCGGCTTCACCCGCAGCACGAACATACAGTCAATCAGGAAGCACCTACCGTGTGGCAATGGGTTCTGGTACTTACACAGTTCAAGTCGCCGCACTTACAATGAATAGTTAAGGAGCATAAATGTCTATTACATACGAGTGGGTGGTTAAGCACTTGAGCGCAAATAATCGCGGTTATGCAAACATCGGGGTTTTTGAAATGCAAGGTACTGATGAATTGAGCAGATACGCAAAAGGCTCTGTAACTGTTGTTTTTGGAGACAGCGAGTTAAAGCCACTTGCTCAGTGGACACAAGAAAACATTGATGCTTACGCCGAGACAAAACGTGCAGATATTGAACAAGCCATCATCACAGCACTTGAAAGTGGTGCAGATACATGAGTAATTATTTCCGAAAAGCAACGTCTGCGAGATATAACAAAACAAGTAGACGAGCTAACCTCTCTTGATGAACTGAAAGCACTGGAAGCTAAATAATGGCCTTTACTTTAACAGCTAGTCCTTTAATGCAGTTTACAACAACTGCTGGCGCACCGCTAATCGGTGGAAAGGTATACACATACGCGGCGGGGACTACTACTCCTCTAGCTAGTTATACCGACAGCACCGGCGCAACCGCTAACACTAACCCAGTGATACTTGATACCAGGGGCGAGGCAGCTATTTGGTTGTCTCCTGCTTCGTACAAGTTTTTGCTTAAAGATTCTAACGACGTAACTATATGGACTTCGGACAATATAGGTGGGCTTAACATTAGCCCAGCCTTTACCGGTGTACCTACAGCCCCTACTGCAATAAGTGGTACTAATACTACTCAGCTAGCCACTACAGCTTTTGTACAGCTAAGCGCTGTAGCAGCCATACCGGTAGGAGGCATAATCCTGTGGAGCGGCTCGGTAGCGTCTATACCGGCTGGATGGTTGTTGTGCAACGGAGCGTACAGCACACCAAATTTAGCAGATAGATTTATACTTGGCGCGGGTAATCTTTACGCACCTGCGGCTGCGGGCGGTAGTACAGACCTGGTTGTACCTACGCATACTCACACGGCTACATCAACGGATTCTGGCCACACACACACGGCTGTTATTAATGCTGGCGGCGGCGGTCCATCTTCCAACACAATCGGAGCTATGGCTGGAGGGCCAGTTGGCTACGCTACGGGGACTACTGATTCGTCAGTTGCTAGTATCACTACTACAGTAGCTACAGCCGGTGTAAGCCCAACTAATGCTAATATGCCTCCGTACTACGCTCTGTGCTACATAATTAAAACTTAAACTGCACTAGCTCAGTTAGCTAGGGATTCTTAGGAGTCAAAATGGAAGAAGCGATTGAACCCGCGTCGGAACCGGTAGTCACGACAACACCGGAACCTGTAGAAGCATTGTCGGAAGCCAAGTCATTCTCTCAGGAGGAACTTGATGCAGCTATTGGTAAGAGGCTTGCAAGAGAGCAACGAAAGTGGGAACGTGACCGCCCACAAGCGCCTGTTGTTGTACCGCCTATTGAGCAGTTTGAAACTGTTGATGCTTACGCCGATGCACTGGCTATGCACAAAGCAGAAAAGCTAATTGAAGAACGGGAAAGCAAAAGGCAAAAGTCTGAAATTATTGAGGCTTACCACGACAGGGAAGAAGACGCTAGAACTAAATACGCTGACTTTGAACAAGTTGCGTACAACCCTAGCATACGAATCACTGACGTAATGGCCGAGACAATTCAGTCCTCGGATATAGGGCCAGATGTAGCATATTATCTTGGTGCTAATCCGAAGGAAGCGGAGCGTATATCGCGTTTGTTACCTCTCTCGCAGGCTAAAGAAATTGGTAAATTGGAAGCCAAGTTGGTTTCTGAGCCACTTACAAAAAGAACGTCTAACGCGCCTGCACCGATTTCACCAGTTACTGCCAAAGGCAGCGGCTCACCGGCGTATGATACAACTGACCCTCGTTCTATGAAAACTATGACGACTACAGAATGGATCAATGCCGAAAGAGCAAGACAGGTAAAGAAGCAGGAAGCTAAGACATATTGATATATTTTAGGAGAATAAAGCATGGCGAATAGCCTTTTAACCATCGACATGATCACAAGAAAGTCTCTAGAAATCCTAGAGAACAACTTGGTGATTACACGTAACTGTAACCGCGCCTATGACGACTCTTTTGCCGTTGAAGGTGCAAAAATTGGTTCTACTCTGCGTATCCGTCTACCAGATCGTGCTCTAGTAACTGATGGAGCCGCCCTGCAAGTACAGGACGACAATGAGCAGTTTACAACTCTGGCCGTTTCTTCGCAAAAGCATATCGGCATTAACTTCACAAGCGCCGAGCTGACAATGCAATTAGACGACTTTGCGGATCGTGTACTTAAACCGCGTATTTCTCAACTGGCGGCCAGTATTGACAATGATGTAGCTTCTGCTTACAAGAGCATCTACTCCTCTGTTGGTACTCCTGGTACTACTCCTTCAACCTCTTTGGTATTGCTGCAAGGTAACCAAAAGATGAATGAGTTTGCATCTCCGATGAACAACAGGTACGCAACTGTAAACCCAGCAGCTAACGCTAACTTGGTTGAAGGCATGAAGGGCTTTTTCAATCCGTCCGGCACTATCT
>Ga0181357_1001234_pt1 | contig 10076 bp, 10 predicted proteins | sample Fa13VDMM110DN_FD_130094 | JGI IMG/M metagenome (GOLD analysis project Ga0181357, IMG submission 130094) | Freshwater viral communities from Lake Michigan, USA - Fa13.VD.MM110.D.N | ecosystem: Environmental > Aquatic > Freshwater > Lake | place: USA: Michigan | collected 2013-09-24 | reverse complement strand
CAGTAACTTTGTCGTGATTTTTTTTGAAAAACATTTGTTCTCCCATCATAGTAGTTATAGATAGTCCTCCTTTGGAGGACAGGAGGTGACTCAACAAAGGAGAACTATCTAAGATTAGATTATCATATATTTAATTGTTATCTATATTCCCCCTGCGGGAAACTAGATTTAGGAAATGCCCCCCTACCCCCCATAAAAATTATGGTGGTAGAAAGTGCTCATCTCCTGCGGTTAAACCGTCATTGAGGTTTCGCCCCCACCCCTTTCGGAGTGGCGTAACCATACCACAAATCCTGTGATAGTCTGCGACACGCAGTAAGACGCGACTGCATTTGTAGGGAAAAGCAAAAAGAACCCCCCTTCCCAGTAGTGATACCAGGTTGGGGGGTCTTCTCGTCTTATAACCGCCTTAGAAGGCGTATAAAGGGTATATCTGGGTTACTTTGAACCCTTGCCGAACTCAGGTGCTGACTTGTCAAGAGCCTTCAAAATAGGTCCAACTAGACCAGCGACAAATGCTGTAGCCAATACCTTAGGGTCGTGCTGTCCTGCTGTGTAAAGTGCTACGGCTGCCGCCGCTGCTGCACGTACATAAGACAAACCGATTTGCTTTAACTTTTTTACATCTATCATTGTTACTCCTTAGGACTTAAAGACTGGCTTGCCGAAACCAACAATGGTTACAGCCTGAGACTTTCTCAACTTTGAGCCGTTCTTCTTCTTGTAAGCGCGTACCTTCAGGCAGACTTCTCCGCCATTGCGTTGGTCGCCCTTCTTGTCTGGGGCAGTATTGCCCTCAACACAAGTCACTGTTCCGTCACCATTGTCTTTTACCACAATCCCAATATGTGAGATTCTATCTACACCATCATTAGGAAAATCAAAGAACACGATGTCTCCTGGAAGTGGCATAGCATCTGCTGCCTTCTCCCACTGGTTCTTCTTAACAAATGCTGACGCACCTGCTGGGGTGTATACACAGTTAGGAACTTTAAGTTTAACTTCGTTAGCACACCACATAACAAATGACCCACACCAAGGTGCGTAGTTAGCCTTTGTAAATGCGCCATACTTTGTTTCGTTTTCTTTTGGTCCTTCAATAACACCAATTTGAGATTTTGCTGTTTCAATAAAGTCAATACGTTGACCCATTAGTTACTCGCTTTCTTGTCCACCTTAGCGAAGGCAGCGTTGATTTCGTCCGCTGTCAGGCTTCCATCATTTAGGAAGAAGCGAGCAAGAGCCTCAAGTACACGGGCACAACCAAGTGCACCTGCTAGTACTGCTGCTTGCCATACTTCAATACCAACCAATGAGCCAGCACCGATTACACCGAGAGCCTCTGCTGCGATAACAGCAAAGATTCTCATTATTACATTTTTAAATGTGACCACTATTCATCCTTTGGGTTACGTAGTTTGAATGTTACTGACCATACAAATAGGGCAGCAATGATTGAGTAGCCAACTACTGTCTTGGCTGAACCTTCAAGCACTACCCAAGCGATGAACATTCCAAGGAGTGTCCATAGTTGATTTGCTATATCTGATAAGAAGTTCTTCATTATGGTTCTCTCCTATAGGCGGCTAGAGCGGCAGCACTTGCTGCTGTGGTTGCGATATTTCCAGCAATGACTGCTGCGATTACTACCTTCTCTGACTTTTCCCGAACTTCGGGAGTCATATCCGCCCCTACATTTCCAAGCGCAGCCAAGGCTGCTGCTGGGTTAGTGAACAACTCAGATACAAACTCTGATGGATTCTGTAATAGTTCAACTTGAACTGCTACCTCTGCTGTAATTACTACACCATTGTCCAGTTCAACTGGAGTCTCTGGTGGTAAGTCTTTGTATTCAATTCCCGCTTCAGCCAAAGTTTCTGTAGTGATTGCATCTCCGCTAGTGATAGCGTCTGCTATCACAGCAGCAACAATCGCTTGAGTTTCCTCTTCAGTTACAACTCCATCAGACTTAGCATCATCAACAACTTGTACGGAATCTTGTACAACTTTTGTTGGCTCAGGTGTAGGAGTAATTGGAACAGGTACGACTACTGGCTCAGGCTTTGGGGGTGGAGCAGGAGTAGGTGCTGGCGTAGGTATAGGCTTTGGCTTTTCCTCTTCGGCTTTTTTCTTTGCTTCTTCTTCAGCCTTGATTCTTTCTTGCTCTGCCTTTATACGTTCTTGCTCAGCCTTAATGCGTTCTTCTTCAGCACGCTTAGCCTCTTCTGCTTGCTTCTTGGCTTCTAGTTCGGCAACGCGTGCCTTCTCTTCGGCAATCTTTGCTTTCTCTTCAGCAATCTTTGCTTCGGCTTCAGCCTTAATTCTTTCTTCTTCTGCCTTCTTAGCATTCTCTTCTGCTATGCGAGCATTCTCTTCTGCTTGCTTGCGAGATTCTTCAGCAATACGGGCATCTTCTTCTGCTTGCTTCTTGGCATCTTCAGCAATTTTGGCTAAAACTTCAGCCAAAATTCTATCTGCCTCAGCAATACGGGCATCTTGTTCTGCCTTTAATCTTGCTTGTTCTGCAGCAATATTAGCCTGGCGTTGGCGTTCTTGTTCAGCAGCCGCTGCTGCTTGTCTTGCTAATTCTTGTTGGCGTGCTAGTTCTGCTGCGATAGCGGCTTGCCTTGCAGCCTCTGCTGCTATGGCTTGTTGCCTGGCTTCTGCTTCAGCAGCCTGTCGTGCTGCTTCTGCTAATGCTGCTTGACGTACTGATTCTATTCGAGCAGCCTCTGCTTGCGCTGCTTGTCTTTCTGCTTCAACACGTGCTGCTAATTCTTCAGGTGAAGGACCAGTAGGAGTTGGCGAAGGAGAAGGCTCAGGTATAGGCGCAGCGCCAAAGACAATATCTACTTGATTAGACCATACTGAATACAAACGTAGTGTGTCATTGTCTGAGCGCACTCTAAATGTCCACTGAGTATTAGCAGGTTGATTAAAATTCTGTGTGAAGTAAGCAGTTGGAAAGGTCATAGTAGTTCTCAATGAAGATTCATCTCCACCGTTACCAGTTGCTACAGCCCAACCTGAACCAGAAGGAACCCAAAAGAAAATTGCGTAACGTTCTGGTTGTTTAGTTCCACAATCAGGAGCATTCCATCTTATAACTGTATTGATTGCTTCTTGAGTTACAGTTAGATTTGTTGGTGGACAGATTGTATTTTCTTCTGCTTGCCCTAATGGTAGAAACAAAAGAGATGTTCCAAATGCTAAAGCAAATACTGCTAATGTGCTAGTCCTTCTCGCAAAGGAGTAAATAAATTTGGTCAATTCTTTCTTCCAATCGGTTCACTTGGTCTTTCACGGAACCGCCCCCATTTGGCTTTAACTCATATAAGTAGTGCTTCACTAGCCAACGTACGCCACCAGCAAATGCTGCAGTGATAGTTACTACTGAAACTGTTAATGCTGCCCAGTCTGTTGCTGTCATTACACTGTCCTTACGGTTATCTCTATAACGCCACCAAAACCATCAAAGCGTTTATCAGGTGGGGTCATGCGGGTAAATGTAACTTGTTCGATTACTGCTTGTCGTGATTCTCCTGTTGTCAAGTCTTGCCAAGTCAGAACATCGCCTGTCTTTTCAATCTCTTCTAACAATTGAATACGTTCAAAGGCTCTGCCCTCAAACCCAACTACAGTATTAAACCTGTCAGTCTCAACATCGAAACAGTAAACAGGAAATCTAATTACTCTATTACGTGGAGTAGCAATAGTTGCCTTTGCTTGGTAGCCCTTAAAGGTTGGACCAGCAGTTGTAGTAGTTGCATCTCTATCAAATGTAAACTTATATGCAATAAACTCTTGCGCTACTTCAGGTTGAGATGTTGTTACTTCAACTGCATCTACACCTAAGTTGTATGTGATGTGGTCATACTGTGTTTCAACACCAGTTTTTTCTGTAGCAATAGATGACAGTGTAAACTCACCAGATGTAAATGTGCCACGTCCAATAAGACGCTTATAATTTTTAGGTTCCAGAGTAGAAAATCTAATTTTACCCGTAGTTATAGAACCAGATGATGCTAAAACTGTGGCTGACTGAACGGCAATGCCGTTGCTGCCTGATGTAGTAAATGCTATCTGGTCAGTATTGCCTATGAAATCTACGCTAGTTGCGTATCCTGTAGCAGTGCTAAGGTAGGCATCCTTAGCGTAAGCAAAGCGTAATGTTTCAATTTCACTACCTAAATCAATACGATATAGACCAGCATATCCGCCGATAGAACCAGTAGCCCATACAAATCTATCTCTAAACGCAAAGTCATAAACACCATTAGAGTCTTCAATGATTAGTGGGCCATAATTGATTGAGCCGTCTTGGTCTGAGACAACTGCGGCTCTTACGCCCTTGCTTGTGCCAAGCATTAAGTAACCAAGATAGTATTCAATCTTGTTTATATACTCACCAATTGGTAGTTGCGCAGCAATTATACCAGAGGTAAGCGTTGGCATAACTCCAGCAGTAGATAGGGTAAACTTATAGATAGCAGAGTTGCCACCAGCGTAGCCAGCAGCATAGATAGCACCGCCTGATTCAGATATTGATGTCCAAGTCCAAGCAGTATTAGGGTGGGTATAGATAGGTGTTGGTAGCGTGGTCTTAAGAAACTTACCAGTAGTTGCTGCGGTAGTTACGGTGGCAGAACCTACGACATAAGAAAATGTAGTAGCAGAACCAACAGCGGTAACTGTCGCAGAAGTATTGTACGCTGTAAAAGGTGCTGGTAAATCAGTGACAGTTACGGTGTCGCCAACAATTAACCCATGCGCTGCGCTGGTGGTGAGGGTAACAGTACCGCTTACCACCACAGCATTATTAATTGTAGAAGAATAAGCCGTAGCAGTAGTTAACTCGTAGATAGAATTAGTAACAGCACCAACAAGGCGTTGTTTAACCCAAGCAAGAGTGGCACGTGTGCCAGTTACATAGTACTCAGTCCATCCCACAGAGGCTGCGTTAAGAGGACCAACGTAGATATGGTCATTGTCTGCTACAAATAATCTTGTGCCATCTGTGCATACAGCGCCATCTAAGATGTTGCCAAGGTTAGTAGGGGCATAAGTTGTTACTACTGTGCCATCTGCTTGAAAAGATTTAATTGTAGTAGAACCAGGAATATATCCAACAACTACATTAGTTGTACCACTTTGTGCGGAGATAAGTTTATAAATACCACTAGTGACACCAGACATATTGGCTGTCTCTTTAAGTAGAGTTACCTGTCCTTTAGTCCACACATCTACATTGTCTGAGTCAGCAAAACGGTAGTTAACTGTTTCACCTGCAGATGGGTCATAGAACTTAATTCCCGTTCCATTGTGAAAAGAAGACTGACTTCTTAACCAGAAACCAGTAAGTGATTGTTCACCTGGTTCAGTACCATTATCAAACTGGTCTTTACGAAACGGCGCAGTTTGACGAATGTATGGTCTTTCATCATTAATAGCATAGAAGAATGGAAGTCCACCTACTGCTACATCATATGACTCATTAGTGTTTTGCCAGATAGAAGTAGATGAAACAATACCTAAGTCAACAGCAATAGCACGACCAACGCTGGCAGTAGCAGAGCCTCTACCTTCAGTTATATCTCTTGTTGCCATTGCTACTCCTTAGATAAACTCGTTTGATTCCATAATATCTACACCAGCAAGAGCATCATGTTGATGTTCTTTGCTGCAGTTTTCACATTGTTTACACACTGTGACTCCTTAAAATTGGTGCATTTCGTTGGTGCAATCCCAGCGGCAAGTTGCTTCATTTAATATTGCTTCATCGTGACATTTAGGCGAGATGAAAGCATCACGGGCGGCATCGTAAGTATCGCCAATGCCAGCGTATTTAAATCTTATGTTTGCGTTGTAAGAAGTTTGAATCCAAGTTCCACCTAATGATTCCATAAAGGCTTGACCTTCATCAGGTTCATTGTTATCACCTACAAGTACGCGAACAACAATATTATTTTCATCTATTTCAGCCCAATGACTCACGCTGCATACCTCACAATCACAATACCTGAACCACCAGCCGCACCATTTTGGTTAGAACCACCAGAGTTTCCACCACCACCACCGCCACCACCTGTGTTTGTAGTACCAGCAACCGATGCACTTGTTCCACCACCTGTGCCACCACCACCTGTGCCACCTGCTTGACCAGCACCAGTTGCGTTGCCAGCGCCACCGCCGCCAGCATAATAACCACTAGCACCAGTTGAAGTTGCACTTGCCCAATCGCTCCAAGTGTTTTTACCAATGCCCCCAGCAGTTCCACTCATACTTGTTGCTGTGGCACCAGCCGCGCCTGAGCCACCACCACCTGCATTGCCGCCACCAACATTCTCATCGAAATAACCGTTGCCGCCAGCATTGCCATAACCAGTTGCTCCGCCACTTGTACCTTGGTTACCAGCGCCACCGTTTGTAGTAGTACCGCTACCGTAACCACCGCCACCGCCTGAACCACCAGCAGAACTGTTGTTTTCTCCTGCCGAACGGTTACCACCTCGACCACCGCCGTTAGCGGTAATCGTGTCCATAACTGAGTTGCTTCCATTTGTGCCAGCAGCGCCGCCTTGTACGGCACCGTTGCCGCCACCGCCAATAGTAACTGTATAATTATTTGTAGTTACTGACTTACCAGAATGGTAACAAACTCCACCTGCGCCGCCGCCGCCATTTTGAAACGCACCACCACCACCGCCACCAGCAACAACTAAGACTTCAACAGTCTTAGAACCTGTTACGGCAAAAGTTCCGCTGCTTGTAAAGGTGTGATATTTAAAACCACCGCTTGTAACAATTGTTCCCCCAGTAGCAGAGAATGCTTTAGATGCAGATATGGCACTTGCCATAATTCCTAGCATTGGTGTCATTATGCTAAATCTCCAAACACTATCCAACTATTAGCAGCAAGTTTCTTGCAAGTTGCACCAGAGTTAGCAACACGTAGTTTAGGTGTAGCACTTGTAGCACCTGTTGAAATTACAGTTGTAGTGCCAGGAGTTACGGCACCAATAGTTGGTTGACCTGCACCAGTAATCCAAAAAACGTTAATCTCTGTGCCTACGGCAAAGTTAAATGTAGCATCTGTTGGAATGTTAAACTGTTGAGTAGCCGCATTGTTCATTGAGAACAATTGACCTTCATCTCCACTAGCAAAAGTATATGCAGCAGTCTTGGCAGTGTAAGTTGATGAAATTTTAGGGCTAGATATTACTGGAGCAGTAAGGGTCTTGTTGGTAAGAGTATCTGTGGTTGCTTTACCAACTAAAGTATCAGTTGATGTAGGCAATGTAAGTGTTCCAGTATTAACTATACTTGCTATAACTGGAGTAGTAAGAGTAGGGCTAGTACCAAAAACCAAAGCACCAGTACCAGTTTCATCTGAAATAACACCAGCAAGTTCAGCAGATGTTGTAGCAGCAAGTGTTGACAGTTTATCTGTAGTTACCACTAAAGTTTTAGTGCTTGGAATAGTAGTCCCATTAATAGTACCAGCAACAGTAGCACCGCTAAGAGTAGGTGTTACAATAGTTGGGCTTGTATCTACTACAAATTTAGTTCCAGTACCAGTTTGAGATGCAATTGAAGTTGCAGAGCCAACAGATGTAATTGGACCAGTCAAGTTAGATGGAGCAAGAACTGTGTTGTCAAGATAGTATTTAGTAACTACATCTTGAGCATTTGTAGGGTCACCTACACCAGTAATTTTATTAGTTCCCATAGCAATAACGCCAGACATTGTTCCACCAGCAAGTGGTAGCATTGTGTCAGCGTAAGCCTTAGTTGCTGCATCAGTTGATACTGTAGGAGTTCCAAGACCAGTAATCTTGCTAGTACCCATAGCAATAGCACCAGACATAGTGCCACCAGCAAGTGGCAACTTAGCAGCCAGAGAGTTGGTTACAGTAGTAGCAAACGATGCATCATCACCAAGTGCTGCAGCCAACTCATCAAGAGTATCTAAGGCTCCAGGCGCTGCTGCAATAAGGTTAGTTATTTGTAAGTCTGTGTATGCTTTTGTAGCCGCATCTTGTGCAAGTGTAGGGTCAGCAAGTCCTGTAATCTTTTGAGCGTTAAGAGCAACTGATGCAGTAGGTGCAGCCATCTGGTCTAAACGAGATGTACGAACCTGTGTATCAAAGTCTGAAATAGTTGCAGCAAGTTGTGTGCCAGTATGGTTGGCTCTTGCTAGTGGGTCACTTGCTAACTTACTAAGAGCAATGGCTGCAGAAGCGTTAATATCTGCATTTAAAATTGTACCATCTAAAATCATAGTTGATGTTACAGTACCAGTATCGGCTACTGTTATAGCAGTGCCACTAATCTTTGTTTTATCAATTGCAGCAGCAGTATTAATTTTAGCATTTGTAATTGTATCGTTAGTTATATCGTTATTAACAATTGCACCAGTAAGGGCTAGTTTGCTGTAAGCAATGGCTGCAGACGCATTAACATCTGCATCTACAATAACACCAGCACCAATAGCCGCTGTCATTGTGGCATTACCAGTACCATCAAAAGAACCAGTAGTTCCAGTAACATCTCCAGTAAGGGAGATAGTACGTCCAGTTGCTAAGGCTGTTGCAGTAGCAGCATTACCAGTAGTTGAACCAGATGAACCAGTCACATTGCCAGTTACGTTGCCTGTTAAGTTACCAGTAAAAGTTCCTGCTATAGCACCAGTGCCAGTAATGGTTGGGCTAGTTAAAGTTTTGTTAGTAAGAGTCTGAGTACCTGTAAGAGTTACTGCTCCAGTAATTGTATTGCTTGCAGTATCAATTGTTTTGTTTGTAAGAGTCTGAGTGTTAGTTGTGCCAACTACAGCGCCAGTTGCGCCGTGTCCTGTTGTTGCCTCAATGTGGTCATTGGCTTCAGTTAAGTCACGACCAACAACCATGTGTCTTACAACAGCACCAGCAGAGTGCGCTACTGCAGTTGAGCCATCAATGGCTCTAGTAATGGTAAGCGTGTTACCCGATGTGTAGTTACTTACATCTACAATTTCTTCAAGGGCTGTATCGGGGTCAATAACAACCGTATATGTTTGACCTACTGTAGGTGTTTTACCACCCATTAGGTTAGCACCACTACCTACCGTCATAGATGTATCGCCAGAGGTGATGCCGCTATTTAATGTAGATTGCTGTGCGCGGGATGAGTATTTTCTAGTTGTCATTTATCTGCCTATCAAAGGGAGTAGTGGACACGGATAGGGTATTTGTCTTGCTGATTTCTAATCTCTTCATTTAACCGTTGGCTAAACAAAGCGTAAATTTGTTTAGTAGAAGATTGAGATGCGCCATACGGACGTTTGGAATCTGTCTCATCTGCTTGTGGGCTAACCATTGCCGCCCGTGCTGGGTCAAGATTAGATAGCAAACGATAAGTTGCACCAAGAATAACTAAGTCTTTACAGGACTCAGGCAAGCCAGTTTGTGTTGTAAACACATCTGCATTAGTGGCAAACGGAACTGGGTCAGTAGAGTAAATAATTTGAATAGTTCTACCTGAAGTAATTCTGTCGTAGATAGATATAGTTTGTTCGCTAGTAAATGCAGTTGAGTTAGCATTACTATCAAAACGATAATTGCGAATAGGTATCCATTCTTTACTTGGGCCTATTGATTCGTAGGCAACAGCAAGAATAGAACGAATATTTAAACTAGTACCAGTAGCAGGTAATCTATAGGCTAACGTAGGAGTGTTAGAAGTAATTGTAGTTTTGTTGGCCGCAAAGATAGATGAACCAATAGCACTAATAGTGTCATTGATAGCACGCTTAATTACAAAGCGCGGGAAGGTGGGAGCAATGCTAACTTTAGTGCCTGCTGTATGTGCGGCAAGAGTAGTACCTAGATATGCTCGACCATAAGGAGCAATAGTTGCAGTGTTGCCAACTCTGTCATAGTTATCTACCCAAAATAGTTCTTCATCAATTTCAATAACACCTTTACCAACGCTGTCGGTAGATGCAAGAGATAGAGTAATTGGAGCAGCAATAGTTGAAGCAGTTGCTGCAACATTTGCTGTAATGTGGGTGGCACGGTCTTGTTGGAGCGTGTAACCTG
>Ga0181357_1001232_pt1 | contig 10088 bp, 10 predicted proteins | sample Fa13VDMM110DN_FD_130094 | JGI IMG/M metagenome (GOLD analysis project Ga0181357, IMG submission 130094) | Freshwater viral communities from Lake Michigan, USA - Fa13.VD.MM110.D.N | ecosystem: Environmental > Aquatic > Freshwater > Lake | place: USA: Michigan | collected 2013-09-24 | reverse complement strand
TCTATTCTTGCTCAGACCGATTGGATGGTAATTCGCAAAGCTGAAAGAAATGTAAATATTCCTAGTGATGTAGCTACCTATCGTGCAAGCATAGTTGCCAAATCAGAAGAACTAGAAACTGCAATAACTGCGGTAACTTCTGTAGAACAATTAATTGCCATAGACTTATCTTTCCCAAGACTATGATTAATTACCAATGGTCAATTTTAGAAGTGTTTGGCGATCAAAAGATTACCAAAGTTCGTTATTTATTGAAAGCAAAAAATGAAAATAATACTATTGAAACTGAAGGCTACCATAAATTTTCTGAAGGATTGGTTTTTAAACCTTTATCAGAAATTAAAGAATCTGATTTAATTGGTTGGCTTGAATCAGATACTATTCAAGGTGATGTAAACCCTATAAAATTAAACTTAGAAAACCAACTAGAAGCCCTAAAAACCAGTAAAAAAATGGCTTTTCCTTGGGAAGCTGAAACTTTTACTATTGGATAAATTATGACAACGCCAATTGATATTATTAGCCGTTCACTTAAAGATATTGGCGCATTAGCGGCTGGTGAAGCCCCAACTTCTGATGCCGCAATTGATTGTTTAGATATGCTAAACGATATGATTGATCAATGGTCAAACGAAGATTTTATTGTATTTAATACTACTGAAATTATTTCAAATGTAGTGCCAGGTCAAATTCAATACACCATTGGCCCCAATCCTCAAACTTTAAACTTTATTGGTGCTAACTTTACAGGCACGTTTTCAGGCAACATTTTGACTGTTACTGGAATTACCCAAGGTGCAGTTGCCCAAGGACAATTTTTAAGTGGGGCCGGTATTACTGCTGGAACCAAAATTGTTCAATTATTAACTGGTGCTGGTGGTAACGTTAACGAAGAAGGCACGTACCAACTCAATATTGTTCAAGGTACCCAAACCCCCGTATTTACCGGTTCTATATCAGGTACAACTTTAACCGTAACTGCCGTAACTTCAGGAAGCATTGGTATTGGTTCGGTAATTAGCGGCACCGGCGTTACTGGTGGCACAAGCATTACTGGTCTTATTAGCGGCACGGGTGGCGTAGGAACCTATACCGTTAGTGCAAGCCAAACCGTAACTTCTACCACCATTACCGGAACTATTGTTGCTACTACCATTCAAGCTTATTATCAAAAACCATTAAGCATTGATTATGCGTATGTACGTATTAATACAAGCCAAAGTGGTAGCCCAGTAATAAATGGCGGGATTGATTACCCGGTAGCCGTTATTAACTTGGTTAACTACAATTCTATTGGCCTTAAAACGTTAAGCGGTCCTTGGCCTAAAGCCCTTTATTTTAATCCTGGCGCAGATTCAGCTAATTTGTTTTATTGGCCAAGCCCTAGCCAGGGTGAAATGCATATGTTTGCCAAAACAATATTCCAACGTTATGAAACCCTTTATGAAGATGTAGTTCTTCCACAAGGTTATTCAATGTGTTTACGTTGGTGCCTGGCTGAACGGTTACTGCCTATGTATGGAAAAACAGACCCAGCAATCTTGGGAATGATTACTACGTATGCCGCACAAGCTAAATCCACGGTAAAACGTACCAATATGCAACCAATGCAAGTATCACGTTATCAGGATGCGTTGTTAATGAGCCGGGCCAAGGATGCTGGATGGATTCTTACCGGCGGCTTTACTAATTAAGGTTAAATATGCCTGATTTTGGATTTGTTGGCCCATCGTATGAAGCCCCGTCCATCTACCAAGATGCCCAGGAATGTATTAACTTTCGTCCTGAAATTGATCCATTAAAACAACCTGGACAAAATGGCGTTATTGCGCTTTATCCAACTCCAGGGCTTACGATTAAATGCATATTTAATACCGGTGAAGTGCGTGGTTTAAGGACTGTTTCAGGTGGTGAATACATGGTGGCAGTTTGTGGCCAATATGTATATGTTTTAAATTCTTCCTTTACGCCTACTATTATTGGAACTATAAACAGTTCTACGGGCATAGTAGGGATAACAGATAACGGACTTAATGTTTATATAGTAGATGGTTCATATCGTTATACATGGCGTATATCAAACCCATCGGCCGCCCAATTTATTGGTTCTACTGCAACAACAGTATTAACTGTTACGTCAATAAATTCAGGTACTTTAGCCGTTGGCCAACAATTATTTGGTATTGGGGTTAGTCCACAAACCGTAATTACTGCATTGGGAACTGGTACTGGCGGCGTAGGTACTTACACAATTAATTTAAGCCAAACGGTTACTTCACAAACTTTAAATACTGCGGCAACTGCCGCAATAGTTACTGGAAGTATTTCAGGCACCGTTTTAACCGTAACTGCGGTTACTAGCGGAACTTTATTTCCAGGTCAAACTATTCAAGGAACTGGCGTTACTGCCGGAACTATTATTACTGCTTTGGGTGGTTCTGCCGCATTGTCTTTTGCCATTACTGCGGGTGGTACCGGATATGCCATAGGTGACACTATAACCGTTACTGGCGGTGTTTATAGCCAACAAGCTACATACACAGTAGCAACTGTTTCAAGCGGCGTAGTAACCGGTTTAACAACTGTAAGCAATGGTGTTTACACAATAGTTCCAGGCACACCATCCCAAACAACTACTAGCGGTAATGGTACAGGGTTAACCCTTACATTAACGTTTGGTACAGGCACAGGGGGCACAGGAAGCTATGTTGTCAGCACTTCACAAACTGTTTCATCAACAACACTTTATGCACTTAACTTCAGCGTTATGCCGTCTAATGATGGTCCTTTTACCGGGGCTAATGTTGTTGATGTGGTGGATAACTACTTTGTATATAACAGACCAAATACACAACAATTTGGTTCTACTTCCCCTTTATCCCCTATTTCCCCTTCTTTAAGTTTTAGTTCTAAAGATGGTTCACCGGATGACTTAATTTCCCTTATTGTTGATCATCGGGAATTGTATTTGCTAGGCGAAGTTTCCAGCGAAGTGTGGATTGATAGCGGGTTATTTCCATTTGCTTTTCAACGTATTCCAGGAACATCAACCCAGCACGGTATAGCGGCTACGTTTTCAATAGCCAGGGTAGGCAATTCGTTTGCATACGTAAGCCGTAATATTCGTGGCCAAGCCCAAATTATGATGATGAATGGGTATGTGCCAACCCGTATATCAACCCATGCCGTAGAACAGACTTTAACTGATCAATATGTTACTGATGCCAGGGCGTGGACTTATCAACTGGAAGGCCATGAAGTCTATGTAGTAAGCTTTCCAACCCTTGATTTAACTTGGGCTTATGATATTTCTACCGGAATGTGGCACAAATGGCTTTGGGTAGATACAAATAACGTATATCACCGGCACCGTGGTAATTGCCATGCTAGTTTTCAAGGAATAAACCTGGTTGGCGATTGGGAAAATGGCAATTTATACCAATTAGATGCTTTAAATTACACCGATAATGGTACTGAAATCCGTAGGTTACGCCGGGCACCCCATTTAATTAGCGATTATCAACGTCAATATTTTCATGAATTACAAATTCATTTCCAACCAGGTGTGGGTTTGCCTAATGGTTCTGCACCCCAGGCTATGTTACGCTGGTCAGATGATGGCGGTTCTACTTGGTCTAATGAACATTGGTCAAGCATTGGCGTACAAGGGGCATACAAAAACCGTGCAATTTGGCGTAGATTAGGTCAGGCACGGGATAGAATATTTGAAGTAGTAGTAACTGATCCAATTAAAGCCGTGATTACTGCGGCCAATTTAAAAGCTGATGCTGGGGTTAACTAATGGCTTATTCTTCAGGAAATCAAGGTGGAATTTGGACTAATACCCAAAATAACCCTTATCCACAATCACCATTATTAGATGAACAAACCAAACGTCCAACCAGGGCGTGGCAACAGTTTTTTCTTGGAATACTAAACTTTACTTCAGCTACCACCGCCACCAAAGGGGCGGCTACATTACCAGCCAACCCAGTAGGATTTATAAACATTACGGTTAACGGTCAACCCTTTAAAGTGCCTTATTACAACCCATGAACGCTATTGTTGAACAACTTTTTACCAATGTTCCAAGCCGTGAACAGATAGTTAATTTACAAGCTGAATTATGTAAATTGCCACAAATTGAACCAATTACAGAACATTATTTTGCTGATGGAATGTATTGCCGAAAAGTATGGCGTTGCGCCGGAACTTTAGTAGTAGGAAAAGTGCATAAAAAAGATCATTTTTTTATGTGCGTTGCTGGTGAAATTATTGCCTGGACAGAAAAAGGGATGAAAACTTTGAGGGCTGGCGATATAATTGAAAGCAAACCAGGCACAAAAAGAGTAACTTTTGCCGTAACTGATGCAATTGGGGTAACGGTCCATAAAACCGATAAAACAGATTTGGATGAAATTGAAAAAGAATTAGTTGAAGAAGAAGAAGCTTCAATGTTTGATTCAGGCAATAAGCTAAAAAATCCAGTTCTTACCGATATTTTAAGGAATTTATCATGACATTTTATGTAGCCGGTGCCGTAGTAGTGGCTGGGAGTTTAGGTAGTGCATATATGCAATCACAAGCCGCTAGTAAAGCCGCTGGGCAATATGCACAAAGTGCGGAACGTGGTTTGCAATACAACCAATCAATGTTTGACACAATTAATGCCCAAAATGCGCCTTACCGTGCTACTGGTGAAAGAGGTGCCAATTTATATAATCAACTAGCGGATACTGGTTATTTAACTAACCAGCCATCAATGGATGATATGACTAGGCTAATGCCTAATTATCAATTTGGATTAAGTCAAGGCATGGGTGCATTAAATTCACAAATGAACGCCAGCGGTGGATTGGTTGGTGGCAATGCTATTCAAGGTGCCCAGCAATTTGCCCAAGGATATGCTGGAAATTCATTGTTAGATGCGTTTAATGCTTATCAAGCAAACCGGTCAAACGTGGTTAGTAACGTAAATGCTTTAACAGGCGTAGGTCAAAACGCTAATGCAATAACGTCAACTGCCGCTAGTGGGGCTACTGCTAATGCTTCTAATTTGCTTTCAAGCATTGGTAATGCACAAGCGGCTGGAACAATGGGTGGTGCCAATGCTTATGCTGGCGGCCTTAATAGTATTAGTAATTATGCAATGTTGTACGGCATGATGAATAGAAAAACGTAAGGACATATTATGGCTGGATTTACCGCAGATTTAAACCCAAAAACAAACACTATGTCACTTGCTGACATAATGAAAGCTGGGGCGTATGGTGCCGAAATGGAAGTTCTTAACCGTCAAGCACAAGTTGCACGGGAAAAAGAAAAAGAATTGCCAGTAATCCAAGGTTTTATAGCAGACCCAAAAAATAAAGATGAAAAAGGTAATTGGGATTTAGATAAGGTAAATACTATTTTGCCAACAATTGCCCCTATTTCGGGTGCTGATTTTGCTAAAAAAATTACAGATGGCGTACAAAATAATGCCCAAGCAGTTAAAGCAAAATTAGAATTATCTAATACTGCACGTGGATTTATGGCTTCTTTGTATGGTTCTTATGCCCAAGCCGGTACACAAGACCCTAAAGAAGTTGCTATGGGAATGGTAAATCTTGCACAACAAATGCCTGAATTGCGTCCTTATGTTGAACCAGCATTACGTAATTTGGAAAATGTACCGCCTGGTCCTAAATTTACAGAAGTTCTTTTTAAAGCACGTGATGAATTTTTGACCGTGCCACAACAAATAGAAGCGTTTGCACCTAAAGCTGGTTCTACACAAATCGGCAATCAATTTGTTCCAACGGTTACTACACCTTCATTTAGAGGAAGCCAACCTACTATAAAATCAACTACATTAGGTGGTGGCCAAGGTAGCGTAACGCCTACTGGCGGTGCAACAACCGAAGCTGGTGGAAAACCATTGCCTAAGTTAATTCAAGAAGATGCAACAATGAATTATACCGGCCCAGCCAATCCGTTAAACCTTAATAAGTTTCAAGAATCGGCTTATGCTACTGGACAGAAAAACGTTACAGAAGCTAATACAAATAAGCCAATTCTTGCAAATATGCTTGAATCAGTACGTAAGGTTGAAGATTATATTAATAGTGCGGCTGGTTCTAAAATTGGGCAAATGACCCGTCAAGGATTAAAGTTTGTATTTAGCGATCCTGAATTAGATATGACGGTTAAAAATTTGGCAAATTTACAAGCCCGTAGTTCCGCTATCATGGGATTAGATAAAACGGATTCTAGCCGTGACCTTAATTCTAAATTATCCGGTAGTGTAGATATTGCCCCTGAAGCCCTTGCTGGTGTTATGAAACAAGTTAAAGCTGAAACTAAAGCGGCTGAACAATACATTGCTGGCGTTAATAAATTTGTTGAAAAACGTGGTGATATTAACGGTTATATTCAAGAACAAAAATTTCAAAGAAAATGGGCTGAACATTACGATCCACGTATTTTTCAAGTGGATGATATTGCATCTTCAAAATTGCCTGAAAATGAAAAAATTACTCAAATTGGACAAATTACAGGCCGTATGACCAAACCTGAATTTGAAAAATACAAAGAAGATCGCCAAATTATTAATCGTTTAGCTAAAGGGTTATATCAATAATGGCTACTCTTTTAGATGATGAAGTTGACCCTTATGCTAAGTATTTGGTTAGCCCAGCATCTTCTGTAACTGTTGGACCAGCTATTGGTTATGAAAATGCCAAGCCTATTTCTACACCAAAAGTAAACACGGGTAATTTAACGCCTGATTTACAAACCCGCATTAAACAATTAGCAGATTTATATAAAGCTGATATTGCTTTAAATCCTAAAGGTGAAGATTTACCTATTACTAGCGGTTATAGGACTAGGGAACAACAACGCCAACTATATTTGGACCGTCTTAAAAACCCTAATTTAGTAGCTGAACCTGGTAAAAGCCGTCATGAAACTGGTGCCGCTTTTGACCTTCACCCCCGTGTACCCAATGCATTATTAGAACAAGTTGGCCTTTACCGTCCACATGGTTCTAAAGATATGTACCACGTAGAAATTAATCCAAAAGCAAATTTTCAGCCAATGATGGCTTCAAGTAATGATGAAATTGATCCATACAGTTATTATTTAAAAGAACAGGGGGTTTACGAACCTTCTACTAGACAAGTTATTGGTTCACAATTTGCTGAAATAAGAAAAAATTTAGGTAGTTCTGATTACTACACAAAAACATTTCCTAAACAAGCCGCCGCATTAGGTGACGTTATATATGGGGCCGTGCCAGCGGCAGTTAAATTTGTAGGTGAACCGTTTGCAAAATTAGCAGATAAACTTGGCAATACAAATGTAGCAATGGAAGCCCTAAACAAAGTAACCCAGTTTGCTGAACGTCCTATTGGTAAAGCTTTTGGCATTACTAATGATCCGGCATATAACGCAGAAGCGGCTAATCGCATAATGGATTATGTTGGTCAAAACATGGACAAAGGTGCAGATTACATTGCCAAAGAAACTGGATTACCTAAATCTGACGTAGCTTGGTTTATGAACGCCGCTATGATTGCCGCCGCCCCAGCCGCCGCACGTGGTGCCAAAAAAAGTTATGAAATTGGTAAAGAAGTTGCTACTGAAGCCGTAACCCAAGGAAAACAAGTAGTTGGTACTGCTAAGGAAGCATTGCAAAATCGTTTTGAATCTTTGCGCCCAGCAGAAGATTTAGCTGGCCGTAGCGTAGGTGCCGCTGAATTGCCAGCCGCCCAATTACGTAAACAACGTGGCGCAGAACTTCCATTTCCTATTGACTATGAAAAAAGTCAACTTACAAGGCATCCGGCTGATGTACGTTTTGCCCGTGAAACAACTAAAGACCCTGTATTTGGTCAACAATTTCAAGAAATGTATGCAAAACAAAATGCGCTTATTCAACGTAATTTGGATCAATTTATTGTTGACACCGGTGCTACATTGTCACAAGCCCAGCCATCTACCGTTGGTGCAATATTAAGAAGTGAAGTAAAAGCGGCTAAAAAAACGGCTAAAGATGGCGTTGATACATCTTATCAAATTGCCCGTGATGCTGGTGAGTTAGCTGAACTTGTTAATGCTAATCCATTAAAAAAATACGTTGATGGTTTAGAAGCAGAAGCAATTAATGCACCAATTATTACAAGTGCCCAAATTAAACTTAAAAATTTGCTTGATAAAGAAGGCGGTATTTCTTTAAATAACATTGAAGAAGTTCGCAAAATGGTAGGCAGATTATCAAAAGATAGCGCATCAAATGCTCATTACGCTAAAGAAATTAATGGCTTAATTGATAAAATTACTGAAGGTAAAGGTGGTGATTTATATAAAGATGCTAGGGCAAAAAATACTGCGTATATGAATGAATTTCAAGATATGCCAGTTATGCAAACTATTCTTAATACCAAGCGTGGAACAAAACAACATACAACTGCGGTAGCTGATTTAGTTGAGCAAGTAATGATAAAAGGTTCAGCAGAAGATGTTACAAATTTATTTAATACTTTAAGTAAACGTGGCGATGCTGGTAAAGAATTAATTAATGAATTAAAAGGTTCAGTTGCCCAACGCATTAAAGACCAGGCTACAAAAGGTGTTCAACGTGACATTAATGGCCTTCCATATGTAGAAACTAAATCATTAGACACTATTATCAATCAATTAGATAAAAGCGATAAATTAGACCTTTTATTTGGTAAAAAAGGTGCTGAATATTATCGCACTATTAATGATGCAACTAAAGATTTACAAACTATTCCTAAAGAAACTACAAACCCTTCAGGAAGCGCATCAAGCATAATGGCCGCAATGGGTGCTTTAGGTGCTGAAGCTGGCACTAATGCAATGATTTCCGGTGGTTATTTTCCAGTTCCAGTAGCAACTGGTGCCGCATTAATTGGTAAACATATGTATGGTAAAAAAGTTGCCAAAGAAAAAATGAACAAAATAAGCGATTTTATTAATTACAGTAAGGAAATTCCATAATGCCAAGCGTACTTTTATCCCCGGTTGGCAATGGCCAACAATTTTTTGACAATAACGGCATACCCAATGCTGGTGGATTGGTATATACCTACCAGGCTGGATCAAGCACGTTATTGACTACATACACAACTGTAAACGGCACTATTGCTAATACAAATCCTATTGTTTTAGATGCTTATGGACGTACCCCTAGTGAAATTTGGATGCAAACCGGGTATAGCTACAAGTTTATTATTCAAACTGCTTCAGCGGTTACATTGCAAACTTTAGATGATTTATACCCTATATTGCAATCTGCCCCAGCCGTATCAAGTGCTTTTGTTGCCGGCATGATTATTATTTGGTCCGGAAGTATAGGTTCAATTCCGGCCGGATGGGTAATTTGTGATGGTACTAATGCAACTCCGGATTTACGTAATCGTTTTGTGGTTGCCGCTGGATCAACTTATGCAGTAAACGCTACAGGCGGTTCTGCGGATTCTATTGTAGTTACCCATAACCATACGGCAACTTCTACGGTAACGGACCCTGGGCATGACCATGATGCTATTACGCAAACAAGTGGTAGTTCAAGTTCTGGTGCTCAATTTTCTAATTCATTTAGCGGATCGGTCAATACAACTTCAACGCAAATGATCCAAACTGCAACAACTGGCATTACTGTAGCTACAACAAATGTAAGCGCTGGTGTAAGCGGAACTAATGCCAACTTGCCCCCATATTACGCATTAGCTTACATTATGAAAACTTAACAAAATGGTTACAAGCACAGAAGCAAAATTAAATTCACATGAAGCCGTATGCGAAATTCGTTACGATTCAATTTGTGCAAGGCTAAAACGCATTGAGCAAATTTTAATAGGTAGTGCTGGATTCATTATTTTAACTTTGGTTACTTTAGTAGTTAAGGTTAATTAATGATGTATGTCCGATCCTTTTGGAATTATAGATGGTGCTAAACAGGTCACAAAGACTCTTAATGAGTCTGTAAAGGCATCAGAAGAACTTAGCAAAGCAATTGACGGGGTTTTAGCAGTAGCGGATAAGGCGGCAAAAGAAAGGGCGGCATCAAGGAAGAATTC
>Ga0181357_1001230_pt1 | contig 10094 bp, 11 predicted proteins | sample Fa13VDMM110DN_FD_130094 | JGI IMG/M metagenome (GOLD analysis project Ga0181357, IMG submission 130094) | Freshwater viral communities from Lake Michigan, USA - Fa13.VD.MM110.D.N | ecosystem: Environmental > Aquatic > Freshwater > Lake | place: USA: Michigan | collected 2013-09-24 | reverse complement strand
GGCACGTCGTCCGGCACCGCGATTATCGCTGCTGGCACCGGCTGGACGGTGACGGGTTCGCTGACCATGACCGTTCCGGTCACGACCGGCGCAACCATGATCGCCCGCAAGTCTGACGTTGGCGCTTGGACGCTGTACCGCGTCAATTAATGGGTTAGCCCCGGCCTTCGGGTCGGGGCTACCTTTTCAGGAGACAGACAATGGCGAACACCAAATCCATCGGCGTTGCCTTCCTCGATCAGGATATTGTCGGCGCGCAATACATCCTGACCGACGAACAGCTTGGCTACACCGCCGCCGCTCAAGGCACCGTCACGCAGTTGACCAGCAAAAGCACGGCGGTCACGCTGAACAAGTCGGCTGGCGTAATCACCATGAACAACGCTTCGTTGGCCACGGCCACCAACGCCACGTTCACGCTGAACAACAGCCTGATCTCGGCCAACGACACTGTGATCCTCACAATCGCTGGTGGTCAGGCTACTGCCGGCTCGTACAACGTGTTTGCAAACTCGCTGTCAGCCGGTTCGGTCAGCATCACCTTGCGTAACATTTCCGGCGGCACGCTGTCGGAAGCAGTTGTGATCAACTTCGCGCTGATCCACTGCGCCTAACGAAGTGGGCGGCCTTCGGGCCGCCCATTTTAAGGATTTCTTATGACCGTTATTTACATGGTTCACCCGACGCACGGCGCCAAGGTTGCGATCTCCCACGAGGAAGCGAATTTGGATGCATTCGACGGCTGGGAACGCTATGATGTGGACACGTCATCTGTGGTGACGGACGATGACGAGGATGAGATCGTCAACGAGATGGCGGCACCGAAGCGGCGCGGACGCCCCCGCGCAAAGCTGGAAGGCTAACCAATGACGAGTGCTGGCGACATCATCAATGGGTCACTGCGGCTTTTGGGTGTCCTGGCCGAAGGCGAAGTGCCGTCAGCCGAAACGTCGCAAGACGCGCTGGCCGCCATGAACCAGATGATTGATAGCTGGAACACAGAGCGGCTGTCGGTCTTTGCCACGCAGGATCAGGTGTTCACATGGCCCGCGGGCCTGTTGTCGCGCACGCTGGGGCCAACAGGCAACTTTGTCGGCAACCGCCCCGTGCTGCTGGACGACAGCACCTACTTCCTCGACGCCAGCACCGGCATCAGCTACGGCATCAAATTCATCAACCAGCAGCAGTACAACGGGATCGCGGTCAAGACCGTGACCTCGACGTTCCCGCAAGTGATCTTCGTCAACAACACGTTCCCCGACGTCGAGATGTACATCTACCCGCGGCCCACCCGCGCGCTGGAATGGCACTTCATCTCTGTTGAGGAACTTACCAAGCCCGCGACGCTGGCCACCCAACTGACGTTCCCGCCAGGCTATCTGCGTGCGTTCCGCTACAATCTGGCCTGCGAAATGGCACCTGAGTTTGGCATGGAGCCAACCCCGCAAGTGCAGCGGATCGCCATGACCAGCAAGCGCAACCTGAAGCGCATCAACAACCCTGACGACATCATGTCCATGCCGTACAGCATCGTGGCAACCCGCCAGCGGTTTAACATCTTCGCCGGGAACTACTGATGAAGACGCCGATCCTTGGGTCGGCGTATGTCGCTCGAAGCGTCAACGCCGCCGACAACCGCATGGTCAACCTGTTCCCGGAAATCGTGCCGGAAGGCGGCAAGGAGCCGGCCTTCCTTCAGCGCGCGCCCGGCTTGACACGGATGACCATTGCTGGCGATGGCCCCGTGCGTGGTATGTGGCAGTTCGGCAATTACGGTTACGCCGTGTCCGGCGACACGCTGTTTCAGATTGACAGCAATTGGAACGCAGTCGCCAAAGGTACGGTTGCAGGCACCGGCCCGGTCAGCATGGCCGACAACGGCACGCAGCTATTTATCGCCGCTAACCCACAAGGTTATATCTACAACGTCCAAACTAATGTGTTTCAGCAGATCACTGACCCGGACTTCCCCGGCGCAGTGACAGTCGGTTACATTGACGGCTATTTTGTCTTCAACGAACCAAACAGCCAAAAACTTTGGGTGACGCAACTGCTAGACGGCACCAGCGTTGACCCGCTTGAATTTGCCAGCGCGGAAGGCAACCCCGACAACGTCGTGGCGATCTTTGTTGATCACCGCGAAGTCTGGGTTTACGGCACCAACTCGACCGAAGTTTGGTACGACGCCGGGCTGCTTGATTTTCCGCTGGCTCGTATTCAGGGCGCCTTCAACGAACTTGGCTGCGCAGCGCCATACTCCATCGCCAAGATGGACAACCAGATTTACTGGCTGGGCAGGGACGCCCGCGGTCAGGGCATGGTGTACCGCGCGGCTGGCTACATGGGCCAGCGTATATCTACGCACGCAATCGAATGGCAGATGCAGGAATATTCCGACCTGACGGATGCGGTCGGCTACACCTACCAGCAGGACGGCCACAGTTTTTATGTGCTGAACTTTCCGACCGCCGACACGACGTGGGTGTTTGATGTGGCGACCGGCGCGTGGCATGAGCGCGCGTCGTTCCAGAACGGCGACTTTAACCGGCACCGCGGCAACAGCCAGATGTTTTTTAATGCTACTAACGTGGTCGGCGACTACCAGAACGGCAAAATCTACAAGCTGGACCTTGAGGTCTATGCCGACGATAACCAGCCGCAAAAGTGGCTGCGCTCGTGGCGGGCGCTACCGACCGGCGCAAACAACCTGACGCGCACGATCCAGCACTCAATGCAACTTGACTGCGAGACGGGCGTGGGTCTGGACGGCCAGCAATTTGAAGTTGGGCTTTTGCAAGCGGAAAACGATGATTTTTTGGTGACGGAAGCCGGTGATTATATCGCCATAGACTATAATGTTGTGCAAGGCAGCGACCCCGAGGTTATGCTGCGTTTCTCTGACGACGGCGGCCACAACTGGTCAAACGAACATTGGAAGTCTATGGGGCGTATCGGCCAATACGGAAAGCGCACGATCTGGCGCAGGCTGGGCGCAACAATGAAAATCCGCGACCGCGTGTACGAGGTGTCCGGCACTGACCCGATCCGCATCTACATCATGGGCGCAGAACTGATCCTGAGCGGGACGAGGGCCTAATGGCACTCGCGCCGATCAACCCCACGCAGCTTACGCCTCCGCGCGTCGCGTTTATTGACGAGCGGTCGGGCGCGATCAGCCGTGAGTGGTATCGGTTCTTTCTGTCCTTGCTGACGGCGACGCAGACCAACCAAGCCGAAACCGAACTCGCGCCCGACGCAACGTCGCTGATAACGTCTTACGACGCGGTTTTTGGCACTTCTATCCAAGGCTTGGAAAGCACACCCGACGCTGCATCGGCGTCTGATTTGGCGGTCGTGCAGAAAGAAGTACAAGCGTTGGCGGTTACTCCTTCCTGCGTGTCGGCGTCTGATCTGGCAGTTGTGCAAAGCGATATGCAATCCTTGGCGCTTGCCCCCCGCGCAGAGTTAGGCACCATCGCGTCTGAGAACAAAGGTGTATCTGGGTCTTTTACCGCGGGGGTAAACACTGTTACCGTGACCAACGGTATTATCACCAGCATAGTTTAAGGAGTTTTGTTATGGCCGTTACCATCAGCAACATCATCCCGGCTAAGACCGCGGAGAACACGCAGACGACGCAGTACACGTCGAACGGCGTGCAGACGATCATCGACAAGTTTACGGCGACAAACTATAGCGCCTCGGCTGCGACGATCAGCGTCAACCTGGTGACGGCAGCGGGCAGCGCCGGCAACGACAACCTGATCGTCAAGACCAAGACGCTCCAGCCGTCTGAGACCTACACCTTCCCGGAACTGGTCGGCCATGTGCTGCCGAACAACGGCTTCATCTCGACCATCGCTGGCACGGCGTCGGCGATCAACATCCGCGCGTCAGGCCGACTGGTTAGCTAATGTTGGCGCGCCTAAACGATTTGGTAGAGGCGAAGCCGTTTACAGAAACGGACGTTGAAAAGTTGGAAGCAGCTTTTCTTGAGCAGGAGCAGGCTGACTGCCCTGTCCAACATCATTTTGGCCCAGGCGTTTACATCCGCGAAGTTGTGCTGCCCACGGGCGCGTATGTTATCGGCCACCGCCACAAAACGCCGCACGTCAACGTGATGCTGGAAGGCCACATTACGCTGTTCAATCACGACGGCACGCGAACCGAACTGGTTGCGCCGCAGACGTTTGTGGGCGGCGCAGGCCGTAAGATCGCGTACATCCACGACAAGGTGCGCTGGCAGAACATCTACGCAACCGAAGAAACCGATGTCGAGGCGTTGGAAAGCCAGCTTCTAGACAAGAGCCTAGCGTTTGAAGACGCGCAAAAGGCCAATCAACTGTTTCTCACACACAACCACAGCGCCGATCAAGATGACTTCGCCGCGGCTATCGCTGAGTTTGGCTTTGACGCCGACACGGTCTGGGCGATTTCCGACAACGAAAGCGACCAGATTCCGCTGCCGCACGGCGGCTACAAGATGATGGTGGCGCCGTCGCCGATCCACGGCAAGGGCGTGTTTGCCACTGGCGACATCGCCGCGCATGAGTTGATTGCCCCGGCTAGGCTCGGCGGAAAACGCACCCCCGCCGGTCGGTTTACCAACCACTCAAAAACGCCGAACGCGGTCATGATCAAAAGCGACAACGGCGATATTTTTTTGTTCTCAACCCAGTCGATTTCTGGCTGCAAAGGTAGTAGTGTCGGCGCGGAGATCACCGTGGATTACAGACAGGCGCTATCGCTGTCGGTAGGAGATAAGTGAAATGTCAGCCGTAGCAGCAGCAGTCATTGGTGCAACAGCGCAAATAGGCGGTGGTCTGATCGCAGCCGGCGGCGCCAAGAAGGCTGCCAACATTCAAGCGGAGGCATCGCGCGAAGCGCGGGCAACCGACGAACGGATGCTGGAGCGCCAGATCGGGCTGCAAGAACCGTTCCGTCAAGCTGGCCTTACCGCGCAAGAGCAAATCATGCAGTTGCTGGGCGTCGGCGGTGACGCGACGGCGGCGGGCTACGGCAGTCTTGCCAAGCCGTTTGGCCAGACTGACTTTGAGCAAGACCCAGGCTACGCCTTCCGCCAAGCGGAAGGCATGAAGGCGCTGGAACGCAGCGCGGCGGCGCGCGGCGGTTTGCTTTCAGGCGGCACGCTGAAGGGCATCCAACGGTTCGGGCAGGACTTGGCCAGCCAAGAGTATGGCAACGCCTTCAACCGTTACCAGATCGAGCGCAGCGCGCGCCTGAACCCGCTTCAATCGTTGATGGGTTCTGGCCAGTCGGCAACCAACGTCATGACGGGTAATGTCGGTCAATCAAGCCAGAACCAGCAGGCTAACATTTTGGGCGCCGGGCAGGCCCGCGCGTCTGGCTACGTCGGCGCCGCCAACGCGCTGGGCGGCGCACTGAGCAGCATCGGTCAGGCGGCAGCGTCGTTCCCGCTGATGCAAGCACAGATGAACTATTTCAATTCGTTGCCCCGCGGCCCTGCGGGCGGTATTGGTGGCGGTATGACAATCCCCGGCGGCAACTCACCGTTTTATGTGCCGCCCACCTACATGCCCGCGTTTGGCCCTCCGAAAATTTAAGGATCGACGGTTATGGCTAACCAAGCAATCGCCCTTCAAGCCCGCGCACCGCAAGGCAACTTCTTGGCGCCTGCGATCCAGCAGGGCGCGCAGTTCATCAACATGATGTCGCAGCAGCGCGCTGCTGAACGCCAAGCGGCGGCGCAAGAACAGTCGATGCGGCTTCAGATGGCTGGTGAAGGACGGGCCGCAGCGGAAGCGGCGCGGGCGGCTGAATTGCAACCGTTTAAGGTCGAGGAAGCCAAAACTAAATCAATCAAAGATGCTATCGAGGTTGGCAGGGAGTTCAACAAATACATCAACATGTCTGCGGCAGACGCTAACTCGCCGGAAGATTTCCGCGCGTTTGCGGCGGACATCGCGGCTGACCCTTTGTTTCAATCAAATATATTTAAAAATGGGTTGGCGCAAGTCGTTGCGTCTATACCAAACGACCCCGCACAGTTTGCAGATTGGAAGCGTCAAACCGGCCTCAGGACTATTGAAAAAGAAAAGCTCTACAAGGCCGAACTGCTTAAACAGGAGACCGCAGACGGTACGCGTTATCTTGCCGTTGACCCGTATGGCAACCGCGCCGCGTCGGTCGTGCCGGGGTCGGAAGTCAGCCTTGGCCAAGAGATTACCTACGTTAAAGGCCCGAACGGCGAAGTCATCCCCATGCCGAAGCGTATGGCGCCGGCTGGCGGTGGGTTGGTTGGCGGCGACCGCGGCGGCGGCGTTGCGGCTACGCCAGTGGCTACGGCGCTTCAGACCAACCCTGGCGCGATCCGCGATGGTGGGTTCGCACGTTCACAACCCGGCTACGCCGGCGCCAGCGGCGGTTTTGCTACGTTTGATACGCCGCAAGCAGGCGTTGCCGCGCAGGAAAACTTGCTGCGCGGTTCTTACGTTGCCAAGGGCTTTAACACGATCAACAAAATCATCGACCGCTACTCGCCGGCTGGCGGTGAAAACGCGCCAGCGGCTGTCGCCAACTACAAGGCGTATGTCGCCCGGCGCGCTGGTATCGACACAAATGCGCCGATCACTGCTGCACAAGTTCCGGTGGTAGCTGCGGCTATGCGCGAGTTTGAAACAGGTCAACGTCCTACTGGCGCACCTGCTGCTGCGGCTGGCGGCGGCGTTCAGTTTGGTGTGCCTGTCCGCGGCACAGGAAAGGCTGAAAAAGTCAGTTCAGAAGCCTACAACACTATGGAAGCGGCAACGACTAAGTACGACGACACTATCGCCCGCGCCAAGCGCCTGCTGGCCAACCCCGCGCTCGACAACATCATCGGCAACGTTCAAGGTAACATCCCTGAGACGGTTCTTAGCCTTTTGTCGCAGGACGCCGCTAACGCGCTGTCTGACTATAACGAACTGCTGGCCGTTGCAGGCTTTCAGGAACTGCAAGCCATGCGCGACGCGTCGCCGACCGGGGGCGCGTTGGGCCAGGTTTCGGACAGCGAAAACCGGCTGCTGCAACAGTCAGCGTTTGCCTCGTCGCGGACGCAGGACGAAGATAAATTTAAAGAGTCGCTACGCACATACATCAAGCGGCTGGAAGATAGTAAGGCCCGCGTCGAAGGCGCTTATGATCGCACGTTCGGTAGCCGGTTTACCCCGCAACGCGGCGGAACGGCAGCGGCAGCCCCACCTACCGCGTCCGCAGCACCGCCGCCCGCCGCCGTGCAGATGCTAATTAAAAACCCTGCGCTTCGCGGTCAATTCGATCAAAAATATGGGGCTGGCGCTGCGGCAAAAGTTCTAAAGGGGCGGTAAATGGCAAAGAATACCCCTAACCCATTTGACCAGTTTGACGCGCCGCCGGTGGGCGCCGCCGCCAATCCGTTTGATCAATTTGACGCACCGCGTACACCGCCGTCCCTATCAATGGGCGATGTCGGCGCGCGAGCATTACAAAACTTTCCGCGTAGCGCCGCTCAATATGGCCAAGGTTTTTACGAAATGGTTACCAGCCCGGTCAAAACCGCCGGGTCGATGCTGGACATCGCCGCGGGCGGCGTCAACTTGGCGTTGCCAGAGCCGGTGCGTAACTTCATGGCCAAGATTGACACAGACCCCGCAGCAACGCAGCGGGCGGTCAACGCTGCCAAGCAGTTCGGCGGCGTGTACGCGCAGCGGTATGGCTCTGTGGACGCGCTGAAGCGCACAATTGCGGAAGACCCTGTTGGCGCGGTTGCCGACCTGTCTACGATCTTTTCTGGCGGTGCTGGCTTGGCGCGCGGCACTGCGGCAGCTACTGCCCGCGCTGCGCCTAGCGTGTCTGCTGGCGCGACCCAAGCGGCGAACATTTTGACCCGCCGTGCGGCGCAAACAAACCCAATCAACGTGCTGGCAAAACCAGCGCGGGGGGCGGCAAAAATTCTGCGTACGGCGCCACCTGCCGTACAACGCTTTTTTGATCCTAAAGGCGCGGCATATCTGGAAGCCACAGAAGGACGGGCCGGCGACATTGTGCAGCAGTTGCGCTATGGCCCATCAGAAATAGTGCCTGGTAGCAAGCCAACCGCCGCGCAGGCCGCGTCGCCGATGGGTGTTACCAAGTTTTCCGCTCTTGGCGCGTCTGCCGAAAAGGTGCTTCCGACCGAGTATTACGCCCGCGGAACGGAACAGAAAGCAGCGCGCGTTAACGCCATGCGCGGCGTTGGTAAGACGCCTGCCGATCTTGGCGCAGCGGTAAAAGCGCGAACTGACGAAGCTAAGATACTTTATGGTGCAGCGGAAAAACCTATAATTACAGCGGATGCTGTTTTTACCGATTTGCTGGCGCGTCCATCTATGGATAAAGTCATAGCACGCGCGCGCGAATTGGCCGCTGAAGAAGGTTTTTCGTTCCAAACAGGACAAAATCGCCCCGCGCAAACCGTGACATCAAAGGTTTTGAACGCGCAAGGCCAGCCTACTACAACCGTAATACCCGCAGAATTTGCACAGTACCCAGGGCGTAGTTTGCATTTTATGAAAATGGCGTTTGGTGATTTGACAAAAAATCCAGAACGTTTTGGTATCGGCGCAACCGAAGCGGGGGCCATAAAGAAAACTGGGGAAAAGTTTCTTAATTGGGCAGAGACACAAAACCCCCCGTATAAAACGGCTCGGCAAGCCTTTGCGGCAAAATCCAAACCAATCAATCAGATGGAAGTTGGCCAGTATCTGGAAGGCAAACTGACCGCGCCGCTAGGCGCCGGTGAACAACGCGCCGGCGTCTTTGCCACCGCAGTCAGAGATGCTGCTGGCACAATTAAACGCGCAACCACGAACGAGGCGCGGTTCAAGGCGTTGACGGACATTCTTACGCCCGACCAGGTTCGTGTGGTCGAGTCCATCCGCGACGACTTGGCCCGCACCGCAGAAACAAAGATACAAGCGCAGAAGGGTACGCCGGTTGCGCCGAAGGTAGACCAACTGGCATCCGCTGCTGGGCGCGCGGCGCGGTTGCCCAACCTGATGAGCCGCGTTACGTCGGTGGCCAACGACATCATGTCGCGTGTGGTCGGTAGTATGGACAGCAAGTTGGCAATCCAACTGGCCACGGAGATGCTTGATCCGCAGGCTGCTGCGGCGGCTATCGAAAAGGCAATGGCCGCAGAGCGCCGCGGGCGCATGGCAGGGAAAATTGCGGAAGCACCTGTCCGCGCTGCGGGCAAGGTTGCCCGCTCTCCTGCGGCGCTTGCGGGTGAGCGCGTGCAGAACGCAATGGCCAACCAGAACAATCAGTGAGGCGCTGACGTGACGACTATCGACCAGACCGAAGCGCGGCTGAACACGCATGAGGAGGTGTGCGCCTTGCGGTATGACGGCATCTGTGCGCGGCTGAAACGCTTGGAGAATATCGGCGTGGGCGCGGCGGGTACGATCATCATGCTGCTGATCACTATCGTGATGAAGATTAGCTAACCACCGCGGTCTGTTTGAAAGACTGCTTTGTAGGGTGATTCATGGCAGTCAATCAGTACGACGTTGACCCAGAGGGCGACGCCAAAATTGCTGAGTTAGCCGCCGATCTTGGCAGCCAGAACGCAGCAGCACTTCGACTGAACATCAGCCGGGCGGCGGTGCAGAACGCCTGCCGCCGTCATGTGGCGCGAACAGCCGCGGTTCTGTCGCTCGACACGCCCAAGGCAGACCCGCTGCCGCCAGCCGATCTGCCGTTCGCAGAGCGGCTGGCGCTGATGAAGAAGCGCAACGCTCTGCGGATCGCACACGCACAGGCGCAAGCCTGGCAGACCGTGCGGATACCGATCAAAGGGCCATACGCCATCTGCTGGTTCGGCGATCCGCACCTTGACGACCCGTACTGCGATCTGGTCGGCTTTGAGCGTGACGCGCGCCTCTGCGCCGAAACCGAAGGGCTGTACGGCGCCAACGGCGGTGATTCGATCAACAACTGGGTGGGCAGGCTAGAGCGCCTGTACGGCGAACAATCCGCCACGGTATCAGAAGGCTGGGAACTGGTCGAGTGGGCGCTGAAGCATCTAGGCGTCAACTGGCTGCTGTGGATTCTGG
>Ga0181357_1001224_pt1 | contig 10116 bp, 9 predicted proteins | sample Fa13VDMM110DN_FD_130094 | JGI IMG/M metagenome (GOLD analysis project Ga0181357, IMG submission 130094) | Freshwater viral communities from Lake Michigan, USA - Fa13.VD.MM110.D.N | ecosystem: Environmental > Aquatic > Freshwater > Lake | place: USA: Michigan | collected 2013-09-24 | reverse complement strand
TCAAAATGACTGGTGGCAAACAAAAAACCATCAACATACATTCTTTGAGAAAGCAAGGACTCAGTGTAGAAGACGTTGAAAGTGTACTAACCCGTACCTTCAATGAACTAGATGCCGTCATCCGCGACGTGGATTTTGTAGTGGATATATCGGCTGTGGCCAACATGGTGCAACCTGAAACTGACAAGCTGTTGGGTAAACTGTGAATGTTCAACTGATATCATACAGTCAACCCACTGCTGAAACTTGCGAGTGGGGCTTGACTGATGTACAAGAGCTGGTGGCTTTTTGTGCCAGAGTAAGCAATCCTACCAATCAACTCAATAGTGATACCAGTGAACGGCTCATTAGATATCTTATCAAGCACCAGCACTGGAGTCCACTTGAAATGGTTAGTGCCTGTATTGAAATCACAACCACACGAGATATTGCAAGACAAATCCTTAGACACAGAAGTTTCAGTTTCCAAGAATTCAGTCAACGATATGCTGACCCGACAACGGATCTTGAATTTGTTACCCGCAGTGGAAGACTTCAAGACCCAAAGAATCGACAAAACAGCATAGAGCATGCGGACAACTTGTTGGAGAACGATTGGTATCGTGCTCAACAACGTGTGATCTATGCGGCCAAGCGTGAATACGAATGGGCTATTGCCAACGGTATTGCCAAGGAACAGGCTCGTGCTGTGCTACCAGAAGGATTAATACAAAGTCGCTTGTACATGAATGGTACCTTGCGATCATGGATACACTTCGTTGAATTACGTACAGGTAATGGAACACAACTAGAACACCAAGCGGTGGCTCTTGCTTGCGCAGAGGCCATTGCCGCAATCTTCCCAATGGCCACCGACTTGGTTGCAAAAAACTAATTGCTCTGCTATACTTGTGTATGGCAATAACACACAAGACACAACCAGATCATTGGCAACCTGAACAAGTCAAAATCATCAACGATAAGGCAGTACGTTTTTGTGACGTATGTGTACATGAGATACGTATGGGTGATGTAGAAGATCCGGATTTAATGATTGCTGAACCAATTTGGAAGTGGCAACAATCAGATGCTGGCCAGTTTATAATGGAGCATGCTGTGGACAAACCTTACTGGACTAGTACCATGGATCCGCACAGTTACGGACATCTTTATCGCGTCGTGGCTAGACTCAGCGAACAAACCGAAACTTTTTGGAAACTTAAATGGGGAAACATTAAATGAGCAAATTTTTAGTTACCGGTGGCATGGGCCTTATTGGACACAATGTAGTACAAAGATTAGAAGCAAAAGAACATGAAGTTGTGATCGTGGACATCATGACCAACTATGGTATTATTCCTCAAGCGGAACTAGAGTACCTGTTGGATGAGCGCAGTAAAAATATCAAGACACAGCACATATATCGCACTGATATATCAGATGGCGAAGCATTTGATCGTGTGGTAGAGAATCACCGGCCTGATGTGATCATACACATGGCAAGTTTTCCGCGACAGAAAGTTGTCAACGCCAACCCTGCCTGGGGTGCCAGAGTCATGATGGAGGGATTGATCAACGTTTGCGAGAGTGCCAAAACGCACCAGGTTGAACGTGTTGTGTACATATCTAGTAGCATGGTGTATGGAGACTTTGAAGATCAGGTGCTAGAAGATGCCCCATGCCGTCCTATTGGTCAGTATGGAATTATGAAACTTGCAGGAGAAGACCTTGTTAAAGATTATCATCGTCGTGGTTGCTTTGACTACGCTATTATTCGTCCCAGTGCTGTATACGGGCCCTTGGACGTGGAAGACCGAGTGGTGGCCAAATTTATGCTCACAGCCATGCGAGGAGGCGTTCTCCGCGTTAATGGGGTATCCGAGACACTAGACTTTACCTATGTGGATGACGCCGCAGATGGTATTGTGGCCGCGGCCACACGTATCATGAGTGCCAACAAAACATTCAACATTACCAAATCACACCCAGTAAGTTTGCTAGAAGCTGCAGAAATGATTGTGAAGATTGTGGGTCGAGGTACAATCGAAACTCGCGACAAGGATGCAGACTTTCCGTCACGTGGTGCATTATGTATTGATCGTGCAAGAACCATACTTGGCTTTGATCCCAAAATAGACGTTGAACAAGGATTTGAAAATTACTACAAGTGGCTTAACGATTCCGTTTACTGGTCTAAAAAAGCAGTATAACAATCTACGCATTATACATGAACATGGAAAAAGATTTAATTTATCCTGTATTTTCAAGCAGACATGGTATTGGCCTGACCTTTCTGTGTTGGTCTTATCATTGGCTGTCTGGTCATGATGATCACTGGCATTGGAAATTTGGTCTTAGTAAACTACCCCAAAATCCCAACACAGGAGTCAACGCACATTTTTTCAAAAAAAATTATTGCGACGGGTATGAACGCTGGCAATCTTTCATGAACAATGACAACAATAACAAGGAAAATTGTTCTTTGTACGGTGGTCCACTAAACGATGGCGACATTCAAGAAATTAGCCAGGATTATTCCAAGTGCCTGCAATTTGCCAGCCAACGGGCGCGGTTGATTTTTTGTGTAGAAAATCCTCAGGATCAGTGGTACTTTTTACATAGACGAGCTATCAATCCAACAGGTGATTTTATGTTGACATCAAACGAAATTACTTGTTTCCAAAATTTTGCCACTATAGATTTTCTAAAAACCTATTTCAAATCTTCATTGGAAAAATTTGATCAAAATTTATGGGACATAAGAGAATCTATAGCCGTAAATTACAAATATTTACTACAAGATCGATCTTACCTGCAATCGATAGATCCGTCGACTAACTATCTTTATATTGATTCAAGAGATTTGTGGTATAATGGCGAAAATTGTTTGCATCGCATTTTCGATTACCTTGGCAAAAGAATCTTGACTGAAAGGATTGAACACTGGAAGAAGATGTACAATCAATGGCAGTTGACCCAAATGAAACTACTACAATTCAATTGGTATCTACCAACGGTAGTAGATTCAATCGTAAATAACCGCGACTTTAATTTAGATTTTCTCCAGTTGAGTTTAATCCAAGAAGGTGTGATACAAGGACACCTAATAACCGAGCACAACTTAAATTTAAAAAATTGGAATCTGGTTAAATTTCCTAGCAATACAAAAGATCTACATCAGTTATTAGAAGAAAACATACACCATTGATTCCATGGTTGTATATTGTTAGACTTTACTTTTAATTTAAATGAAAATTACTTTTACAAATTTACATCAACAGTATCTTGATTGCAAATCTGAGATAGATATTGCCATCGCTCAAACTATTGCATCCAGTAGTTTTATCACCGGACTCGATGTAACAAAATTTGAAACAGTCATGGCCGGATACGTAGGCGCAGAAGACTGTGCCAGCACTGGATCATGTACAATGTCTTTGGTTTGTTCACTCAAAGCTGCTGGGATAGCACCCGGAGATGAAGTGCTGACCACTCCGCACACATTTGTAGCCACCACAGAAGCTATTGTCACTGTAGGTGCAGTTCCAGTGTTTGTTGATATAGATCCCGACACACATCTGATTGATATCAATAAACTGGTATCGATGATAAACTTGCGTACCCGCGCGGTGTTGTTTGTGGACATTTATGGACAGTGCCCCGATCTTGATCGATTAAGGAGCATTTGCGACCATCATGGATTGATCATGATACAAGATGCTGCTCACAGTCTCGGTGCTGCATGGCGTGGATCATTGATAGGCAGTCAAGCAGATTATACTTGTTTTAGTTTTAATCCTGTGAAAAATCTTGGTGCCATGGGCGATGCTGGTTGCGTGACTGGGTCTCGAGACAACATGGAACGCATCCGTATTTTTAGAGATCACGGGCGTACCAGCAGATATGAATTTACAGAGTTAGGCTACAATGCTCGGATCGATAATATCCAGAGCAATATCATACTGGCCAAACTTCCATACCTTCAATCCTGGATAGACCAAAAGAGGCAAATTGCAAGATACTACGATCAACATCTTTCAAAATATGTCAAGTTGATCAAAATGCAATCTCAGGTAGATCATGGGTATTACGTCTATGTGATCCAAACACCCGAGCGAGATGCTCTCAAACAGCATTTGGAACGTCGAGGAATTGGTACCAATATCCATTACGCTTCCACCACACATATGCAGCCAGCTTTCCGCGCATGGTATCGACCATGTCCAGTGGCCGAACGCACTGTACAAGAAATTTTAAGTCTGCCGTGTTGGTATAATTTATCCAAGTCCCAACAGTCATACGTAGTCTCGAGTGTGAAGGAATTTTTTCAATGAAAATGTGGTTGGTTGGTGCAGGATATTGGGGTAGCAAGTTAGTAGAAAATCTTAAAAAATTTGATATAGCGGCAACCGTGGTCGACATCCGGAACGGCCAGACAATCAATTATATCAATACCTTAGATCCAGTCATGATAGCCACTCCATTATGGCAGCACTATGATCAGACTTGTGAGTTATTGAAACGTGGCCATGACGTCTACGTTGAAAAACCCATGGCAGAAACCACGCAACAAATTGAAACTATTGCTACTCTGGCCAAGCCCGAACAATTGGTAATGGTCGGTCATTTGTTCGTTTATCATCCGCAGATGCAGTTGATCCAAAAATATATCAACGATGGCATAATTGGTAACATCACGCACATAACCAGCAGACGATTGAACTGGGGGATTTATCAGACAGAGACTGATCCTTTGCTGAGTTTAGCCACACACGATATCAGCATCGTGGAAACAATGGCCGAGGCCCAACTCACACCAATCGCGGCCACAGCATGGAATTACAGCGAGAACACTCAACCCGATCGAGTTTGGTTTTCTGGCCAGGCGGGTGACCACATCACGTTTGATATCGATGTATCTTGGCATTGGCCCGTGAGAATCAGGCAAACAGTGATCATAGGGACCAAGGCACAGATTGTTTGGGACCAAGATGCCAATACTGTGATGATATTTCAGAACCGTATCCAAAATCATCGTGCAGTAGTTGACACAGCTCCCGTAATGCTAACTTATGATTTTGACCGCAGTCCGATTGAACAAGAACTCGCCCATTGGATAAATTGCATTGAGCGAAGGATCATGCCACGTACCAGCGTATCACAAGCCAAATCGGTGGCCATCACCATAGAACGAGTCAAATCTCTACTCTAAGTTTCTGTATCTATCAACAAAGTAAGATCGCAGCCATTCCCATCTAAAACTCTGCTTGAGCTGCGCAACATCACCATTGGTAGAATTGAAAAAATCCACGCCATCGTTAGCACCTTTGAGAACCCATTGGCTATGGGGTTCTTGTGCTGTTTTGCACCAGGTGCTCAGGCGATAAGCGCCCTCAACCGACGGTGCCGTACTTTCAAAATAGGCCAGTTTAGAGCATTCTCTAAAGGCTGTGCGCCAGGCATGATATGGTGTGGTAGCAAATTCACCATAGCAACTCAGTATAGGAACGCTTTCATGCGAAAAACTCAAAGTATAATCGATACCAAAGTCCTTCTTTTGATTGAGCTGTTGTATACCCTGGCAGTTGTACATGACGATACCCATGTGTCCATATTGCAGTTGATTTGACATATTCAAGCAATCAAAAATATAATGTTTGGGCTGTTGCATATAGTCGGGCACAAACCTGAAATCAAAAGTTTCATGCAATCGTGTTTTAGCAAACACAGCGAAATACCAGGGAGTTGTACTTACATTAGCCGCAGCTTCCAGCGCGACTATCATACCAGCCACTCCATGCACTCGTGTGGCCCGAGGGCATCGGTCTTTCAATATTTGCCAGTTACGGTCGGCCCCGGGCTCATCGTAACTGATGAACACAACATCTTGGAGATCGGCGCACAGCCGATCTCGATGAATCTTGTCAATATAAGGATAATCATACAATTGTGTTTTGATGTATGGCACAGCAGCCTTAGGAACGATCACGGCTCCTGCCCCAACATCTAAAGGAATCACCGTCTGGACTTGTTTGCGCCAGAGATTTATGGCCGGCCATTTTTCAGCCGTTATTTCACGATTGGTGAAAAGAGTCAATGGACCAGATTGTTCATAGGATTTAACGACTTCAACATGGCTGTCTTCCGCGTGCCGAACTATGGGTAAAGGCCATCGAGGAACAGATTTTGATATAAAATTCACATTATACCATTCCAACAATTGGCAGGTATCGCTACGATGGAGAAATGTGGGCACATGCATAAAAAATGTGTCCCCGAACTTTTCTCCGTCGCTAGCAAACACATGTAGCATACTGGCTTGCCATTGTTCAGGGTGCCACGAGAAGTCAAAGTTGCTGTAATCACAAATTGAAGAACATATCCACACAAATTCATGCTCGGAGTGTATACTCCGGGCTATGCGTATTAGTGTGTCTCGATAGTTGTCAAAGTAACGCACACGTCTAGTGGTGTTGGGTATAGCACCTGCGGCGCCATCCAAGTGATCTATTTCAATCAGAGCTGTGGCCACTCGATTGGTTGTCACACGTATTTGATCAACAAACTTAATATTTGTTGCACTGGGCACACGATATTGCGGGCCTCCTGTACGTTGATGCTGTGTACCAAATTGATATATGTAAGGTGGCTCTGTATCATCTGGGTGCCAAGTCCAATCGAAACTGTTGGTATCTGTACCGTAGGGAACAATCCAACAATTGTCTTGTGATATTTTTAAGGCTCTAGGCGTGTCAATATATTTGACCAGATTATCGCCGTTAATGTACCTTGGCCCACCTGTACGTTGATGCTGTGTGCCAAATTGATAGGTCATCGGCGGGTCAGTTGGATCCGGATGCCATGTAGTATCAAATGCTTCGATACCTTCTGGCACAGTCCAGTTGACCCTGTTGCTACGCACATGTACAATAGGTGCGGCATGATAATTTGTGTCTGTATATCCAGATCTTGGAATCAAATAGGTACCTGAATCTTTTTGCCATTGGCTGGACCAGGCATGGCGTTGCGTGGCCTGCCAAGGTGGGGGCTCATAAAGCCAATCCCACTCGGAATAGTCACATAAGTATGTGATCCACCAAAAATAACGTGTACGGCTACAGGTCCGTGCATGCTCAATCGAATTAGCCTCACGCTCGTGTGCGAATTGGTTGGGTTTAATACCCGAATAGAATACGTCAAACATGATTAGAATAGATGAACTTTATAACAATACCTTTTGGCCCTGGCTTAGAAAAAATCGCCCGGGCTTTAGAGAATTCTTTTGTGATCCGTTTGGCCGAAGCGATCCCGACAGTGTGATGAGTTATGGTAGAGATGATATACACGAACACAATTATATATTCTTTTTTGACCAAGAGCCTATTCATTTGAACATACACCTGCCTACATTCGAACAGGCAGCCAGATTAAACTGGGAGATTACTCACAAACACGGAGGCTTGCGTCCTCCAACTGATCGTGCTGGTTATCTTTGTACCAGCGAGCGGGATAGTGAAAATGTAGAAACTGTGTGCAAACAGTTTGATTGGAAATCATTATATTACTTCTTTCATGGTTGGGCGGCACTGGATTGGTATAGAGGGTATGACCGAACATTTCTAATTACACCTCCAGCTGATCGTCGGATATCCAAGACGTTTGTTGCGCCCAATCGAATCATTGCAGGCGAACGACAGCATAGACTAGAAATGTTGTATCATATATTCCAGAATCGCATGCTGAACAATCATGTCAGCTGTCCTGCAACATGTCCTGCGGAGAATACACACATACTTGATGCTGTCAAACCTTTGGTTGCAAAGTATCCTGACATTGAATCTGTGTTTGCGCAACAAGCCTTGCCCATTAATTTTAAAGGCGAAACAGACTGTCCCATGCATTCATGCTGGTTGAGTCTGTTTGATGAGTGCGCAGAGAGTTTGTTGTATCTTGTGACAGAAACTGTGGCCACCGGACGCAGACATCATCTTACAGAAAAGACTTTCAAACCTATTGCAATGGGCATGCCATTTGTGATTGTAGGCACAAAGGGCAGTTTAGAATACTTGCGCAGTTATGGCTTCCGTACATTTGAAGGTATATGGGACGAGAGTTATGATTCAGCAGAAGATGATGTACGAATAGCCAGAATTGCCAGCCTGTTGCGTAGTCTAAACGAACTGTCTCCTGGAGACAAACAACACTTGTTTGATCAGGCACGGAAAGTGATAGAACACAATTGGAATCATTTTTACAACGGCGGATTTGAAGCTGTGTTGTGGACAGAACTACAGGAGATGTTGAATGGCATTAACACTGATAGCGGACCGAATAGTCAAGGGTAAAATATATCCTGCGTTTGCCCAACATGAAGGGAGACCATACACCCTGAGCTGGCGTGAATTTGACTCACATTGGCCTTATACCATCCCCTTACGATTGCAAGAGTATTGCGATCATCACGCAGTCCCGTTGAACATTGTTGGGCTAACGGATCCGTGGACAGCAGATGCTGTATATCCTGTGGGACTAGGGTTTTTTGATTTTGCCATAGACTATTTTGATCTCTTGCCTGAACGTGTGTTTACCGAGCTTGGGCATGGTCATATTCGCATATTGTTTTACTATCACGAAGGAGACAATCCCGAACGTATAAAACAAAGACTAGATGCCCTGGTCAAACAACATCAACTGCCTCCTCAATGCTATGTGTTTGTCAGCGCCAACACTGCCGCTGATGACATTCCTGGCTTTGTTTATTTCAACGACTTTGAGCTATGGTATTATCAACGTAATCACAACGTCGTTCCATTAGAAATACATTGCCAGCCTCGCTCACGAGACTTCACTGCTCTTGTACGTTTACACAAACCCTGGCGGGCAATGGCCATGGCTGATTTATACCGTAATCAACTGTTAAACAACAGTTACTGGAGCTATTGTGAAACAGTTACAGCACCAGCAGATCTAAATGACAGTCCTATTGAAATAGACAGCATCAAAGATTTGCGCATGGATACAAAAAACTTTCTGGCGCATACTCCTTATGAGAGCGATGAACTGTCCAACAGCGAACGCAACAACCACAGCATGATAGTTCCCAAGTATCACATGGATAGCTACTGTAACATTGTGTTTGAAACTCATTTTGATGCTGATCAGTCCAGCGGCGTATTTCTCACAGAAAAAACATTTAAACCAATCAAGCACGGACAGTTATTCTTTATTGCTGGCTGTGCTGGCAGTTTGCAAGTGTTACGTGATCAAGGATATCGTGTGTTTGATCAGGTATTAGATAACACATATGATCGTATTGAAAACAATACTCTACGTTGGCAACGTCTCTGCACCGCCATTAAAGAATCACAGCACCGCCTGGCCGACAGATTTAGCACAGTACAAGAAGACATAGAACACAACCAACGTTTATTTCTCGAGCTCAAGACTGCCCGCTTAAATATCCTACTCGAGCACTTAAATGAATCCTATTAGTTCCTACACAAGTTGGCAACCCCTTGAAGAAGTCATAGTCGGCCGTGCGTACAGCCCAGACTATTTTGACTTCATCGAGAACGCACAAGTGCGTAATCAGTTGCAACAAATCCTTTTGGAAACTGAAGAAGACCTTGTTAACTTGCAACGCACAATAGAAAAGTCGGGTGCTCGAGTGCGTCGTCCTGACTTGCCGGATAAAGATCGTTTTATTCAATCACAGATTAATGGTCGCGGAGCACCGCTTCCCCCGTTGACACCAAGAGACTGGCAAATCACACTAGGTAACCGACTGCTACGTGTTTTAGCTATGCAGGAACTAGACGTGCTTTGCAACGAATACGAGTCCGCAGGTGGCACAGTTATCAATCCACACGGGCCCACAGGCTGGGACGAAAATTGCATCCTTAATGGTGCATCAGCCAGTTGCATTGTGCGTGTGGGCCGTGATGTGTTCTTTGACAACTCAGACTTCTTAAAGTCTGAACAGACTCGCTGGATTGTGGACAACGTGCTGGGTCCTGAATATCGCATCCATGAAGCCATTACAGATGGTCATGGTGATGCTGTGTTTGCTATTCTCAAGCCCGGAGTGTTGCTAAGTTCCAAGCACGATGTCAACTTGGACTTGGCCAAAGACTTTCC
>Ga0181357_1001222_pt1 | contig 10126 bp, 16 predicted proteins | sample Fa13VDMM110DN_FD_130094 | JGI IMG/M metagenome (GOLD analysis project Ga0181357, IMG submission 130094) | Freshwater viral communities from Lake Michigan, USA - Fa13.VD.MM110.D.N | ecosystem: Environmental > Aquatic > Freshwater > Lake | place: USA: Michigan | collected 2013-09-24 | reverse complement strand
GTATCGGACACCATTGGCTTCATCAGCTCAACAGTATTGACATCCTCGGTACGCCCAATCACCTTCATCTTGCGACCTTCCTCCACATAGATGTCCTTTGCCATGCTCAACCAGATTTCTCCAGCACGCTTCATGCCTTTGGCAAAGTTGCTCATGTAGATAAACGTCTGCATATCGAGGCGGGTCTGGATCATCTCCACAGCTTTGCCCGAGATATTGCTCACCATCTTCTCACCTTGGCCAGAACTGCCCAAGATTTCTTTCATGTCTGTTTCGGTAATCGCAAGCAATGCCGCCATCGCTGCTGGAATTTGTGCGCTGCGAGTGTACGCCAATGGACCAGTCACCTGAGTGCTGCCATCTGCGCCTGTGATCGGATTGACCAACAGGTAAGGATAATTCCTCAGATTGTCATCAGCCCACATGATCTGGTGGCCAGCGACTTGCTCAGGCGTGAGGATCGGCTTCTCAACGCTTGACAATGCGCTGATCTCACCTAGCTTCGATAGCTGCATATTCTTTAAACGCTGGGCATCCTTGGCCAGACGCACATGACCCATGCAACGCTCGATATTATCCACGAACCATCGTTTGCCGTAGACAGGCACAATCGGAATGCAATTGCCAGCAATGTATCCTGCATCTTCCAATACCTTGCCACCCGACATGATGTACTTGCGTACACGCTTGCGCTTGATCTTGCGCTGGCGAACCTCTTGGCTGCCGATAGCAATCAGGGTTTCCTCTAGTGTCTCGTCATTCTTGAAATCTTCCTGACGGTACTTCTCTTCTGTCCCGTCAATGCTGCGAAAGATGCGGATCGTCTCAGCGACTTCCTCGACCTTGAAGTATTCAGCGACAAACACAACGTCAGGCGTTGACCAATCAAACTCATACTGGTGAATCTCTTTGGGCCAGTCTGTCGGGTCATCATTATAGGTTTCTTTGTAGCTATCACGGGTCATGCTAGTGACCACAAAGCAAAACATTGCGTCCGACTTGTCCTGGCGTTTGGAGTTCAGGTCAAAGAATACCGAGCTGTCAGCATCGAATATAGGCTCGAACCTGATTCGTTGGCGGTCATTTTCCTCGTCTTCCTCATCTTCGTATGCAGTCCTGAGTCTAAATGCACCGATACCCCCACCAACAGCCTCTTCAAATGCGTTGTCGTATGCTTCGTTAGCAACCGAGTCCTGCTCGTCTGCCCGATAGAGACCATCGCAAGTGTCAGCGAGTGCATCACTTCCACCCTCTTTGGCAATGTAATCGACTGAAATCCGGTTGTTTCGGTATTCGTTGACAATGCGGATCACCGACAACATGATCTTGTTGACCTCAAACCGAGGCTTGTTCTCATACTGATCGTAGAGTGGCCCTTCCCATTGTGCGCCGCAAATAGAGTAAAAGCGTCGATCCTGTAAGCACTGTAGACGCTCGTCCCGTAACGCTGTCTGGATGTCGTTGTACAGGCGCAGAGCTTCAGCGTGCAAGTTTGCCAAGCGTTGATCGTTGGGAATGCGAGCCATGTTTATCCTCTTTGTGCGTATTAAATCACCATTTGTTGCTGACTGGCAATGGTGTAAAGCTCTGAACCTTAGAAATATTTGTCCGTCTTACACCTTCGCAAGCATAACGCAATGCGTCGATCACATGGTTCTTTTTGTCTTGCAGCAGCGGCAGCACCCGTCCGGTCAGCGGATCGGTGCGGTAACTGTACAGGCTCAGCTCGTCAATCGTGTGCCTACATCTGGGATGCACCACGATGTCATAGTTCTTTAGAAACTCGATGCCTTCCTCGACAGACTTCGGCCCTTTGACTGCGCCCATAATCTTTGGAAACCCGTTCTTTCTCATGTGGCTGATTGTCTCTGGCCTCGCTGAGTCTGCCACGATTGGCCAGCGTTCCGCCTCTGGGATGGTCATAAACAGGTCTGGAGTGTTCACAATCTCGCAGCCGACCATGTACGCCTCATAGTCAATGTAGAGCGTGCGACCAATAATGTGGCAGCGCACCAACACAGTCGGGTCGATAGCAAATCCCCAATCCGCCCCCAGACGATGTATTGCTTCCGGTGCGGCCTCAAAATCATCAATCTTCCAGTTGCGAAACACACGGGCGTTGCTGTTGGTCAGGTATTGACCCTGCCAAACGTGCTGATACTTGTCTGGGTCTCGCCTCTGGTCGTACTCCATCTCGTCTCTGAGTACATCTGGAAACCAAGGGTTGTCGCTGAAGTTGACCTTGATGACCTCGGCATCCTTCGGTGGCTCTGGCCCACGCAGCAGGAAGTCCACAGGATCGGATTGCATCCGAGGATTCCATGAAAACCACAGCTCCGAGCCTGGCTTCCTAATCGTTGGGCGCAGCAGATCGAGACTCGTCTGACTTAGACTCTGGGCTTCCTCCACCCACGCACAGTCATAGCCTTCTAGCGATTTGATTGAGTCGTTTGTGTGGTTTTGCATCCCTTGGAAGATAATCGCCCCATCGCCCTTCTTGGACTTAATGACCGACTCTTGCACCTCAAAGTATGCGCTGGCGTTCATCGCAATGATCTTGGTCTCTAGCAGCCGTTTGACCGATTGCTGGAGCGACTTCTGGATTTCACGCACGCAGACGCTGCGTCTTGACTGATCCATTATGTGCGACTCGATCATCATCTCAGCAAAGAAGTGAGACTTGCCTGAACCTCGGCCACCCCATGCTGCCTTGTAACGGGATGGTTCAAGCAACGGCACAGCCCACTCTGGAGTCTTGAGCTGGAGGGTCTTACCCATTTTTGACGATAACTCGCTCAATCTTGGTGAACTCTAGCGGCACACCGTCTGCACCCGTTAGCTCATGCTTTTGCGTCTCAGCCCAGCGCATCTGGGTCTTTGACCACCAGATTGCCGCTGTTGTATCGCCAGCCATCACCTTGCTGAATAGCGTCTTGCCCACCTGAGCGTTGGCCTTGGCTTTGCCTGATTGCAGCTCTGCGCTGAAGTGCGTCCTCAGAGTTTCAACGTGAATGCCATCCCGTATAAGTGCGCCAATCTGCTCAATGGGCAGGCCGTATCCAGACAAGGCTTCGACCTGTTTGCGCTCTGGGTCGGTAGGCACAAATGCGGGTCTGCCTGCGCCTTCTCTTGCGCCGCCTTTGTTGTGCGCCTTTTTTAGTGCAGGTTTTTCAATGGATTGCTTCTTGTTTGTCATGTTTTACCTCCGCAAAAGGCTGACCTGTGTCTGCGTGAACTGCCTTCTTACCTGTGTAGTTTTCCCATCGATTTACAATTACGTCACAGTAAATAGAACTAATCTCTGTTCCATAGGCAAATCTACCATTCTTTTCGGCAGCCATTAAGGTTGATCCACTTCCCATAAATGGATCAAATACAATGTCTTTAGCATCTGTATAGGCTTTAATAAAAAACTCAGGTAAACCTACTGGAAAAGCCGCAGGATGTCCTAGAGCTTCAGATTGAAAAGTTGGTAATCTATTGCCAGGGTACGCCATTCCTGCAATTACCTCATTTCCATCCACCGCCGACACAATTCCCTGTCTGTTAGCAGCGCTTGTATTTCCTGCTCCTTTCCCTTTAGCTTTAGGCACAGACTTTGATTCATGTTTGACAGATTCGGGTCTAAATTTCCATTCACCTTTAGTGAAATGATAAATTGGCTCAAATTGATTTTTAAATCTTTTAACTACTTGTTGAGGGATTCCATTTCTTTCCCAGCAAAATTCATCAGCAAAGTTCCATCCCCAATCTCTTACATGAGACAAAACTAAATCAAAAACATAAAGTTCTCGCTTTATTCCATCGGCATTTGGTTTAATGTTGCAAAAGTACGATCCATCATCTTTTAGATTGACCATAATATTTGATGCAATTTCTTTATACCAATCTACAAATTCATCTGGGTGGATAGGTTTAAACCCAGATCCTTCATCGTATGTTCTTTGGGAGGCATAGGGAGGAGACGTAATTGCTAAATTTATTTTAAGTCCATTTAGTAGTTTATCTACATCTGCAAAAGATTTACTGTCCCCACACATAATCCTGTGATTGCCTAGTATCCAAACGTCGCCCAGTTTGGTGATTGGCTCGGATGGTGCTTCTGGGACTTCATCCTCGTCCGTCAGTCCCTCAGTAATCTCAATGGGCATCAGGGCTGCAATCTCGTCTGGCGAGAATCCCGTCAAATCAAGATCAAAGCCAAGCTCGCCAATCTCTGCAAGCTCCAAGGCCAGCATCTGATTGTCCCAATCTGCATTTAATGCCAGCTTGTTATCTGCAATGACATAAGCACGTTTCTTGGCCTCGCTCCATCCTGTAGCCACCATTACAGGCAGCTCTGTCATCTTGAGCCGTTGGGCAGCCAATGTGCGCCCATGACCCGCAATGATGCCGCCTTGCTCGTCTACCAGTATTGGAGTTGTCCATCCCCATTCTTTGATGCTTGCCGCAATCTGGGCAACTTGCTCGTCAGAGTGTGTCCTGGCGTTGCGTGCATAAGGGATAAGTTTGTCGATTGACCACTTCTCGACTTTGTCTGCTGGATTCATATAACCTTCGCGAAAGGTTGATTCTGCGGGATATGGGCAAAAAAATGGGGACAATGCGCCCCCAGAGTACCCACCACTAAGGAGTCCCTATTGTCCTATGTCTGGTACAGGGATGTCAACTGGCCATTGATTTGATTCTGTCAGTTCCTTCACCGTTCTGGCGTGAGCGAGCGTCCAGACTTCCTTTCGCTCCTCTCTTGACCACTTGCTGCCTTGGTCAATCTTGTAATGGCATTCTAAGCATAACGCAGCCACTAGGTTGTCATCCGCTTTGATTCCTCTGCCCTTACCACCGCCCCAATTGGTGTGTGCGGCTTGGATGTTCTGGCCTGATCCGCATAGTTGGCAGTCAAGTTCTGCCACCATTCTAAGCAGCTTCTTGCTCCGGATATACTTATGCTTTGAGATCATTCGTGTGACCTGTTGACCAGTCGGTTGGTAGCCTGTTGCGTCCGCCAAATCTCCACATTGAGCCTCGCTGCCTCAATCTCCCACTTGAGCGTCTCTTCCCGTTCCACCGCTGCCGCAAGACCTTTAAGCAAAGTGTGATATTCGGGGTCTGCCAGAGCTTCTCGTTCCTGAGCGTTGGCGGCCTCGATGCCCATTGCGAAACAGTCTTTCATAAGCATTGCCTTTTTGCTGCGTCTGAACTCCTCCAGATAGACCCGTTGGGCTTTTGCTTCGCCAAAGGCGGAGGCTTTGTCTCGGATCAGCTGGGTACATTCCTCTGGGTTTATCATTTAAGTGCGTTCCATGCGGCTTCGACGTTATCCACAATAAAGATTGATCCACCTGTCCAAGCGTCAATCCACAGGACTTGATCTTCGGTCAGCTCTCGGTGTGAGGGTGATTTCTTGCCATCTTTGACTTCCATAAGAATTGTTTTCCCTTGGTAGCCAACAAGTAGATCAGGCACACCATGCCCGACACCCGCCAGGCTTTGGACGGTTGCACCCACGGCCCTGAGTGCTTTGACGATTTCCTCATGGTTGCTGTCAGTCCTGGCGGCTCGTCTCATGTGTTGCACTCCTTTAACTCAACAATTTTTTTATCTTTAATTTCTTGATCGTTATAATCTCTGTGGGCTCTATAATTTTGGTATTGACAAAGATCCTTTAGCTTTATTGACGCTGTGTTTATAATATCCACATACCCTTGAATTTCCCCACGCATTAAAGCTGGGTCGTTCCATGCTTGTATCGCCATCTGTAACGCCGTTGTAGAGTTAATTGTCGCTTTAACAATAAAGTGACGGTCCAGTCTTTCAATTGTTTGTGGTCGTTTAAAAGTCATTTCTTTACCTCCTTGATTAACTCAGCTATCTTGCTCCAAGCGTCATCCCATTCCGCAACATCATCAGTTGTGCCAAGTTCTTTGGCTGCGGCCACTAGCTGCCTATTAAGGTCAGTCAGCCGCTTGATCTCATCAACCAAAGATTGTTGCGCTGCGTCAAACAAGTCTGGCTGGTTATCCATTTTTTGCCTTTTTTTTGTCAATGAAGTCTTGAACCTTTTGTTTTAGCTCGTCCACGCTGCCAGCGTCATTTATAAAATCTAGAACACAGGCGCACACTTGCAGCTCGAATACTTCGGTGGCCGACAGCTTTGTGGTTTTTTTGTTTGTGATTTCAGCAACTTGCTTCAACAATTCATGGCTCATTTTGTTGTTCCGCCCACTCTTGTAGTTGTATCGCCATGATCTGCATTTCTTTCGCACAATCAGCAGATAAGTTGTATTGTTGTTTATGCACTGTTTTTCGGTACTGCAAGATTAACGCCGCAAGTTTAATCATTGATTCGCTGTAATCAACCACGGGTTTGGGCTTTTGTCTTAATTGCCTACTCTCAATTTCGTCCCAGGCTTCATCTTCTGCATTGTTCATTCTCGCCCCCCGTTCATGGCCCGATCAACCTGTTCGTTTAACTGCTTCTCAGTCACCATGAACAACTGGTGAGTAGCTTGGTTCAACCAGCGGTAGCGATCAGCGTCTTCTTTTAATGCTCGCACGATGTCAGCGACCTCAGACATTTCTTGATGCGTCATCAGGTATCCGTTGTCCAAGACCCGCAAAAGCTGCTTGTAGTCCCGCATATCTTTATTCATTTTAAGAGTTCCCATGCTGTTGCTGCACATAAAGGGACTTGTCCATTACCAATGGCTTTAAGTCTGTCCACCCTAGCGGAAATGCCATTAGCCACTCGACCCACGTTGGGTTCAGTTGTCCACCAGTTTCTGTTGCCAATACCGCTTGAGTCAATCCATTCTGATGATTTTCCCTTGTCTGACGATTGGCTTTGTGTTCCGAACTCATTGGAGTTGGCCACATCTGATTGGGTGGTGGATACGCCACTTGCTCCCTCAATGTTGAGTGGGTTTCCCGCCCCTGCCTGTTGCTGTCGTATTGTTTCTTGAGTGCTTGCGGTGATCTCGGTGGCAACGCATCCATGCACGTAGGGGACAACCATTTCACTTGCATTGTCAGACTGCCAAATCCGTCCTTCCTGTCGTTGGCACGTTTGCTGTTCATCCTTCGTCGAAAATTCTCCGGCGTTTCGTCCACCTCCACAACTCTTGGTGTCAACCACATCCGTTTCTTGAGTGCTTTCCGACTGTTGCTGCCGCCGTCCAATCCCATTGTGTTCGGTGTGTGAAAGAAAATTTCGTTGTTCGGCTCTGATCCAAATTCTTTCACGCTGATGGTTTGCACCAACGTCGGCAGCTGATACAACGCCCCACTTTGCATCGAACCCCAACGTGGAAAGGTCTGCAAGGACAACTCCAAGTCCTCTAGTAGTGAGCATTGGGCTGTTCTCCACAAAAGCGTATTGGGGTCTAACCTCGCCAATGATCCTTGCCATGTGCTTCCACATTGATGATCGGCTGCCTGTGATCCCCCCCCCCCCGGCTGCGCTGATGTCTTGGCATGGAAATCCGCCAGATACAACGTCAACAATTCCTCGCCACGGCTTTCCATCAAAGGTTTGTACGTCATCCCAAATCGGGAAAGGCGGGAAAATTTTGTCATTTTGTCTGGCGCACAATACGCTTGCTGGGTATTGCTCCCACTCAACGGCGCAGACTGTTCTCCATCCGAGGAGATGTCCCCCAAGTATTCCTCCACCAGCACCTGCGAAAAGAGCCAACTCATTCACATAACCTCCGCTATTCGTTGAGCAATTCGTGTTCTGAATTGCCCCATATCCTCACCAGGGCGAGCTTGCATACTCAGCTCACGGGCTTTGTCCATCGTAAGCTGCTCAGACGAGTACCAAGGTAATGCGGGTTTCTTTAGTGCTTTGGCTTTAATTTCTAGCTCATCAAAATATCTGCCTTGTTTTAGCCAAGTCGCAGGATGAGGGATAAAGTCTGTTTCCGTCTCTTTTATCCTCCAATACTCTAAATGCGTCTCTAAGGCATCAATCGCAAGTTCCTGCTCATCCATAGGCAACTTCGCAAAAGATTGCATAGCGGTCTTTTTAGCGACCTTACGAGGGTATTTTGACCAGAACTCATCAAAACTCATTTGTTAATCCTTCAAGTGCAATATTTAATTTGCTTCGCACCAAGCAACAGCATCGTTCATGTGGCAAAAGTATCCCATCGCAATGCCTGACATTGTGCAAACTCTAATACCGTATTTGCCTTTGCGATCAAATTGAATAATGTATTTTGTGTTCATGGCGTTCATCCTAAGTGGTGGGGCTCGCGCCCCGTTAATTATTTATGTGAATTGGCAGGAGTACTGATGTTCATGCGTGAATCGAAAGCGTCTGACTTTTGAAAAGCAAGCACATCGTCATATGTTTCAAACCAAACATAAGTGCAAGCAACATGAGCGCAATAAAATCTGTCAGCTAAATAACCATCAAAATAATTTGTGTTGTATTTCATTTTTTTCTTCCTTTTGGTTAGTTGATATATGAATGGTAAGCTAGCTTTACAAATAACTCAAGCGATAAACCATTTATTTTATAGGTACTTTCCCTAGTGTTGTATTTTAGGTATAACTATCCCAAGGGTGGATAGCCTGTAGTTTCCTACGCTGTTCCGACCTGACCCATATCTTAAAGATACCAGTCCTACACAGAGTGAATGTTCAATCGAGCTAGAGTCTTGTCCCACCAATGTCCTCTAGTCTTGTGAAGTCCCCATTTAAGGCTTCGTGGCTTGCAGTCGGGTGTGTGACTAGCCAATGTTCCGTTCCACGCCACCCACCTAGGTGCTTGTTATCGTATGGAGTACGGGAGCAATAAAAAAACCGCTTTAGTCAATGCCCCGATTGGAAAGCAGCCTTTGTGGGGCTGAACCCCTGACGGGGCGGGACATTGAATAAAGCGGTCTCATCTCATCGGCTTTCCAATTCCGACAATATGCAATAATTTTAAAGCTAATATTTAAAAAAGTAAAGTGTGGGTTGCATAAAGCAGCATTTCCACCAAATCTTAGGCTGCGAGTGCAAGTGCCTGCCAAGGTACTTTTATCTCCAGCCAACCAGGACGCTAACACCTGACCCCACCAGATCATCTTACATTACAAGTTTGTAAACCAATCAGGCCGCAGCACCTTTAGTTGCCAATACCGCTGAGTCGGCAGCTGGTCACCCCATTGGTATATCGCCTGGCGGGTGATACCCAATAGCCTAGCCAGTTTCGTAGCGTTGCCAGCCCATTCGATTGCTTGTGATTTATCCATAAACAGAATGGTAAGCCTACTTTCCCCTTTTTGCAACATTTTTGGATAATTTAAAATAAATGTGTACTTTTCTGTAAAGCTGGCTTACATTGGAGTTGTTGTAATTGATAACGCCCTGACGGGTCTCTTAAAAGGAAATGACATGAACGACAACAAACTCCCACACAACTGGCACGACACAACTCTCTACACCGAGCAAGAGGACAAGATTCCATTGTCTGCTTGGATCGGTGGAGTTGTCTTCGTTGCTCTAATAATTCTTGCTTGTTTCATCTGAGGTCATCATGGATCACATCTACACACCATCAAATGCCACCGACATTGAGAAAGGTTGGCGTGAAAAGCTCGATTATGTTCGTGCCTCTGAGCAGCCAGAAATTAAAGCTAAGCATGAGATGTACAAACATTTTGGTCGTGACAACTCAAAGGACAATAATGGACAAGAATGAAATCCTTTGCTTGGTGATGCAAGGCTTTACGGATGGCAAGTATCCAGTCAAAGATAAAGCGTTCTGGGAGCAACACATGACAGACAAGGCTTTCGTCATGTCTATCCTCAAGATCATCTCTTCCGCTTATTACTCACAAGATCGAGATATTTGCGAATTACTCGACACCATTGAAACCCACATCGAAAAGGTAACCACATGAAACAAATCGCCACAGCCTTAGTCAAGGCACAAAAGTCCTTTGGGCCTGCGCTCAAGTCCTCCACCAACCCGCATTTCAAGTCCCGCTATGCAGACCTCTCGGCTTGCGTCGAGGCGGTCATGGGCGCATTAAACGACAACGGAATTGCACTCATTCAGAAGTCTTATGATTGTGCAACTGGTGTAATGGTTGAAACCGTCTTTGTCCATGAGTCTGGCGAAATATTGGAATGT
>Ga0181357_1001217_pt1 | contig 10146 bp, 12 predicted proteins | sample Fa13VDMM110DN_FD_130094 | JGI IMG/M metagenome (GOLD analysis project Ga0181357, IMG submission 130094) | Freshwater viral communities from Lake Michigan, USA - Fa13.VD.MM110.D.N | ecosystem: Environmental > Aquatic > Freshwater > Lake | place: USA: Michigan | collected 2013-09-24 | reverse complement strand
CGGGTCACCGGCAACGCCTCGGTCTCTGGCGATGCCTCGGTCTATGACCACGCATGGGTCTATGACGATGCAGGCGTCTCTGGCAACGCCCGGGTCTATGACGAAGCCCGGGTATCTGGCAACGCCCGGGTCTGTGACAATGCAGGCGTCTCTGGCACCGCATGGGTCTATGACGAAGCCCGGGTATCTGGCAACGCCCGGGTCTCCGACTGCGAGCGACTCTCTGAGTAGCTAAGTCATTGAAAACACTCATTTCTTAGTTCTTGACATTAGCGTATAACTAAGCTATACTCTTAATATGATGAATGATAACACTGTGACCGAACCGAAGATTAAGCTTTATTGTACTGCTAAGGTCATCCGAACGGGTGAATATGTTAAAATTAAGAATGTTAAGGAAGCTTTCGGCAATACTTATCTAGTTTGTGAAACGTCAACTGGTGTGCATACGTACACCGACGATGAACTAATCGACTTCTGCCTGTAAATAGTGCTTGACAATATTGTCATATTAAGCTATAATCTTAATATGATTGATCATGGAGATGATGTGACAAACACCGAGAATAAGATGAATTTTCTGAAGGTTGCTACTGCTAAGTTTGGTCCGGCAGGCACATTCAAGAATGCCGCCATGCTTGAATTTATTGATACCCTTGATATTCCTCGCAAGGATTGGGCATGGGTATTTGATAGTAAAAACAAAGTTTCCCGTGCTTTGTACAGACTTCCGGTGGTGAAGAAGGCGACGGAGCCAGAGTCGGCGCCGACGAAGCGCAAGAATGCCCAGGCATCAGTAGTTCAGATGGCTCCTACTGCTGAGATTATCGCGATTACCCGCGGTGCTGCATTCGATCCGAATGCAAATTCGACATATGATCATGCAGTAGTTCCTATTCGCGATCCGTTCTATATTCCATTTGGCGAATTTAAGGACATCGAGGCTATTATCCGCTCCGGTGATTTCTTCCCCGTGTTTATCTCTGGTATGTCTGGTAACGGCAAGACTGTCATGGTGGAGCAGGCTGCTTCCCGTGCAAATCGTCTGATGGTCCGTATCCAGATGTCTCGTGAGACCGACGAGGATGATCTCATCGGTGGTTTCCGCCTCATCTGTGGTGAAACTAAGTTCATGAAGGGTCCAGTGCTCCGTGCAATGGAACTTGGGGCTTTGTTACTCATTGATGAGGCGGATCGTGCCGATCCCGGTAAGGTAATGTGCTTGCAGGGTATTCTTGAAGGCAAGCCGTATTATGTAAAGAAGACTGGTGAGGTCGTTACTGCTGCACGTGGGTTTAACGTCATGGTGACTGCCAATACCAAGGGTAAGGGTTCAGATGATGGTCGCTATGTTGCGGCAGGGGTTCTTGATGATGCGTGGTTGGAACGTTTTCCGATTACAATCGAACAGACTTATCCTACCGCCAAGACCGAGACTAGAATTCTTATCAGCTATTTGTGCCATGAACGCGATTGTTCATCCGAAGATACTAAGTTCGTTGACCATCTAGTGACATGGGCTAGCATCATCCGCAAGACCTTCGAAGAAGGTGCGATTGATGAAGTGATCTCTACACGGCGATTGGTGCATATCATCCGCACGTACCGTATGTTCAATGATCGCCTGCGCGCTATCAATCTCTGCATCAATCGATTTGATGATGATACTAAAGCCTCGTTTATTGACCTTTACACCAAGGTAGATCCTACCGTGGTGCCCGAAACTCCCGCGATGCCAGTTAATACTGGCGTTGCACCGAGTACCGATCAAGTCTGATTGGTAAACTGTATGCCGATTGATTCAATTGTGATAGACGGCAAATTATAATATAAATGGAGAACTATACTATGACTATTCGTAATACTGCTACTACTACTAAGACTGAACGCCTCGTGAACTTTCTTAAGAGTGGTAAGGAAATTACTGCGCGTCAGGCTACTGCCCGCTTTGGTATTCTTAACATTTCTTCGATGGTTTCCAACCTTCGCTTCCAGGGTTATGCCGTGTACGGCAATCAGAAGACGAATTCGGACGGTGACGCCATGACGGTCTATCGTCTAGGCACTCCGAGCCGTGAAGTTGTTGCGGCTGGCTACCGCGCACTTGCTGATGGTATGATTGTAGCGTAAGTAGCGTAAGCATAATGAGGTTGGGGAGGGTTACATCAGTTTCCCTCCCCATTTCACTAAGTTCGCTGTGGTTGATAACTATATAGAATATTGTTATCTGAAACATTATAATGAGTGAGATAAATTATGGAAGTATCAATCACAACTGAAGAATTACGTACCCGCAAGATTTTCGTTGCTACGCCAATGTATGGTGGTATGTGTGCAGGAATGTATACTAAGTCCACAGCCGATTTAGCTAAGTTAGCTGCACATTATGGTATGGATGTGCAGTTTTATTATCTTTTCAATGAATCACTAATCACTCGTGCGCGAAATTATCTGACAGACGAATTTCTTCGATCAGATTGTACGCATCTTATGTTTATTGATGCCGATATTGGATTCGATCCAGCCGACGTAATTGCTCTTGCTGCACTTGCCGATCCAAATTCGGATAAGGATATCGTATGTGGTCCATATCCTAAGAAGTGTATTTCTTGGGAAAAAGTAAAACGTGCGGTAGATAAGGGCTTCGGTGATAAAGATCCAAACAACCTAGAAAACTATATCGGTGATTACGTCTTCAATCCTGCCGAAGGTGTGACTGAAATTCCAATCAATGAACCAGTTGAAGTGCTTGAGGGTGGCACTGGATTTATGATTATTCAGCGTAAGGCATTTGAGAAGTATGCTAAGGCATATCCTCATCTGTCATATAAGCCAGATCATGTTCGTACAGAACACTTTGATGGTTCTCGCGAGATTATGGCATACTTCGATTGCGTAATTGATCCGAAGTCTAAGCGGTATCTATCTGAGGATTATATGTTCTGCCAGTATGCTCGTGATGCTGGCATTAAAGTGTGGTTCTGCCCGTGGATGCGTCTGTCTCATATGGGTTCGTATGTGTTCTCGGGCAGTCTAGCAGATTTGGCTGTTCTCGGTGTAACTGCTACGGCCGATATTAATATGCTAGGTAAGAAGAACAAGCTACAAGATAAAATTGGTATTGACAGCCATAAACTAAAAGCGTAATATCATATAATAGAAATGATTATGGAGATGATTAATGAAACTTTCTAAAGAAACTATCGAAGTTCTTAAGAACTTCGCTGCGATTAATATGTCTATGCTCATTCGGCGGGGTTCTGTACTTAAAACTGTAAATTCACAGAAGTCTATTATGGCTATTGCTAACATTCAAGAAACCATGCCACGCGAATTCGCATTGTATGATCTGAATCAATTTCTAGGAATTCTAAGTTCATTCAATGACGCAGAACTTGGGTTTACTGATGAGAATGATCTTCAAATTTCAGACAGTACTGGTGCAGTAGCCGCATATCGATATGCAGCTAAGGAATCGATCGTATCTGCGCCAGATAAGAATATTGAGCTACCAACTATTGATGTGACTCTGAATCTTGAGGAGAAATCACTTGTATCTGCACTTCGGGCTGCAAGTATTCTTTGCCTACCTGAAATTTGCTTCGTCGGTCGCAACGGTAAGACTTATCTTGCTGCACACAATACTAAAAATGATGCCGCACATTCTTGGGAAATTCCAGTCGGATCCGCTCCTACTAATTATCGCACTATTTTTCGTATGGAAAATCTGCATCTACTTCCTCGTGATTACACAGTAACTATTTCGACTCAAGGTCTTGCCAACTTTAAATCGAAGACGGGCGATGTGAGTTACTTTGTGGCTACCGAGAATTCTCGAACGAAAAAGTAACTGCTCCCAACGTATTCAAGAATAATTTACGTGAAATCGTGATAATTCCTAAGAGATGATGGGAAGTTTAAGCTTTCCCATTTTATTATGGTTATGGAGAATGTGATGACAGATATGCTTTGGGTGGAGAAGTATCGTCCTCGTAAGATCGAGGACTGCGTTCTTGTAGATGATTTAAAAAAGACGTTTCTGAAATTCGTCGATGATAAGTTCGTTCCAAATTTACTTTTGACAGGTGGGCCAGGTGTAGGTAAAACTACAGTGGCACGTGCCATGCTGGAACAAATTGGATGCGACTCAATCATATTCAATGGTTCATTGAATGTAGCTATTGGAGATTTGCGAACTCATATCCTTCATTATGCCAGTTCAATGTCTATGATGGGTGGTCGTAAGTATATTATTCTAGACGAAGCAGATTATCTAACCGCTAATGTTGTTCAACCCGCTCTTCGTACTTTCATGGAAGAGTTTTCGAATAACTGCGGGTTTATTCTAACCTGCAATTTCAAGAATCGTATCATTCCACCGCTACATTCGCGATGCGCAGTCATAGATTTTAAGATCAGCGGCAAGCAAAAAGCTGATCTAGCGGGTAAATTTCTTGCGCGAACCTGCGATATTCTTGAAATGGAATCTATTTCATATGATAAGAAGGTAATTGCTGAGATTATCACTAAGTACTTCCCTGATTGGCGCCGAGTACTGAATGAACTACAGCGATATTCTTCCAACGGTAAGATTGATTCCGGAATACTCGCTCAAGTTGTAGATGCTGACATTAAGGATCTACTTACTGCCATTCGTAGTAAGGATTTCAATACAATGCGTAAGTGGATTGGTCTTAACAGTTCTATGGACTCAAGCGCACTGTTCCGCAAGCTATATGATACATGCTATGACTATCTAAAGCCTGAGTCAGTACCACCATTGGTTCTTATTCTAGCAGACTATCAGTATAAGGCCGCGTTTGTAGTTGACCAGGAAATTAATCTGGCAGCATGCATGACTCAGATTATGGTGGATTGTGAGTTTTCTAAGTGAGTAATCCATTCGAATATGTAGATGCCCTATCTTTTTCTAAGAAGGATATGATGCGAGGAACAGAGAATGACGAACTATCGGAAAAGAGTTATGTCCCATTCCTAGTGAATCGTTCTCTGTCCTATCACATCGATGCAGTCTTAGAAGCTAATCAAATGAATCTATGTGCGCATCTAGATAGTAAATTACAGTTTGATTTTTTACTAAATACTTTACGTAAGAGAAAAAGATTTGCCAAATGGTCTAAGCCAGTGTCAAATAATGATCTCGAAGCTGTAATGGAATATTTTAAGTATAATAGATCAACTGCTGAACAAGCACTGAAGTGTCTAACTGCTGAAGATATGTCCACCATATATAGTAAAATTGATAAGGGTGGAATTAAACATGATCGAGCAATTAATAAATGACTTGGTTGAAGTCACACTCAATATACCTGATGATTTCTTAAAGATACGTGAGACTCTAACTCGTATTGGTGTTGCACCAAGAAATAAAAATGAATTATATCAATCTTGTCATATTCTTCATAAGCAGAAACGATATTTTATTGTCCACTTCAAGGAACTATTAGGTCTTGATGGGAAACCTACCAATTTCTCAGATGACGACAGACGGCGCCGGAATACGATTGCCGATTTACTTTCTGAATGGAAGCTAATTAAGTTGGTAAAGCCCATTTCGAATGAAGATAAATGCCCGATATCCTTCATTAAGATCATTCCCTTCAAGGAAAAAGATAAATGGCAGTTGAATGTGAAGTATAATATTGGACATAAAAAAACATCTCTTGATATGGCAAACAATATGACAAACAATATGACAAACTTTGATATGGTTCGCAAATTTATGAATGCGTATAATCAAGAAGTCCAGACGATTGCTAGTATTCCTAGCGACAGTATAGTGGATTTACGTTATAATCTTATCACCGAAGAACTAGATGAACTTAATGATGCGATTACTGATGCCAATTTAGTGGACATAGCAGATGCACTTACAGATATTCTATATGTTGTATATGGCGCAGGCCATGCTTTTGGTATTAATCTCAATAAGTGCTTTAGTGAAGTTCACCGGTCTAATATGAGTAAGCTAGGATTAGATGGTAAGCCTATCTATCGCGAAGACGGAAAGGTCCTTAAGGGTCCAAACTATACACCACCAAATCTAACTAATGCATTAGATATCTGATATAAATCATATGCAACGACACATTCTTATAGGTATTTAATATGCTAACTCCAGAACTTCTTAAACAATGTCTTCCTGAATCCTCCGATGAATCTGTACAACTCTATGCGCATGCTATAGAGTCTGCATGCGAAGAGTTTGAGATTAACACACCACAAAGACTTGCTGCATTTCTAGCCCAGATTTGTCATGAAAGTGGTAATTTGAAAAGTGTTCGTGAAAATCTAAACTATAGCTCAGATGGTCTACAGGCTGTATTTCCTAAATATTTCAACGTCGCGGATGCCAAGAAATATCATAGAAATCCTGAAAATATTGCCAATCGCGTATACGCAAATCGTATGGGCAATGGTTCAGAAGAATCTGGCGATGGATGGAAATATTGCGGAAGAGGATTGATTCAATTGACTGGGAAAACCAATTACGATCTTTGCGGTGCCGAACTTGGATTTGATCTTATAAATGATCCATCTTATCTACAGACTCCAGAAGGTGCTGCACGATCTGCCGCTTGGTTCTGGAAAAAAAATCGCCTAAATGAACTTGCAGATACTGGTGATATGAAGTCAATAACAAAGAGAATCAATGGCGGCTACATTGGACTTGAGAATCGTATAAATCATTACGAACACGCAAAGGTGGTGCTAAATGTCTAAAATAGAAGAACTAGATCCGGCTGAAACTTTAGTTGCACCAGTTGCGCCAAAACCTGTAGAAACTTGGATCAATACTAAATGGCGACCCATGATGGGATGGTTATATATGACAACGTGCGGATTTGATTTTGTTGTTGCTCCTATCGCCTGGGCACTTCTTCAGACATATAATAACGTTTCAGTTACTCAATGGAACCCACTAACACTACAAGGTGCAGGACTTTATCATCTCGCGATGGGCGCAGTTCTAGGTGTAGCTGCTTGGAGTCGTGGCCAAGAAAAGATGTCTTCTAGCACTGCATCTTCGACAATGCCACCGGCCTTGCCGCGTCGCAACGATAATTAATAAGGAATAATATATTATGGATATTTTTAATATTAAACTTGTGAACGGTGATGATATTATTGCATTAGTAGATACGGGCGGCCGAACAGCGGCTCAGTGCAGCCGAGTCGGCTGCATTTGCCAAGGAGCTTCTCTGGGCGAAGGCGAACGTACCAAGATCAAGCTAACAAAGCCTGCCGCCATTATGATAACCGCCGATCAATCGGGGAGACCGAAAGTAGGAATGGCCGATTATCTGATGTTTGCGGAAAAGAAAGAAATACTAGTAGACGAGTCTCATATTTTGTTTATGTATGAGCCAGCGATTGACTTTATAAATGCATACAACCAGTTGTTTGGTAGTGGTATTGTACTACCACCCAAAGCATCAGTTTTACCCTTTACAATGTAGGTCCTTCAGTATATACTGATAGTATAACTGAAAGGGCATCATGAAATTTTATACGAATGTAGTTCAGTGGGGCGATCATATTCTATTACGTGGATATGAAAACGATCGTCCCATTTTGCGAAAAGTGCAATATCAGCCGACTCTCTTCTTACCGGGCGAGACTGGCCCATGGCGTTCTATTCATGGCAAGGTTGTTGAGCCAATACACTTTGATTCAATCAAAGAAGCTAAAGAGTTTAGTAAGCGATACGAAGATGTAGCTAATTTCCAGGTTCAGGGTCTAACCCGATATCTGTATACATTTCTCAATGAAGAATACACCGGTGAAGTTCAGTTTGATCGTGATCTTATTCTTGTTGCCAATATCGATATTGAGGTCGAGACTAAGGAGGGATTTCCAAGTGTAGAGAAAGCAGCTAATGCGATCACTGCAATCACCCTCAAAAAGAATAACATATATTATGTTTTTGGATGCGGTAAGTATGAGACAAATCGTACTGATGTAAAGTATCGTAAATGCCGCGATGAGCGCGAACTGATTATGGCATTCCTCGATGAATGGTGCCGTAAGTATCCAGATGTTATTACTGGATGGAATGTTGCAGTCTTTGATATTCCTTATATTGTGCGGCGCATTGAAGTTCTTATCGGCGAGCAAGAAGCTAAACGACTTTCTCCCTGGAAGATATTGACCGAACACAAAGTCTTTGTAATGAATCGTGAAAATACAGTCATTACGATTGCCGGCGTAGCTACCCTCGATTATCTTGAGATGTACCGTAAGTTCACATACACTCAACAAGATTCCTATAAACTCGATAGCATTGCTAAGATAGAACTTGACGAACAGAAGTTAGATTATTCTGAGTATGAAAATCTACAAGATTTATATGAGCGCAACTTTCAAAAGTACATCGACTATAACATCCATGACGTAGAATTGGTTGATAAGTTAGATGACAAGATGAAGTTAATTGACATGGTATTCACTCTTGCATACGACGCAAAGGTAAACTATGCAGATGTGTTTTCACAGGTTCGTATGTGGGACATTCTAATTCATAATCATCTTTGGAATAAGAAGATCGTCACTCCTGCGGCAAAAGCTTTCAAGTCTAAAACAGAAGCGTATGAAGGTGCATATGTAAAATCGCCCATGATTGGTGCGCATGATTGGGTCTTATCGTTTGACTTGAATAGTCTATATCCACATCTTATCATGCAATATAATATTAGTCCAGAAACTATCTCTGAACACTACACTCAAATAGATTTAAACGATTTTCTTGATAAGAATATCCAACTGCCTATTATTGAGGAACATAGTCTAGCACCAAATGGTTGGCACTTCTCTAATGCCAAGCAGGGATTTCTTGGGGAAATGATGCAGCATATGTATGATGATCGAGTTCGATATAAGAAGAAGATGATCGAAGCTCAGAAGGCATATGAAGCTGCGAATGATAAGAAAGAAAAGAAAGTTCAGTCTAAGTTAATCTCACGATACAAGAACATGCAGATGGCAAAGAAGATTCAGCTAAACTCTGCATACGGTGCAATTGGTAATGAGTATTTTCGATTCTTTGATATCAGACAAGCAACTGCTATTACGATTGGTGGGCAATTAGCCATTCGTTGGGCAGAAAATGAAATAAATAAATATATGAATGATATTATGGGTACAAATAATGTTGACTACATTATCGCGTCTGATACAGATTCATTATATATTAATTTTGGCCCGCTTGTTGCTCAGGTATACAAGAATATCAATCATGTTTCGACAGATAGAATTGTACAATTTTTGGATGATATATCTTCTCAGAAACTTGAACCTTTTATTGATAAAATTTATCAAGTACTTGCTGAACGGACCAACTCATTTGCTCAAAAAATGAATATGAAGCGCGAAGTTATCGCGAATCGCGGCATTTGGACCGCAAAGAAACGTTACATTCTAAACGTATTTGACTCTGAAGGTGTTCGATATAAAGAGCCTAAATTGAAGATCATGGGCATTGAATCGGTTAAGTCATCGACTCCATCTGCTTGCCGCGATGCTATTAAGAATTCGCTGTCTATTATTATGACGAGTACTGAGGATAATCTTCATACATATATTCAAAGCTTTCGTGAGAAATTCAATAAGATGTCTTTCGATGATATTGCATTTCCACGCGGAGCACAAGCTCTAGATGATTATGTTGCTACTGATAAATCTATTCCTATTCATATTCGAGGCGCTATGGCATATAATAAATATCTAACTACCATGAACGTGACCAAGAAGTATGAATTTATTCGTGGCGGCGAAAAGATTAAGTTCTGTTATCTTAAGATGCCTAATAAGTTAAATGAGAATGTAATCAGCGCACCAAGCACACTTCCAAAAGAGTTTGCTTTAGATTCTTATATCGACTATAATACTCAGTTTGAAAAATCATTTCTTCAGCCACTACGCACAATTCTAAATGTTATACATTGGACAGATGAAAAGCGTAATACACTTGAGCAATTCTTTTCATCATCGGCGAACGATGATATCCTCGTAGCGTAGACATTAATGTCTACATTGGAGAAACTATGATTGATAAATCAGAACAGCGCAATATATCATTTAAAACCTGTCTGAACCGGCAGATCAGAACTAATGGTACTCCATGAT
>Ga0181357_1001211_pt1 | contig 10151 bp, 8 predicted proteins | sample Fa13VDMM110DN_FD_130094 | JGI IMG/M metagenome (GOLD analysis project Ga0181357, IMG submission 130094) | Freshwater viral communities from Lake Michigan, USA - Fa13.VD.MM110.D.N | ecosystem: Environmental > Aquatic > Freshwater > Lake | place: USA: Michigan | collected 2013-09-24 | reverse complement strand
GACGAACAACTTCGCGATTAATTTCTGCCAAGATTTCAGCAGAAAGGATGTTGCTTAGTTCAGTTTCAGCATCTAGACCGTGGACGGCTTTTAGATCCTGAGCCAATTCCATGGTGTATTCTGACTTTAGAGCACGAGAAACTGCAGTCACTGTGACTTTCTCGATCGAGAATGCCATTTGATTAAATGAGTTCTGTCCAGTGTCACCGAGCTTTTCCGCATCTGCCGTAGACGAACCTTTGGCAGCAGTATATCCAGCACCATTAGTTGCGCCAACTGGAGTAGATCCAGATTGAGTTGTAGATGATGCAGTGTTACCAGAGGCAGAGCTTGAAAAGTTAGTATCGGCTTCATCGAAGAGAGCTTCTGTTCCACCCTGTGAAGTGTAACGCGAACGCATTGCAAAGATTAGACCTGTTGGACCAGTCATTGGCTGGACACCGCAGATATCATATGCAATCAAGTTTGGCATAGAGCGACGGATTAGGCTGATCAATACTGGATCGAAGATGTCGACAGAGCCATCACCTGCCGTCGAAGACGACGCGCCCATGGCGTTTGCTGGCGAAGCTTCTCCGAGTAGAGATGGAGCGCGATAACCACCAGAGCCATAACCGGACTGACGAGCATCGATTTCCATATTTTCGAGAAGAGTTGCCATCGTTGACCGACGATGAGCATCCTTGATGGATGGTAGATCGGCATGGTCGAGGATGGGCTTCCACTTATTGATTAGAGATTCGGTATTGTACATTTTAGAACTCCCTTTGTTTACTTGTAATTATTTATAATAAGATACTTTTTAGACGGTCTTTTTGATAGCAGTACGAGAAATTGCATTAACATAGGCATTCATTGACGGTTCTAGTGGCAACTTCTTTTCTTCTTCAACAAGAACTACAGAAGTATCTTCGACAGAAGCCTTTTGAGCTTTGTCTTCAGTTACAGTAGCTGAAGATGGGAAGTATGTCTTCTTCAAATGGACAACCTTATCACGGAAATCACTCTCATCAATAAAATCAATCGAATCAACTAGAGAGAATAACTTCTCTACCTGTGACTCTGTTAGGTCATCGACTAATTCGTCGACGACAGATACCTTAGAGAAATTTACGATCTCTTTTTTCATTTCTGCATTTTCTTGAATTTGTTCAGAAAGAGCAGACTCTAGAGTAGAGACCTTTGTCGACAATTCTTCGACAACATTGACCTTATCTTCGGGAATGTCTAGGTTGTTTTCGACAAATAGATTGCGGAGACCAACCATGAAGTCCTCGACGATTTCAGAACGAATACCACTTTCGACTGCTAGGGCATTTTCTTTCATCCACTCTTCGACAACATACTCAAGGTAGTTATCGAGCTTGATAGAAAGTTCAGAGATTGTATTTTCATATTCAACCTGAGCTGATTCTTCGAGTCCAGCAGCGATTTCTTCGATCTTCTCATTGACCTTAGAGACCACGGCAGCTTCGAAGATTTGAGTTGCAGCAGATTTGAACTCTTCAGAAAGATCTGAACCAGAGAAAACTGCAGAGATATCAGTTGTAACGTCTAAATCTTCTTTAGTAATTTTTTTGAATGGCATGTTTTTAAAGGTCTTGGCATTTTTTGCAACCTTAGTTGGTCCCTTCTTGATCACTCCACCCTTGGATTTGTAACTGGCCAATTCTGTATGAGAAAGCTCTGAAATATCTTCTTCATCGACAGAATCATCTTCCATGAAACTCATAATGGCTTCCATCTTTTCGGCCAACTTTTCTTTATTCTTGCCATTCATTACATTGATCATGGCAGAAATCATTCCTGCCTTGGTTTTTGGAGAAGCCATTTGAGGCTTTGCGCTCTTGCGAGCAGCATTGGCAGTGAATTCAGCGTCCTTTTTGCCATCAATCTCGGCTTCGTCTAGATCTTCTGCATCGATTTCCGAAGCAAGCTCAGCTGACAACTGCTCGTCGTCATCTAGTTGCTCAATATCTTTTTCCGACATAGTAATACTCCTTCTGATTGACTTACAAATATTTATAATATACTACAGCTTAAGAAAGAAATTTGACCAAGCCTTTAACTGAGCTTCCTCGAGATTTCTAGTCTTTGCTCCATTATCGATAATTTTCCTAGTCTCTTTGATGTCCTGTTCCATAAATCTACCATCGACATATATCCACTCCTTACCTTCCATGATGCCCTGAACAAAGGCATTTGGAGCCGAAGGATCGGCAACAATATCTGCGGCAGTGGCTAAACGATAGTCATCTTGAACTACATCAGATTCAGAACCATCGTGGCTCTTTCCTCTCTTTAGAGTGCCCATACCGCGAGAAGAAACTCCAAGCTGTGCGCCTTCTTTAATTAGATTCTTAACAATATTGCCATAGGGAGTATCTAGAATCTTAGCCTTTCCAATAAAGTTATTTCCATCTTCATAGAGCTCTTTAATTAGATGAGAGACTCTTTCGAGATTAATCGAGGGACCAGAGGGATGTCCGAGCTCGCCATAGGCACGATTCTTTGATACGTTCTCAGAGATATATCGCTTAACTTCATTTCTGAGAATTTTCATGGGATAGACTCTTCCGTTCCGATTCTTTTGCTCGGCTTGCATGAAGATGCCTTTGATGTAGTGATCTTTCGTACCAGAAGAATTAGCTTCTTCTATAAATTCGAGAGCTTCGTTGATTTCTACCATTAATTTCATGTTTTTATTCCAGACTAGTAATTAGAAATGGTTGAGTTCTTATGGAACCTGATCAAGACAGAAGCTCCGCCAGCACCAGTAGTTGTCACAACACAGTTAGCTGCTCTTTCAGTAGAGTCCTTCTCTAAAGAAGAATTATTTCTAGTAAATTCGAGATCATGAAACCCTGATCCCAAAGTCCAGACTTTAGTTGCTCCTCGAGATATAGTCACGTTAGCCGAAGCTCCAACAGAGGCCATGATTGAAGAAATAGTCATCGACGTAATTGTGCCTCCTCCGTCAGTATTGGCACTGTGAGCTGCGTTACCATTAAGCTTGATAAATCCGCCAGAGTCGACAAACGAAGCAATAACATATCCGTTAATTGTTCCTTTGGATATTAATCTTAATGCCATTTGATCTACCTATTATTTCTTTAGTGGATTGATAATTTTTGTTTCGCCCTCGATAGTATTATCGCCGCGACCCAATGGAGTCTTCTTAATATTGTTACTGAACTTATCATTATCAGTTACATCAAACTTTTTATCTGAAGAAGATGAGGCAGAACCTCGAGCTACGATAGGTTCTGGAGTCTTAATATTACCATGACCAGACTTCATTGCATTGAGAGACTTCTTTATTCTTGGGAAGTTGCCAGTGTCGTAGATATTTACATCAACTTCATAATTTGGATCGACTTTTCCATTCGTCTTAGTTCCTGTTGACTGAGGATCGGGCATAAGTCTTTTCTTCTCAGAAGAAGCCTCCTGGACACTGATTTCTCGCATTAGATCCTTAAATTTCTTTGGCATAATATGGTCCTCCACTGACCCTTCTTCTTTTACGCTATATTTCTTTTCCATATTATTATTCTTTGTCTTCTTCTGCATCTAACATTAGAGAAGATGCAACATCTACCTTTCGAACAGAAATAGCTTCCCGAGCATGAGATAATAGAGCACTATTAATAAGATTTTTTGCCTCGATTGGCTCGTTCGCCAAAACCTTGTAAATTACTTCTCTCATTGCTTCGCTCATAGGTATACTCCTGTTATTGTATAGTATTTATAATAAAAATTATGCAAAGTATGGCACCTTATATGTATTTCCACCGATAACTAGGGATAAGTAACCAGCGGGATTGGCTACGATTAAATCCTGAAGGCTTAGAGATCCACCTAGGGTGGAAACTGGAGTTGCATTGGCTGTATGCGAAGCAGAGGTGATTCCTCCAGCGATAGAAGAGTTGGTATTCGCAAGCTGAGACTTAATGAATGAGTTTGTATTAGCTAGTGCAGAGTTAAAGGTAGTTGTATTAACTTTGGTTGCGATAAAAGAGTTGGTATTAGCCAGCTGGGATTTAATGAAAGAATTAGTATTAGCAAGAATAGTTTTAAAGTAAGTGTTCGCCACAAGGATAGAGGCAATATCTGTTCCGTTTATTCTATATTTCTTATTAGCAGCGATATCTACATTTTCTGATGAAGTCCATGATGAAGTTGCACTAATCCAATTAAGCGTCTTATCTGTTGAACCTTTGAGTGTGATGCCACCGCCATCTGCAGTAACATCAGTTGGAGTGGCAACAGACCCCAGTTCAATATTCTTATCATCGACCGAAACTGTCGTCGAATTAACAGTAGTTGTCGTACCATTTACAGTTAAATTTCCACCAACTGTAAGATCTCCACCAACACTTGTGTTAGCAGTTACTGAGAGATTCGTCGATATCGTGGCTCGACCAGTATGGGCGAATACACCAGTTGTGGTTGGACTTGCTGAATTAGGTTTAGTAGCAATATAACTGTTAGTATTGGCTAGAGCTGAATTGAACGTCGACGTGGCAACCTTAGTGGCAATATAGGTGTTAGTATTCGCCAGAGCAGAGTTAAAGGTGGTCGTATTAACCTTGGTTGCAATATAGGTGTTAGTATTAGCCAGTGCAGAGTTAAAGGTAGTTGTATTGACCTTGGTTGCGATAAAGGTATTGGTGTTGGCTAGTGCAGAGTTAAAGGTAGTTGTATTGACCTTGGTTGCGATAAAGGTATTGGTGTTGGCTAGTGCAGAGTTAAAGGTAGTTGTATTGACCTTGGTTGCGATAAAGGTATTAGTATTGGCTAGTGCAGAGTTAAAGGTAGTTGTATTGACCTTGGTTGCGATAAAGGTATTAGTATTGGCTAGTGCAGCTCTTTCAATAGCCTTGGTTTGATATGTCGTCGAAGCAGTAGAAGTATCAAGTTTTGTTGCAATATAAGTGTTGGTATTAGCCAGTGCAGAGTTAAAGGTAGTTGTATTGACCTTAGTGGCAATATAGGTGTTAGTATTCGCCAGAGCAGAGTTAAAGGTAGTTGTATTGACCTTGGTTGCAATAAAGGTATTGGTGTTGGCTAACTGAGACTTGATGAATGAGTTTGTATTGGCTAGAGCTGAATTGAACTGAGCAGTAGTAACTTCTCCACCACCTGCAGCAGTATTAGCTTGCCACTTTCTAAGAGTTTGATTATATATTAAAACCTGGCCATTCGTCGGAGAACGTACACTATTATAATCTACATCATCTAGACTTCGTAAATTTACTTCTCCAGATCCAGAAGATGTTCCCAATATTCCCATCGAAGCATTATATGCAATCTTAGAAATTTTTGTATCGAGAGTCTTGGTTAAATCTCTAAATTTCTTCTCAAGAGGAGCAACATCGGCCGAGGATCCAGGATCTCCTTTTTCGCCTTTTTCTCCTCTTTCTCCTTGTAATCCCGATTCACCATCTAGGCCAGCTGGGCCAGCTGCAGCTGGGCCAGCTAGACCTTGTTCTCCTGGTTTGCCTTCTGGACCTTGTTGCCCATCAACTCCATCTTTGCCATCTTTGCCAGTGGCACCAACATCGCCCCTATCGCCAATTTCGCCCTTTGGTCCCATGAGACCAACAAGACCCTCTGGACCCTGTTCGCCAATAACTCCAGGTTCGCCCTTTCCTCCTCTTGGACCGATTACCTTTCCGGCATTTATATTTGTTCCATCATCTTTGAAGAGTATAAGATCTTCATTAAAGATTTTAGCCGAGGTAACAGAGGGTGCAGTGTTACCAGAATCTCCTTTATCTCCTTTTGGGCCAGCACTTCCTGCTAATCCCTCTAAGCCGGTCTCTCCAATAATTCCCTTCTGACCCTCAAAGATGACCCTTCCTAGATTTATTAATTCTCCATCATCATACTGAATGACCAAATTGTTTTCGACAATGCTGGTCCGTTGTATTCCTCTTCCTCTCTCTCCCGTAGCTCCAGGATCTCTAGGACTAGAAATAATCTCATTAATTTGTGGAATTTTATTTAGATTTTGATCGACATAATTCTTAAGCTCACTTATGTCATGATCTATTAGCTGCTTTACTACACTTAGGAGTTTTGCTTTGAATAGAACATCAAGAACCTCATCCATAATAAATTAACTCTTCAGATCTACTCGGGACACCCTATCTAACATATCAGACACACTTTCCATCAATTTTCTATCTTCAGAAGATAGTTCTACCTCTTCCTTTTTCGTGGCAGAATTTTTTGATTGAAGAGGTTTATTATCTGGTTGGACATTTTGATTAGGTGGAATTTGGCCCTGATCCTGGCTTTGATCCTGGCTTTGATCTATTGCACCTTGATCTTGTGATGCAGCTTTCTCGGCATTCTTTTCTTCCTCTTCATCCATTTCCTCTTGCATACTCTCAATTTCATCATCATCGAGTCTGAGAATATTTTTCTTGATCCATTTTTCTGAGAAAAACTTTCCGATAAATGGAGTAAGATTGTTTAGTTGCGTAACTCTCTCTGTAAAGATTTCGTTATCTTTGAGTTCTGAGAAGTATGTGTCGTTGATCCAGTTATATCTAATTTGTGTTCTTAACTCTTCCCATTCCTCGAGAGTAATAATCTTTTTGAGAACAAGCTGTGTCTTGAGTAGATCATTGAATAACTCGTCAAATCTAGCACGAAGTTTTGAAATAAATTTTGAAAACTTCACTTCATCACGAGAAATTTCTGTAGCTCTACCAAGAGTAAACTGTGTATCTTCGATTCTTGAAGCTGGAACATTTAATGATTTTAGAAGCTTCTTTCTAAAATAATCGACATCATCCATTTGTCCGAGATTCTGACCACCTGGGAGTGTCGTTATTTCTGTGCCACGCCCACCTTCTCGTCTCGGAAGCCAATAATCTTCGAGCATTGTCGTAAACTTGCGATCATCTTTAACTTCGCCAGTAGTGGCGTCATAGACCAATCTATTCTTATGCTTGATCATCAACTCACGAAGATGTTGCTCTGCCTTAATCTTAGGAAGGTTTCCAACGTCGATGTAGAAGATTCTTCTTTCGGGTGCACGAGCAAGGCGATATACAACAACAGCATCCTCGAGCATTCTGAGTTGATTAAATGGTTTGATTGCCTTGTGAAGATAAGAAAGAATTAATCCAAACTTATAATCATAGACGCCAGAGTTAACATATGCAATTGCATCAAGTGAGATCTTTACTCCAGATGCAGAACTAGAACCGCTAGGTCCACCAAATGTTTTACCAAATCCCTTGTCGTTGTACATGAAGAAGGATTGGCCCTCTTCAAATACATCTACTCCATTAACTCTCTTAGCTTTTTGCTGAATAATCTTCTTGATCTTTCTTGGATCGATATATTTTAATTCTTTAATTCCAGTTTTTAAATTTGCCGTATCGACTACCTTATGATAATATACTCTTCCATCGATATACCATCTCTTGACAATATCATATCCACGAGTCTTAAAGTTGAGGAGATTAAGTAGATAATCAAATTCAGCACTGATTGACTTTTTAGTTTTATCGCCGAGCTTAGAGCCATCGAGAATCAAACCAACTGGCTGATTCTTCTCATGTGAGATAATAAACTCATTGATGATGTCATCGATTGCGATTTCAATTTCGGGCTGAATAGCCATGTCACGATATCTTGTGATTAACTCTACTTCTGACTTAGATGCACCATCTAAATCGACATATTGACCCATTACACCGCCTTCAGAAACGACGATAGCATCGTCGCCCGAAGGAGATATGAATGTTGGAAATTTTCCAGGTGTTGTTACACTTTCTCCAGAATCCTTTTTAGAATTTTTAGAGGGTCTTGATATGTTGAATCCAAATAATTCCATTACTGAATAATCCTATTTTAGTAGACTATGCAGTATTTATACCAAAATAAAATGGAGGAGAATTGCTTCTCCCCCATAGTATTTGATAGAATACGACCGAAGATATTAAGCGAGTGATGAGGTGCGAGTAGAACCACCCTTTAGAGTCCAGTAATCATAGGCAAATTCTACTTGGTATGTTTCGATAGTGTCATTGGCTTCCCAATCTAAATCAATCTGAGAAATTGTCGTTGGGAAGATACCAGTAAATTCATATTCACGAAGTTTTTCGCCAGTCTTACTAAACTGACTTACCTGAGCATTAGACTTTAGGTTTCTTACATCTGAACGACCACGAAGGTTTGTGACGTGGCTTGATATTGTCGAGGACCAACGCTCAAGAGAATCACGAATCCTGAAGTCTTCATCGTTAATTATGGTAGTTGTCCAGGTCCCGAATACACGATCACCTGGAATCTTTAGCTTTCTACCAAAGTATGGAACATCTATCGTACCAATCGTTGATTCTGGAAGAACAGAAGTTCGAATAAAGAAAGGAGCCAGCTGATCAGCTGTTCCGATAATTGGATTGAAGAGCTTAACTTCAAAAAGATTTGGGCGTGCACCACCTTTTTGAATTCTCGAGGCGAACTGACCGATTGAAAATGCCATTATTCTATCTCCTATACTTTATTTTTATTTATTAGGCTTTTCCGACGATTTCACTGAACTCAACACCAGTCCGAACTGCCACAAAATTTAACTGGATATAGTTGATCGAACGTGCTGGCTTGATAAAGATGTCACCAACGAACTGATTCGAATCTATAACCTGAGAAGTGTTATTGGTCTCGTCACAGACAACTCTAAAGTCATAGATTCCAGAACGACCTTGCACGTCTCTTAGGAAAGGCTCGACGAGATTTACAAACTGACCACGAGTAATTTCATCATTGAACTCGAAGAGACTAAACTTAGAAGCCTGACTAATTGCTTTTTCAAGTACAATAAACAGACGACGAACATTGATTCGATCAAATGCCGAAGCTTTAGAAAGTAGAGTTCTGTCGCCGAATAGTACTGTTCCCTGACCTGGGAAGGTAACAACTGGATTTACAGATTTTCCATATAGTAAATCGCGATCTGCTTTACGAGAAGGATTGTATGCAAGCCTTACGACATTTTTAATATTACCACGATTATATCCAGCTGGAGAGAACCAAGGATCACGATCCCTATCTGTTTGTGCCATTAGACCAGCAATGTCGCCATTGAGTGGAACATATCGATAGATGTCGTTATACTTGTCATATTGATACTTCCAACCCGAATCCATTACGGCAAATGAGGTCGAGGGAAGAAGATTGCGGAAGGTGACGATATCTGTTGCCTCTGCTCCAAGATTGTCTACAACATTTCCACGAAGGGGAGAGAAGCAAACTAAGCAATCTTTACGAACTTCTGCGATATTGTTAATTGCATAGGTAATATTAGTCTGATTAGAGTTGCCCATCATTATAAAGGAAACATCAACTTCATCTGAGTCGCGGAGCAGATCTAGACCAGCCTGAATGTTGGCATTAGAGGGAACAGCACCATCAGTACCACCAGTAAGCGAACTAGTGATAGCATTATTTGCAACGCCACCAAATGTCAGACCAGATGCAGCACTTCCTGCATTGGTCAGCGAGGCAGGAACATTTGCCCACCAAATCCACTCAGATTTAGCATTGATCACATCTCTATAGTAATTACTCGAGCCATCTTCTGCCTTGGCATCAGATGCCAAGGAGACATGTGGATATACTTCGATGACAGTATCTGGCACTCCAGTAATTGTTCCATCTTCATCTACTACGGCAACGTGAATTTCATCGAGAGAAGCACTAGCTGTATTTGCATACTTTGAGGTATCGGGGCCATTTTCGAAACTTGAGAAGTATCTAAACCGCTTTTGTGCAGTTGCTGAAGTGGCCGCAGAGACTTGTCTATCAAGTAGAGTAACAGAAGTTGCACTAGTAATGGTCACGACTCTATTAAACTGACCACCGACATATAGAAAATCACCAACGACGAGCTGTGTCGTGAACTTTGTCGAAGTACCAGTTACGGTCTTTGTATTTGCAGTAATTGCAACTGTACCAGACAATGTTCTGCTAAATGCATCGGGACGAGGGCAGATGACAACCTTTAGAGAGTTACCCAATGCTCCAGGATAACGAGCAATCCAATCACCAGCACCAGAAACACCAGATGTTGGAGAAGCTCCAACATGATTATCGGTATAATCTTCTTCGTTTTTAATCTGTTTGGCAGT
>Ga0181357_1001210_pt1 | contig 10152 bp, 17 predicted proteins | sample Fa13VDMM110DN_FD_130094 | JGI IMG/M metagenome (GOLD analysis project Ga0181357, IMG submission 130094) | Freshwater viral communities from Lake Michigan, USA - Fa13.VD.MM110.D.N | ecosystem: Environmental > Aquatic > Freshwater > Lake | place: USA: Michigan | collected 2013-09-24 | reverse complement strand
TGTCACAACTAAACCTTCTAAACTTAAAGCTGGTTCTAAGGCTGCAGGTAGACGTAAATCTTTTTGTGCAAGAATGTCAGGAGTTAAAGGACCTGCAAAGAAACCTAATGGTGAACCAACAAGGAAAACATTAGCATTAAGAAAATGGAATTGTTAAAACAATAATATTATGGCAAAACAAATGATTAAACGTGCAGATGGTTCAACATCTCAACGTGGTTTATGGGATAATATCAGGAATGCTAAAGGATCTGGAAAGAAACCTACAGCTCAGATGCTTAAACAAGAGAAGAAAATCAAATCTAAAACTAAATAAAATGGCAACAATTAAAAAAATGATGAAGGCTCAAAATGGTGATATGGTATCAAAAATAAAATTAGCTAATAAAAATAGCAAATCAACTGATCGTAAAACAGGTATGAACTTTGACAAGAAAAGTTTTGATAAATTACCTTCTTATGAAGACAAAATTAAAGCTGACAGTGCTAAGAAAAAAGCTAAGTCTGGTGGTTCATTCCCTGATTTAAACAAAGATGGTAAAATCACTAAAGCTGATATATTAAAAGGTCGTGGTGTTATTGCTAAACATGGTACTAAAATGATGCAATATGGTGGTAAAGCTGCTTCTATGAAACCTAAGTCTAAAGCTAATTATGGCAAATCTATGATGAGCAAAGGTGGAAAGATGAAGATGGGTGGTAAATGTAAAAATGGTTGTTAAAATAAATAATTATGCCTAAAGCAATGACATCTGGTAAAGCTAAAGGATCTGGTAAACCAAGACCTGCTCCTAAGGTGGCTCCTCCTAATCCAATTAATGGTAATTATATGAAGGAAGCTGGCCAATCTGGAACAAAAGGAAGACTAATGACAAAGAAAAGATTATCAAAATAAAGAAAAAGCTCCCTAAGTGGAGCTTTTTTTATTTAAACCAATGTTATGAAACTTACATTAATATGTCCTTGTTGGGGAAGACCAGAAAGAACCCTTCGTGCTATTGATTCTGTTATAGCTCAAGACTTTGATGGTTATGAAGCTATATTTATAGGAGATTTTTGTCCTTTCTTTCAAAAAAGGATTAATGATGGTACATTTCAGAAATATACAGAAATAGCAGCATCTAAAGGAAATACATTTATATTTAAAAACCTTACAATAAAAGGAGGTGGTTGGGGCCATTTAGCTAGAAAAGAAGGAATAGATATAGCTACAGGAGAATATATTTGTTTTTTAGATAATGATGATGTGTTAAAACCAAATCATTTAACAAGTTATTATTCTTTTATGAAGGATGATCCTAATACAGATGTAGGATATTTAAATGCATACACTGTTCCTTGGAAAAAAGAAAGAAATGCTTGTTTGAGTAGAGGAGGAATTGGTAATGCTGAGCTTATATTTAAAGCTCAAGCTCTTAAAGATGAATATCAACTAGATAATCAATATGAACATGATTGGAGACTAGTAGAAAGAATGCTTAAAAAGAAATATGTATTTAAAAAATCTAAAGCAAAAGCCACTTATATGATCATGAGTGTACCTAATGCTAGAGAGAAAAACATTGACTAATGCTATCTGTTATAATACCTGCATATAAAGCAACTAAATATATAGATGAATGTATAGCTTCTATTAAGGGAGATTGTGAAATTCTTATAGGAGTGGACGCATGTGAAGAAACATATTCTCACATTAAACATTTAGAGAATGTATATTATTTTAAAGAGAATGTAGGTCCTTATGTTATTAAGAATACATTAGTAGATGAGGCCAAATATGATAATATATTGTTCTTTGATAGTGATGATATTATGGTTCCAGGGACAATAGAAAGGATTATAGAAGCTCTTAAATCAAAGGATTATGTGAAGTTAAGTTATATAGACTTTATTAATAAACCCCTTTTAAGTGGAATTGTATATAGTAATGCTGTTATAGGAATTAAAAAACATTTGATTAAAAGTATTAATGGATTTTATCCATGGAGATGTTCTGCTGATACAGAACTTACGTATAGACTAGAACATAACAAGTTCTCTTGTAAAACTATACCTGATGTGTGTTATTACAGAAGACTGCATAAAGACAATCTTACTGTTAGAAAAGAAACAGGACATGGATCACCTATAAGAAAAGTGTATGTAGAATATATAAACTTACACCTATCCAGGAAAACTTGGCCTAATCCTTCTATTAAAACCATACAAGACTATGTTAAAAATTGAAATGCCTAGAAAGGAGCTAACAATTGCTCCAGAGGTGACTATAGGTAATAGAAAAAGATTCTCAGCAGCTACAGCTGTAGCTTTTATCACTGACACATTGTTTGTCTCAGCTGCATTTAACAGTAGAAAGCTTTATTTAGTGGAAATAACTGCAGAAGGACATAACATTCTTCAGGAGGTAAAAACTAAACATTCTCCAGATCTTATGAAATACAAAGATGGTGTCATTTTAACATCAGACTATCCTCATGGAGAGCCTAATGGACATGCTTCTATATATGATTTTATAGAAGGAAGAATTGTATTTAGAAAAGAGATTGCTCTTATAAATACAAAAGCTCATGGGTGCTGTATAATAGATGATAAAACCATCATCATAACATCTAATAGTGATGACAACAGAGGACTATTATTTATAGATGTAAATAGTAATAAAATCATTAAACATTTCAATAATTTTCAACACTATCCCAAGGATGCATGTATTGTAGAAGATGTGTTATTCACTGTCTGTTCAGCTAGTCTTCCTCAAATAGGACAGACAACAGTTATAAAAGAATCAATTGTATATGCATTTGATAAGAACACACTTGAGAAGATAGATGAAGTTACCTTCCATGGACAAACAGATTCTATTGTAGTGAATGGAGAAGATGGATTTATCACTGTTCAAGGAGATGATACAGTGTTGCATTTTAAATATGTAGACAATAAACTACACATTGAGAAACACATAGGTGGATTTAACTTTCCACATGGTATTGATTACAAGAACAATAGGATAGCTATAACAAACTATGGAGATAACACTATTAGGGTGTTTGATCTTTCTGAGCTAGTTTAAGAAGATGTTCTGCAAATATAACATCATATTCACGTGTCCAATTAGGTTCTAAGATAAACTCTCCTTCAGGTATTAATCCTTTTTTTCTAAGATTTTCTACATGAGCAGAATGTCTTTTTATGACATTCACCTTATTGGGTGTATCAAATCCCTCTCCAGACATATGATAACCTCTTCCTCCCCACATATAAAACCAAGAAGCTTCTTCTTTGGGAAAATTTGCAAATAGTCTTCCTCCATATTTATTAAGAGCTTCAATAAATGTCATATCATATCCAGCATTTTCTAAAGGATGTCCTCCTATAGCTTTCCAAGCTGATTTACGAAAAACTATTCCTGAGTTTCCTATCCATCCTATTTCGGTGATATCTTCTCCATTAAAAAAAACACCAGTTTTCCAATGTAGAATATTTACATTATTTGTAAAATATTTAGCTACATTAGTTAAATGATTAGGAAGAGCTACATCATCATCATCCCATTGACATATTATATCTCCCTGACATAATTCTGTAGCATAGTTTTCCTTTGCTCCAATTGTATCAAATGTAGTGTCCAGGTTGTATATTCTTACATCAGGATGGTCAAATATTAACTTTTGAAGAGGATAATCATTAACTATAATGAGCTCTTTAGGCCCATTATAGTCTTGATTTATAAATGAATATATTGATTCTTCTAATAGATGTATTCTACCATAGGTGATACATTTTGCAGAAATAAGAGGAAGAGTCATTTACCAAATTTGAATTACATCAAATGGTGATACTAGTATTACACGATCATCGTTGTCATTGATTGGAACAAGTGTAGCTTTGTTTAACGCTGCAGGATCTACCAACACCCAATCTCCTATCTTGATTTCTGTAACAATGGTCCCTATTTGTACCACCTTTAACTTGGACATCTTGTTAAGCAATTCTCTTTGTACTGCTTCTTTTGTGTTATCATCCACAATAAGTTTACTTGAATCATCTTGTGGAGGCATCTCTAAATAGATGCGATTTCCTAATAATTTAGGCATAATTAGTTATTTAAATTGTTAAATCTTGTAATATCTTCACCAGTTAAACTGATTTCTGTTGAATATGTATTACGTTCTCTTTTAGTTCCTCTAGTCTTTCCTGTCTTAGGATCAACATCAGGTACCATTTCTGAACGCTCATGTGCATCATCTAATAAGACTAATAGCTTATCATCATCTATTTGTACAGACCTAATCACCTTGTTTAGGTTAAAACTGTCTGTATAGACTTTTTCATCTTGTTTTCTCGTGTAAAAGAATAAACTCATTTTTTTATATTTATTTGGTTATCTAATTGTTGTGATAGATGCTGTAATTCATATGCATACACTTCTTCTGTAGCCACATTTAAGGGGATAGATGCCCAGTTCATCACTTCCACTGTAGCGTGGAATAACTCATGGTTAATAATAGCTACAGGACTTTTGTAAGGTAGCCATACAATAGGAGGATTACCATCTCTGATAGGAAATGTAGCTCCTCTACAATCAAAGTCTGCCCCTGTCACTGTGCTATCTAAATTATCTCTTACATACTTAGCAGCAAATGCTGTATCATCTGTAATTAAGACATTTACATCCATATCAAATGTATCTCCACTAAGTGTAACTAATTCATATTTAGTAGTTAATTCACTTGGCATAATGTCTGCAAGTGTAATTATAATAAATATTACCACTCCTGTTAGTGTTAGACCAATTGCCCAATTAATTAATTTCATACTTTTTCTTTAATTTTTCACGTCTATTGTTAATTTCTTCATATTTATATACATCAGCTTCTACATCAGCATGTTCCCACATTGTCAAAAGTATGATATTTTCTTCATCTAACATAGCCTGAGGATATTTTTCTTTGGGTAAAATGTGATGAAAAAACACATGTAATGGTTCAGATGCTAAATATTCTCCACTAACCTCTGATTTATGTACTCTTTTTTTCCATAATTGTAAGAAAAAGTCTCTCATTTCGAATATATTCCGAAGTGATTCCTCTTTTTTAACATTTTTTGTAAAATTTTGTACACTAACTCGTTTTCTTAGTTTGTGCCTGAAACAATATTCTCCTTCACAACTCTTACCACAGGTTTTACATTGTGCTTTCATTTAATACCAGTTGAACCAAATCCTCCCTCACCTCTATCAGACTGATCTAACTCAGGCACCACTTCAAAAGATATAGGTATTACAGGTTCAAAGAATATTTGACCCACTCTATCACCTACATTATAAGGAAATGATGTAAAACCATTATGAGATCCTAAAGGAACAGGAATTTGTGTAAATATAGCCATCCATTCTCCTCTATAATCAGAATCAATTACACCAAAGGAGTTGTTCATCATCCAGAAGTGTTTAGTTAAGTTACTGCGTGGAACTAGGATGCCTTTATATCCCTTAGGAATCTCTGTCTTAAATCCAAGTCCTACAGCCACCTTACCCTCTTCTTTACTTGTGATGCTATGTGCATACACATCATAGCAAGCAGCATCAGAAGATGCTTTAAATGGCATGTTTGCATCCTCTGTTGTCTTTTGTAGTTTAATCTTCAACATTTTCTTCAATTTTAATTTCAGTGTTATTAATTTTGTTTAAAATACTAGCTCTAATTTCATTATAGAATTCTTGATTGTCTATAATCATTTTCTTAAAGTCTTCAAGATTGTGCTTAACATCATTAAATGTCATTGTTTGACCATATTTTCTTCCTAATGCAAACTCATTAATAAGTTCCATAATCTCTCCCACCTTATCAATACCAAGTCCATAAACAATATCAAATGAATGTGATTTATAAGGAGAAGACATTTTGTTTTTAGTACATCTCACCTTGGTGATATTACCATAGTTTACATCACCATTCTTAGCCAAAGATTTACTCACCTCAATTCTTACATCACTGTAGAATTTCAATGCATGTCCTCCCTGTGTAGTGGTTGGATTACCAAACATCATGCCAATCTTCTCTCTATATTGAGAAACAACAATAACACAAACATTATGTTCTGCTAGAGCTGATTTCAATTTTGGATAGGCATTGCTATTTAATAATGCTTTTCTACCAATGGATGAATCACCCACATCACCATCTAACACCTTTTTAGGGATTAAACTTGAGTCTGAATCAATGATGACAAGAGAAACATCACCAGTGTTAATCATATCCATAGCAATTTGAAAACCTTCTTCACCACAACTTGGTTGTGCAATCAGCATCTTAGTTGTATCTACACCAATTGATTCAAAGTATTTCTTATCAACAGCATGCTCACCATCTATATATAACACTGTGCCTCCTTTCTTTTGACATTCAGCAACAGCATGACCACATATGGTTGATTTACCTGAACCTTCCCATCCCATTAATTCATAAAGTTTTCCTTTTACAAAACCTCCAACACCAAGGGTGATGTTATCAAAACCAATACTTCCTGTACTGATTACATCATATTCACCATTTGATTTACTATCTAGTGTAAGAACTGTTCCTACACCATAAGCTTTGTTTAGCTTATCTAATGCTTCTTGAAATTTAGAGGATGTCACCTCTAAAGCTTTTGCTGCTTTTGCCATATTTAATTGTTTTTTTTGTATACAAATTTACTAATTTTCTACCTAATTTCAATGGTTTTTTTCTATTATTTTGTGAAAAAAGCCCCAGAGTAGAAACTCCAGGGCTACACAATTAAAAAAGAAAAGAACACTCACCAAAATCATTTATGCCACTTCACAAGCACCACCTGCACAGGCAGCCACTTGACCAAAATCTACACTATCATCCAACTCTGTCACCTTTGTAAGATCTACAGATTGTAAAGATATAATTTTTTCTTCGTATTGCTCTTTTGTAATGTCTTCAAAGGGAGCTTGTTTATACGAACCACCAAAATAGGGTAGTACACTTAAGCCATTGTACACCTCTCTATTGTCCCACATCCATTGTCCTATAACTTCCCACTCATCTGTTATAGATATTGTAGCTGATACATTATGTGTGTTATCACCATTTATGTGCCCAGGCAAAATCCACTCTGTAGCAAACTTCTTAACACGTTCTAATGTATTTAATGGTGATTCTGTTCTTAGAATAGATCCTTCTGGAGCTTTAACAGGAATGCGTACACACAATGTGTCCTTAGGACGTAACACATCATCTTCACAAAGCTCAGGATGATTGATTTCCAAATACATAGCTAAGTCTTCAGACTTATTGAATCTCATCGTTCTAAGGTAGTAAGGAGCATGCCAAGCATGAATACCACTAGCTGTACCCAAAACAAGAGAAGTGGTCCCAGAAGGCTTAATACATGTAATACGAGCTGCTTCATTAGTTCCTATAATAGCAGAAATGTCTTGATTAACTGTTTTGGCTGTATTTGCCACTAGTTCTAGGTTGTATTTCAACACTTCACCTGAACCAATACCAGTCATACCAATTCCCAACAATGCATCTTTAGCTGTTGTCTTCTGCCAGATAGGACGTAAATAATGAAAATCAACAAATCCTGCTTGTAATGTACCAAAGAATGAAGCCACTGCTACACGATTGTTAAGATCTTCTTGATCCTCAACATCTGATACATTCACCTCACACAGGTTACAGAACTGAAAAGGACGTAATCCAATTTCACAACAAGGATTAGTTCCCCAATCTTTGTTGTTTGTCCAATAGATTCCTGGTTCACCAGATCCACTAGCCTCAATTCTCTTCCATAGAGATTTGAATTCCTCTTCACCTATTTGTCCTCTTTCAAGAACAGCTGAATTATTACTTCTGCCACGTTGTTCATTAGTCTCCCACCAATCACCATATTTACATGTAATCATTTCTTCATCATCATGACTAAATAAGCTGATCATGGCTGACCTACGAATACCACCTGCAAGAACAGAATTGGCAATGTGACACATAATGTCATGAGCTTCTAAAGGAGATAGTTTTTGACCATTCTCTTTACGCTCCATAACAGCATCAATGTGTGATATACATATCTTAAGTGGTTCAGGACCAGGAGCTTTACCTCCAGCTGTTACCAATCGAGCACCCTTGTGTCTAATAGCTCTAAAATCAAATTTAGGCTTTGGACCACCTTCAAAATAGAATTTCATTAGCATTTTTATAGAATCAGCCCATCCCATAATAGAATCTTCAATGAGATAGTTTCTCATTTTGTAAGTTTCTTGCTTTATGATGATAGGTAGTTGTTCTACATGATGTTTTTGTACTGAAAATCCTACACCACTTCCTCCTAATAATAGGAACATTGTCTCAGAAAAGCTATACAGGCTATCTACAGGTAAATATGCACAGTTATAACCTCTTGCGTTATTCACTTCTAAAGCTAGCCCTGCAAATTGCATAGCTCTCATAGATGGCAAAACCTTCTTATCTCTGATAAACTTAGCACTTTCTACTATTGCTTCCTCTAGTTTAGGATATTTGTTAATCATCATCTCTTGATATCTATCTACTATTTCATCCCAAGTTTCTCTACGTTTAAGTTTTGGGAGGTATTTAGCGTATTTGCTAAAAACTGTGATGGAACTTAACGCTTCTAATCCTAAATCCATGTTAATTTGTGTTTTAATTGTTAAAAAATGAAGGGTCGCAAATATAGTGCAACCCTTCATATAAACCAAGAGATTTTAAAAATTCTAACTAACCAAATTAGTTATAATTGCTCATCTAACAATTTAAAAGCTTCTTCAATAGCCACCCTTTCAGCTTCTATTCTAGAATTATACTTAGTAGGCTGTGTGTGTATAAGATCTCCTTCTACCACAGTGTATGTAAATATAGAAGGTTTGTCTGAATACATTACTAATATTTCAATATGTAATTCGTAAGAATCAAACACATCAAATAATGCTCTAGGCATTGATTCTACCATTTTAGCTATTGTACCATTATCAATACCTTCGGATCTAGCAAATTCTTTATAGTTCTCTGGAACATTTTCTGTCACCATTGACTCTATAAATTTTTCTACATAGTAGGATTTAACAACAGAGGCTGCTTTACCATAAGTTTCTAATAGTTCTTGTGCATTCATTTTGTATTAAGTTTAATTTGTTTGCTAAATCTAGTGTTTTCTAATTTTTGAGCATTTTCTGCCCACCAATCTCTTTCAAATTCCCATTCATTAGGTTCAGGAAGATGTTTTTGTTCTGCTCCATCATAAAGCATGCCATTTTTAACAGCTTCCATTTTACAGAATATAATTGTCTTTTCTACACCAAACTGTTTTACTAGTTCATCTAGTATGTCTTTGTTATACATGTTCTTTAATTTTATCTAAGTTAAGAGTTTCATCTTCTTCTATAAATCCTCCCCACACTTCCATTTCTTCATCAAAAGCAACACCAAATTTATCCTCCCAAAATTGTCTCAGGTCTTCTGTTTTGTTAAACACTCTAAATTGAAGACTCACCTCATCTTTAGAATAACCATTTCTCTTTATTTTGACAACTTTAGGGAATATCTCTTGGAATTTCTTAGAAGTTTGGGAATATTTACCCTGTTTTATAAGAGAGATATCATCAGTGAGTCTTACATTAAGAACATAAACTACCACCACAAACCCATCTTCATAATCATAATCATCTATGATAGATTTCGTACGTTCATATTCCTCATCTAAGAAATCTCTGAATTTATCTAGGTTCTCAGGCCTGAAAAGAATATAAATACAATTCTCATATTGTACATCTTTTCTGTTGTCTTTTATATATCCATTAATATATCCATTGTCCAACAGCCTTTCTTTTCCAATACTCAGCGTTGGTACAATAAATATACTAGTGATGGTCTTTTTTATATCCATTCTATGCTAGTTTTACAACCCCATTATTAATATAGTTTTCTTTAGAAATGTTCCATTTGTCATTCTCAATAGCCCAATCAAGGTCTTCTATTAAAGAATACACTCCTGGATAGGTTCTTCCCTTGTGTTCAAATCCTTCTTCAGCATTTTGCATGCTACTCTCAGACATTCCATAAACTAAAGGACTCATGTAATTTGTGCTGTCACATACAATAAACTTAGGATATAAAATGG
>Ga0181357_1001205_pt1 | contig 10165 bp, 8 predicted proteins | sample Fa13VDMM110DN_FD_130094 | JGI IMG/M metagenome (GOLD analysis project Ga0181357, IMG submission 130094) | Freshwater viral communities from Lake Michigan, USA - Fa13.VD.MM110.D.N | ecosystem: Environmental > Aquatic > Freshwater > Lake | place: USA: Michigan | collected 2013-09-24 | reverse complement strand
TGGTTTGGACCTTGGTTTATTCCATTTCCTTCAATAGAATTAGGATTCATTACAAAATCATCAAATACACTTTCGCTTATACGAGTATTATAGTATCTGATTTCTTGGAATGAGCCTGAAAATTTTTTATATAAGGGTAAATTTGAATCTTCTTTACCAAAGTATGATATACCTGTGGTTTTCCATGCTGTATCATTACTATTAATTACTGAGCCTGATGCTTGAAATCCTATTTGATTACCATCATATCCATTATATATAGAATTTTTAACATATAAACCAAAATCACTAATATTAGAAAATATATTAATGTTGCTACGATTTACCATTATTGACCACCAACCCCCATTAAAGAAAGGCAAATATACACTAGCAGATATCGAGGGGCTGCTTAATAAATCAGGTATAAAATCTAATTTAGCGTATTGATAATATGGATTTATAGGATCAGCACTGCTAGATATTAAGGAAGAAGTAGCATATCCAGAACCAGTATATGTTAATATTAGACTGGTTCCTGAATTTGTGTGCCATAAGCTTTGAGAGCGAGGAATATTAGAAGTAGGTAAACCATTGGTTTTAAATCTGAACATTACCGTTGAAGGGACATTATCTGTTGAACCCCATGCTGTATTTAATCCCCACGAAGATGAAATAAAATTATTTCCGTTTTGGGTATAAGCATAATTAAATTGGGTCTTCCAATAATCCCAATCGTTTGAATTGTCTCTATTTTTACCTCCAAATTCTGCTACTCTTAAAATATCACTTGGGATACCATACGAAGTAATTAAATTTTGTAAACCTACTGTTGTGCCTTTCTTTTTGAGCAATAACGGTAAATTATGGTATAAACGTTTGTAAAATGATTTTTCTATATCATTTAATGGTACAGCCACATTAGAGGCTGATATTTGAGTATTAACATATTCAAATCCTGAGGGAGTAGGTAAAGAACTGGTAATATTTGGGAAGGGGAATTGATTTCCACCAGGTGTTAAACCTAATAAAGCAGTATATAAATCAGCAGAACCAAAACTACTTTCATATATTTTAACTCCTAAATCACGCAATACATCTGCTACTAAATCTTTAGATACTCCATATTGTAATCTATTATCAGCATTCCATTTGTTTGTAACATCTTGGTAATATATCCAAATGTTATCAAACATTTCACCTAACATTTCTACAAACAGTTCGTATTCGGCATTGGCTGTATCGTCCCTTAAAAATGTAGGAATAGCATTAACCAAAGAATTATTATTGTTTCTATCGTATTCTTCAGCTACTGCTGATTGGGAAGTAAACCAGGTAAGCCCGGCTGTGGTAGAAACGTTAGTATAGGGATATGTAGAATTGGTTTTAGGCCAAGCTGTTGAGCCTGATTCGTAATACAAATAATAATCATAACCATCAAATGTAGTTATAATTTCGTTAATTTTAGTTTGCCAAATGTTTCTACTTGAAGTTACATATGAATTAGTAACTTGGGATAAACTAGCACTATAGGTATATTCTTCAATTAATTGAAGTTTGTAATAAAAATTTTCTAAACGGGTTTGAGCCGAAGAAAGATATATAAAATTAGAATAATCCGAATAGTCAACATTAATTTCAATTCCCCTCTCAGCTAAAATGCTATTAATTTGATACTCTAAATTAGTAGATCCTGTGGCATACGAAGATGAAGTTAAAACTCCATAATTAACATATTCTGTAGAATTATTAATTTGATCTTTAAAAGCTAAATTATAATTAGGTCCTTTTAAGTATGTAAATTCATCTATAGACTCAAAAGTTTCTGTAATATCTATATTATAGGCTACAGATTCAGCTACTTGAGTAACAACCCAACATTCATCTTTTAAATTGAATTGTAAAGGTAGAGGCTCGTATAATTTAATTAATATTGTAGGATCATTGGGATTAGAATTATCTAACAATATATTATTAGCTATTACTAATTGGTTATTCCCAAAATTTAAATAAAAATCAAAATATGTGCCCGGATTATTTAATATTTTATTTGATAAATCATTTGCTCCCGAAATTACATCAACATTAGGTATTTGAGTAGTATTTAATCTAATTTCAGTTCCATCTGAACTAATTTCATCTATATAATATCTTTGAAAGAATGAGCTAGAAGCCTCATTATTAATAAAATTATAAACTACATTGTATTGCCCTATATCAAACCCCGCTGTTCTTAAATCCTTTTCGGGATCTATATATATTTCCTGATCTATTATGTTGTATCCTTCAAAATTAGTATCATTTGCAAATACAACATTATTATTTAAATCATAAATAAAATATGTTACATAATTATTAGGAGGATTAAAAGTAGGCTCAACTGCAAAATTAGATATAAGACTAGTGTCCTGAGTAGAATAATCCTGTAACTCAAATGTTATAGGATTTATTGGTATTATAGTAGTATTTTGAGCCATATTTTATCTGTATCTAGTTCCAATATAAATAATACCTTTAGCTTCTAAAGCTTCTAAAGCTATTCGAGCTGCTCTTCTTCCTCCTTTTAAATTTTCTAAAAAGGCATCGTCTACAGTTTGTGTCTGTGGGGGGGCTGCTGAAATAGCAGGTAAAGGAGCAGGAGATTCGGGTAATTCAGGGGTAAACACTTCTATTTTTGGTATATCTATTTTTGGTAAATCAATTCCTTCGGGCAATTGTATAAGTCGTTGTTGTAATTCTATATTTTCTTGACGTAGTTCTGTAACTTCATCAATTAAAGCTTGTATTTCATCGTTTACTATATTAGTAGTTCCTATATAATCTTCACTTGTTTTTACAAGGTACTCATGAGAATTAGTTTCTCCAAATTTAGGTATATCAAAAAATAATTCATTATAGTAACCAAAAAATTCATCTAATGAAGGTAAAAATGAAGCTGTGGGAGATAAGGCAGTGGGAAGAACTAATTGAGTAAAGGAAGTATCAATAACCTTTTGGTATTGATTTTTTTCGTATACGGTTTTGGTTAGATCTACTAATTGACGAGCCATTATCCATTAATAACTTTAAAATTATAATTACTATCTAATACTAAAGTAGTTCCTCTTATAGTAGTTTGGAATAAAATAGTATAATATCTTTCGGGCTGTAAACCATTCATATACACCGTAAAATAACTACTTGTAGCATCTGCACTGATTTGAGTATAATTAGCATCAAAATCAACTACATACTCATTTGTATCTAAATCTTTTATAGCCCAATAAGATGCTGTAGGTAAATAATAATTTGTGGTATAAATGGAGGCAGTTTGGAATATTACAGGAGGGAACTGTGGTCTACAATCTATTCTAAACTGTTGGATACTTTGGCTATAAAAAAATCCTCCATTATTAACAATGGAAGCATATATTTGAGAAGTATTTACTATGGTTTGAGTAGAAGAACCGGTATTCCACACATAATCTCTCCATCTAAATTCTAATTGGGGTGGGTAAATAGTATGTGTATCTACTGAATAGTATTGTAAAACAGGTTGGGTATTTTTGTTTTGGTTAAACTCAACATAATAATTACCTGTGGTATCTTCATATGAGTTATATCCTTCCCATTTAACTAAAAATCCATTGTTTACAATATTAGTATAAGACCCAGTTAAACTATTAGAACTAGTATACCAAGCTTTAACCGTATCAGTAACTATAACATTTAAATCTTTATCACTGCGATATGAAAAGGTTTGTGTTTGTACTACATCTAAACCAGGTAAATTAGAACTAGTATACCAAGTTCCACCCCCTACATTACTCCCTGAATACGAAGCTGTAACATAAGGATTAAATCCTGATGTACCCCATTGTTTACTACCTGATTGAATTTGGTATTGCCAACTTACACCGTTTGTTACTATAGGACTATCTAAATATTTTCCAGTTCCCATCCCCCAAGCTCCAGATACAGGGTAAATATATAATTTAGTATCTAGGTTTATCCCTTGGGCTGTAGCTATATAATTACGTAAATGCGCATCCCATTGAGCCCCATTTATTTTCCCATCAATGACATTATCAATTTCATCTTGATCAAATTGAACCAAATATCTAGATACTTGGGGATAGCTATTTACCGCAAAATTAAGGTTACTTATTTCGATAATTTCGTCTATACCTGTATTCATTTGTGGGAACAAAGAATACATTGTAGCATCTTGGGAAGGGAATAATTTATATACTGCCATAATATTAGAATGATACTACTCTGCCTTGAATGTCTTGATTTAAATATTTAACTTCAAATATCATAGGATCAAGTGAAGGATATACGGTTCCATTTAAAGTTGCCCCAGCAATATCGTAAGCATATTCACTGTATCCTAAATTAACCCCTACTTTATTTGATATGGTTATGTTTTTAACTGTTTGAACTCCTTCTATATTATCTAAAACAGCATACAAGTCTCTTAGTATAATAGGTTCGTTTATTTGCCAATTTTTAATAGCAAAAAAATCTTGTAAAGCTAATATAGATTTAGTCAATACTTCATTTGAATTATAGTTAGGTAATACTATAATATCAAAATTTACACCAATATTAATTATAAACGCATCTTTTATACTTATAGAATCGTTTATCATTCTGTATTGAGAAAGATAAGTAGATAGATTTTGTTTTAAAGCCTGGGAAGCTGTTCTTAATTTGTTATTTATATCAAATGATAGCACATATAGATCTAAAATAGAAGCGGCTTGTCCCGAAGATACAGATTGAGCTTTTGTGGGTTCAATATATGCTTTAGCAATTACCCCAAATTTAGAGGACATAGATAATGCTCTTACTAAATAATCATCTTGTGTTACGTTGCGTAATTGAGTAGCATAATTTGCTGAAGCATTTTGGCGAATTTCTTCTGTTGTATCTCCATCTCCTCCCCCATCGGCGGCTACTAAATTATTTACTGCTAGTGTTCCTAATATGTAATTAGCAGTTGTAGGATTTAAATTTGAGTTTATAAAAGTAGGGGTACCTAAAGTTATACTATTTATAGTATTAGCAGGAGAATTAGCCCCAACCCCACCACCAGTTAAATATCTAACTGTTAAGGTTGTATTTGATGGGGCTATACCATAAGTTTTTGTGAAAATAAAATTCGAAGGGGCATAAGCAGTTGTTAATTTATCTATCTCAAATGGCAATCCTAAACCCACATTATCAGGATTTGGAAGTATTTCTTCATCTGTATCATTAACATTACCTGCACCAAATTGTAATTGTAAAGTAGTTGAATTTAAAAAACGAGTTGTAAAACGTCTTTGTACTTGTTTTAACTGAAGTAGATATGGTGTGTCTCCTGAGTATTGGGATAAATTAGGATCATTTGTATTAGTATTTTTAATTGAATCATATACCGTATCTTGGGCTAAATAATCCACCTCATACCATTGATTTCCATCACTATCAAAAATATCTAAAATACCTACAATATTATTTGATGCTATTTCAACTGTAGGAAATTGTTGAAAAGCCCCAAATGCAAAAGTTGTAGTATTAATAGTAGAAGAAATAGCTTTTCTTACTTTTTTTAAAAGAAAAAATGTAGGATTACCACTACCATCTACACTATATACTGTAATTTCTGTAGGGTCACCAGACGAAGATACACTAAAATCAACCGGGTCTTGAATAATAAATGAAGTACTACCCGATGCTATAGAAGTAACTATAGTGTTTTCGGGAATAAATAGGGCATATGAAAAATCAGGAGAAGTCCCAGTATTTGGAACTTGTTGATAAAAATCCAAATCTACAGTAGCAACTTGAGTTACATTAGGTTTATACCCAAACATATAAGCTAATTCATACAAATTATTTGTTTGACGAGCATACTGTAAGAAAGTTTCTTGTATTTGGTTATCAAGATAGAAAGACAAAACATCCCCAACATATGAGGCCATTTCCATAAACATCATCCCAGGAGATGATGGGGTAAAATCATTGTAGGTTGTAGGAAAATAGGTACGAGCATAGTTTATCAAACTTGCTCTTAACTCAGTAAAATCCTTATTTATGTATTGTATGTTACGTCTTATTGCCATTATGAGAATGCTATTTCAATTTCATCGGATATTGCTGTGTCAGCAATGCTATAATTTAAAGATACTATTAAAGTATTATAATCGGTTTCTTGCAATACATCTAAACTGTTAACTATTACATTAGGGAAATTAGTATTAAGTTTAGATTGTATATTTTCTTTTAATCCTTCAATAGTATTGTTACTAATTTGTTCAAAAATAAAAGATCTTAAACCACCCCCGAATGTTGGATTTAAATATCTTTCACCGGGTTCAGTTAAAAAAAAGTCTATTAAATTGTTTTTGATAGCTTCTTGTGTTGTGTATGTGGTTCTAAATACACCAGGAGCATTAAAAGGAATAGCCACCCCCACCCCAGTTCCGGGCTTAGTATCTATAGGGAATATTCTTTTTGCTCCAAATGCCATATCTATCTACCTCCCTTCATTAAGGACATTATTTGGTCTAATCCTACATTTCCTGAAGGTAAAGATGAACCTTCACCGGTTGTATCCATTCCTGGTCTTACTTGTAAAGTATTAGCCATTACATCATTTGAATTAAACGATAAAGTTTCTTGTCCCGGTCTAAAATCACCCATTATACTTTGCATTAAAGCACGTCTGTCAACTTGAGGGGGTGCGGATTGAGGAATAGACTGGATGTTTTCGGTAACTACAGCTGTTTTGGGAGAACGAACCGCTTCTAAAAGAATATCTTTAAGTTCTTCTTGAATTGCTTCTCTTACAGCTTCTTTAATTATTTTTTTAAAGTCTTGGGTTTTCATGATTATAAATATTAAGTTTAGTAAGCTCTTAAACCATTTTGGTCAATAATAAATTTAAGTTCATCAATTAATGTTTGGTTATTAGTAGTGAAAGATAATGGGGTTTCTAACAATTTAATCCCATTAGTATTTAATGCTACTGCTTTTCTACGAGTAACAGTAGGTGTGTATTGTTCTTCTTCTATTTGTATTACAAATCCCTTATAATTGCCACTGTTTACATCAGAGCGAATTTGAACTCGAGAAAGGGTTTTAATAGTATCAGAAATAGGAACCACTTGAGAATCGGGGGCGCAAAATGCAATTAACACATCAAGTTGATTTAGTATGGTTACTACTTTGTTTATAGTGGATGTAACCACAGCTATAGAAACTGGAGTGGCATTTAATGCTCCTTGATTTTTTTCTAAAATAGGTACTATTTTATCATCAAGAGTTTCTAAATCACTTAATATGGCTGGGATAGAACCTGGGGCTATTGGGATAACTTTAGCGGCTGCTGATAGTCCTATTTTAACATTTTCAATAATAGTAGATAATTGCCCCAAAGCATTAGTTATATCTTGGGTAATCCCTATACTAAAATTTAACCCATTTAATCTATTGCCTATACTATTTAACTGGTCTACAATATTATCTCGGGTTTGGATTAATTTAGCTAATTCTGTGGGAGTAGGACAAAATTCTTGTTTTACTTTTTCTATTTGTTCTGGGGTGGTAGCTTGGGCTTTAATTTCTTCAAATCTTCCTATAGCATATTGTTTAATCATAGATGTGAGCTTAGGTAAAATTAATTGAAGTATTTTTTTACCTAGATCTAAAATACGTTTACCTAAGGCTTGTTTTCCTTTAGGCTTTAATTCTTGAGGAATACTATCTTCTACTACTTTAGGATCAACCTGTTGCACCCCAGTATTTTCTTGTGCTTGTCTCCTTTTTGCAGCTTCTTCCTGTCTTTGTTTTTCTATCTCTTGGGGAGTAGGTTTAGGAGGGGGAGGGTCTGCTATTATATAAGATTCAACAGAACGAATTATTACATCTTTTATATTAGTTATAGAAGTATATTCTCTTTTAATCTGTCTTTCAATATCTCCTAAAACTTCAACATTCGATAAAAAGGTTCCTTCATTACCAAACGGAAAAAAAGTAGTATTTTCTTTAAGCTTTTCTCCTTGTAAATTACTCACTTCAGGCACAAATAAAGTAAAAACTCTAGCAAGCCCACTTCGAACAAAAGAAAGTTTAGCTAAAGAAGATAAAATTACTGTAGTTTCGTCATTTTTAACTAATGTAATTTCATAAGTATTAAAATTTTGCATTTTATATAACTTTTACAGTATTAGATTTTAAACCTTCTAGTTGATTGAGTAAATTAGTAATAGTAGTATTAGCTAATGCTGCTTGGGTGTTTGTAGGAGCAAGTGGGGTTCCTGGAGGTACTCCTATTTGAGTTGACAGAATTTGGGTTAAAGCTTTTAATTCATTTAAAAGAGTTCTTAACAAATTAATAGTAGAATTACCTAATAAAACCGATTCATTAGCTCCTTTATCTCCTAAAAATATGCCTCCCCCTTTATCAACAGGGTATGTACTTAAAATTATAGGAGAACTAGTATCAAGATTTATAGATGAATTAGCACTTAAACTAATAGATTGCTGAGATGATAGTAATAAATGATCTTGTGTAGTATTAAATATTAATCTTCCTGAGTTTAAAATTATTTGTTTTCCGCTATATTGGTTGGGATTTGTTGGTTGGATTTTATAACTATTATAATTTGTGCTTGAAGCATCTATAGGAATTTTTTGAGTGGATGTTAAATAAATAGAAGAATCATCATTATCTATAAGTTCAGTTATAGGAATCCATCCTTCATCTGATTGTTCTCCTTGCCCATTTCTTAGAATAGTTATAGGATCGCCATTTGTTCCGGTTGAGGACCATTCATTGGGTTCAATAGCTCCTTTAACAGTTGAACCCAAACGAATACTATTACCCCACCTTCCTTCTACAATTCTATCTCCTTCGTAGGGTAGAAGGGGATGAATATTGCCTCTTTCTTTAAAAGTATTTCCTAAAAATATTTCTGTTGATTGGTCTGTAACTCTTCTAACACTACCTGCTTGGGTTTGTTGATAATCTTTTTGTTGAGATGGAGGTAAAATGTTTGAATTTTGGGGGAATGCATTGTGGTGTGGGTGGTTCCAAAGAGAAATTATATTTAAATAATATTTAATTTTAGAACTAGCTTGATTTCCTATTAAAGTATTAGGAAGAGATAAAATATAAACTATTTCATTTATAAGAGGAAAATTTTTTATACAAGAATCTAAAGGCTTAGCAGTGGGGTAAATAATATTAGAAGTTGAAGCAATAGTTGTTGGGTTTTGAACAATATCATATTCTATTGTACCTAACGCATTCCACTCCCCTAATTCTTCAAATCTAGGATGGGTATCATCCAAAACAATACTTTTTACTCTTACTGCTACTACAAGATCCCTTAATCCTAACCCTGTAAATATATTATAATCATTATTCTTAGAATTAGTCATGCGGGAAACTATCCCTGAACTTCCCCTATTGGTTTTGCTTCCCATTACTCAGATTTGTACTTATTTATTTCATCAAGTAATTGTTGTTTTTCCTCGTCGGATATACCTAAAGATTCACTACTTTGATTACTCATGGCGCGTTGTGCTAAAGCAGCCATTTTAATAAGTAAATCATCGTTTTTAACACCAATTTCCATATATTCTTTAATTAATGGAACTATAAGAGTAGCATCACCTATTTCTTCTATCATAGGTTTAAGTTCACCTATAAGCGCGGTAACTTGCTTATCTTTCTTTTTTTGGTTATCGTATATTTCTTCTAAAATATTGGCAAAAGTTTTTTTACCAAATACAATTTTATCAAACTGGCTCATATCTATATTATTATTGTGTTTATAAATATGGGTTTATTCAAACTTTGTATATCCGTTTTCTAGATAAAATGAATAATTTATTTTAAATATGTGACCTAATTGATTAGCTATTTTAGTAATTTTTGGGGTCTTCACATCAATCTGTTCACGAATGTATATGTAAAGTGCTTTTTTATTAAAAATATCTATATCTTCTCTTTTTCTAAAAAGCTCTAAAATAGCATCCGCAACCTGAGCATCGTCTTTTTTAGGAAATAATTTATAAATATTTTCGGTGCAATATTGTATATAGAAGTCCATGAATTCTATTAATCTACTATTAGGGACATTGTTAATTTGTTCTTCTAAATTATAAGTATAATTTTCATCTTCCTCTAATTCAGTAATTTCTACTTTAT
>Ga0181357_1001203_pt1 | contig 10186 bp, 4 predicted proteins | sample Fa13VDMM110DN_FD_130094 | JGI IMG/M metagenome (GOLD analysis project Ga0181357, IMG submission 130094) | Freshwater viral communities from Lake Michigan, USA - Fa13.VD.MM110.D.N | ecosystem: Environmental > Aquatic > Freshwater > Lake | place: USA: Michigan | collected 2013-09-24 | reverse complement strand
TTTAGATGTAATGGCGATAAACCTAAAAATATTACCGCTGGAGATTCGTACCAGGTACTTCCAACCAAAGACCAACTTCTTAATTTGACACATAACGGATTAATGTGTATTTCAATATTATGTTACGTGTTTGGTTTAGCCCCCATTGGTATTGCTCTAGAAATTCTTGACGGTGCAATTTACTTAATGATTGATAAGGATCCTTATCTAGCTGGATTGGCATTTGCGTTCGCTTTTGTTGGTGCTGCGGACATTGGTTTTAGCTTCTTAACTAAAGGTGTTAAAGCATTTTTGTTAAGGTCAGCCAGTATTAAAATACTTAAATACACAGATGAGGAGATAAAAGCTTTGGTGTGGATGAAGAAGAACACTAAACAGATACTTAAACTTGCAAATAAAAAATTTGTGTTAAAAACCGTAAGATTCCTTTATACAAAGTGTACAACATTAGAACAAAAATTTAAATTATCATATATGATAGCAAAAAGGTTACCTGGTTTGACTAATTTTGCGATAGTGGGTGGTGGACCTCTACTTGCTTGGGACTTTATCGCTTATAAATTAGGTATTTGTAGTACTGTTAATTTTAAAGATCTTGTAAAGTCCGATTGGAAAATATTAAAGGTTCTTGGATATGTTATGGGACCCTTACAAGCGTTTAGTAAAACTTGTGAGTCAACTTTGGCGTCTAAAAAAGTTAATGAATTATGTGCAGAATTTGAGTCTATAAAATCTTTAATAATTAAATGTTTTGAGGTTTCTATTAAAAATAATATGACCTATGATATAGATCTTAAAGGTTATAGGTTATACGAAGTAATATATATTCAATATGTTTTAATATATCTTGGTTACAATCAAGGAGTTGAATCTTTTGAAGAAAAACATAAAGAACTTACTAATACTAATAAAGTACTGTCTTTACCACCAGCCAAAGATTGGGATCCTAGCGATAAATACTACAAAAACCCATCCCAAACAACAGAGTATGGAAACAATGTACAATATAAAAAAAATAAATATGGTCAATGGTTTAAATATAATAACTTATATAAAAGTTGGGAATATTTAAATAATGGATTTGATAGAGATAAGGATGTGGCTAAAATATTATCTAAACAATTTAAATCAGATGATGGAAGTTGGGTTAAAGGTAATCCTTTATCTCCAGTTAATGTTATGAAGGATCAATATCAGCAAAGTCAGAACAAATCAGCGTTAAAACTATTAACTAAAAATCTACATTATTTTAAAATTGGATATTACGATTACAATACTGAAGAAATGGTTAGACGGTACCAAACAGATAATAAACTAAATGTTGATGGTAAATGTGGTAAAAATACGATGGCTAGTATGATTATTAAGATAAAAAAAGGTTCTGAAATACCAAACTATGAAAATATACCTTTTGACGCTGATGAGATAAAAAGGGCTCAAGAGGAGTTTATAAAACTTATGAATGATGCCAAAACAATGGCAGAAACTCAGATTAATGTAAAAGAGGAAGTTAAGAAAATTGAAGAGTCAACAATTAAAAGACTCGAATCTATAGATATAGATTTTAGTAAAATAGATACAGAAGGATTATTCAAGGAATGGAAGGTTATGGTTGATACCACAAAAAATAAATAAGTAACAAATAACATAAATAATAATAAATGTAATTAATTATTTAACTAAAAAAACAATAGACTATTTATTTAAAAATACATAATATATTTTAATATGAAAAATACAAAATTAATTAAAGATATAACTAGACTACAGGATCTTATGGGTTTAAGTTATCATACTACGTTATTTGAGTCTTCTAGTCCACCTTCTTGGATTGCTCGTCTATTGTCAAATTCTCCAAGGTTGTTTGCTAAATTTGACAAAATAATTGCAAAAATTAAATATAGTAGAGAGATAACTACTAAGGAATTAGATAATGTTATTGATGAGTTTGTTAGTGAAAGATTAATCACTACGTTTGAGGCTGATAGGTTAAAAGCCGCGTTTAGAGCTGATGATGAATTAGTAAGACTATTAAATAGTTCTGATGATTACTTGGCTGCGTTAAATAGTAAAACAACATATAAATCAGGATCCGAAGTTCTTGAACTTTTAGGAAATGCAGCAACATTATCTGATGATGTTGTAGATAAAATTTCAAGAAACACAGTAAATAAGTTACTTGCAAACCCATCATCCCAAGTATCTACAGACGTATCAGAGGCAGTAACTTGGATAAACGCTCAAATTAAGGTGGCATCTGATAATTTATCAGCTGGTAACGTTATTAATTCTGAAGAAGATTTATTTAATTATTTAACAAGTAAAATCGCAAACAAATATGATGATGCTGTTAAATCCTTAGATCCAACAAAACAAATGAAAATTGCTGAGGCTGAAAGGATTTTTGATATTATATGTGATAAAATAAAAAATAACGCAGAATATCAGGGTCTTATTGATAAGTTAAAATCAGAGGGTAAACTTTTAGATAACACACCAATCACTACCAGACCAAGCGTAGCCCAATCAATGCGTAATCCATTAGATATCGTTTTGCCCAAACCAGATAATTCTAGTTTCTTTAATGTTAGTAGAACTATTAATGGTACTGTAGAAACTTTAGATTCTGGATATAGTAGTGCGTATACTAATCTAAAAAAATTACCAGATAACTCATTAACGGCAGCCGATAGAGAGTTTATAACTAGTGTCGAAAATTGGAAAAATTCCGGAGGCAGTTATGATGATGTTGTGGGAAGTTATGAACGTTTATCACTAAGCATTGATAACGCTATAGATGAGGCTCCAACACCAACTATCTTTATTACTACTGACGCTGCACGAACAACTTGGCTTGAAAAAGTATTTTTTAGACCAGGAGCACAATTGGATGGATTATTAAAAGCACTATTTGATATTATTAGTGGTGTTATAAATATTAAAAATACTTGGACTGATAGTACTTTTTTTGTAAAGGAAGCTCAAGAAACAATTGAGCGTTTAACCGCTTTACAGTCAGATTTAAATAAACTTAAATCGGGAGACCCTAACTTTATCCCAATTACGAATGATATATTAACACTATCCACTAAATTAAGATATCAGATGAGAATGTCCACAACAGCTAAAGAAGGTCTTATTAGTGTATGGGAAAAGGTTAAATTAGAAATTAAAGAGTACGGGAAGAAAAGAAATATAGATCAATATGAAATTGAGGAACTAATTAGAAAAATTGAAAATGGTAAAAACCCAGAAGGTTCTTTATCTGAATTTATACGATTGGGGGGTAGCATAAATACTAGTAATCTTTCCGGAAAGTGGGCTGAAATTGAAAGACTACGGGTACAATTGGTTGGGGCTATAGAAGAAAATTACAAGAGATACAAAGAGGGAGCTGAAAAAACAAGAACTTGGTTAGGATCAAAAAACGTTGGAGCATATGCGTTATCAAATGTAACACAAACTTTAAAAACCATTGGTAAATTTTATTTGAATAATGCCGTATCTTTACTTACATTAGGTGTTCCTAATATGAGAAAAATGATTCTTAAAATACTAAGAGGTAATGGAAAGATGACTAATGTTAGTGGAATACTTAAAGTTATGCAGGCTTATATCTTATCAACTATATATCTTCATGCTATTGAACCATTTTTAGATGCTGCTAGTCATCTTATTTTAACTCTTGTTGAAATGTTTCATATTGAAGTATTCACACCTGAGGTAAAGGGTGGTTTTTTTAAAAATTTAGAATATGACTTTAAACAGACCTTTAAAGTGGCGGAGAGTACTTATTGGTTTCCATTTCTAAACCCAATTGGTGGTGAGAATTTACCATTAGGTGGGTTGGATTTATATGATGAAGAAACAGGTGTAGGGTTTAAACCGGCACCTTTTGTAGATATAATGTGGGTACAGATTATGAAGGTTCTTGGTTTTGATGCTACTGATGATCAAAGAAAGAAGAATAGAGCAATAATTGATAAAAACCTTCAAATACAAATAGATAAATTAATTGAGAATTGCCCTGAGGAAAAATATAAAATAATAACCAAAGACCATGAAGAATTAAAAGTCACATTTAAAGATGATTACAGTGACTTTTATGGTTTAACTTCCGAAGAACTTAAGGTTTTATCTAGCCATATATATTCTGAAGTTTTTACCGATATAAATATAGATCAAAAGACGCAGACTAACTTAAATACAAAAGATGAAAAATATATTGTTAATTATTTCAAGGATTTAAATCCAAACTTCTTAGCTTCTTCACGTATTTGTGAAAATAAACCGGAGATTGTAGGAAAGAGACTAAAATGTAAAGGTAAAAGTTGGAGAATGGTAGCAAATAATGATGATTATATATCCATTCCAAATCCTGACACAGGCGAGTTTTATGATGAGATATATGATGCTCCAACCACGGACTATGAATACAATATTCAAAAGTATTACTCGAAAATATATTATTTAACTAATAATAATCAAGATACCAAAACTAAAGTTGACCCTGGTTTTAATTACTCAAACTTAAAACCAATAAAAGAGTTAATACCTTCATTAAAATAATAAAAATAACATGGAAAAACAAGGAATAAAATTCGGAGAAGATAACTTCAAACACTGGAAAGACACATTTACATTTAAAGCTCAGGATGATAAAAATCCCGGTCAATATAAAGAAATTAAAATAAATATGGAGGATGTAATGGATAGAATTAATCATTACAGAAAAAAATATGATGAAGACGATTCATTTGTTAGGGCAGTAATTGATACTCACGAAAATGTTGTAAAAATTATGTTTACAAAAGATTTGGCTCATTTGCAAGAAAATTATAGACCAAAGGGTTTGGCGATTATTTTACAACAAATTAAAGAATCTAGAGGTGAAATGGAGATATGGTCAGTTGCTAGACCGGCAAATGGAAATTGGTTTTTGGTTAAAGGGGATTACACACCAAATCAATTGGCAAACATGGATTTAGAAAAAAAAGAACCTGAAACTAAAAATAAAAAAGTTGACTCAAGAACGGAGGACGACTTAAAAAAAAAAGAAGAGTCGGGAATAGAAACTCTTAAAATCAACGAAAAAAAGGGATTATCTATTTTACCTATAAAAATTAAAAATAAAATAAGAGAGAAAATGGTTAATGGTTGGACCACTGAGGTTCCAAATCCATCATTTTTTGAATTTTATGATAATAGTGAAATTAATTCCATTTTTAATGATAAAATTAAAATTTTTAGAATAAAACCATCGAGTGATTTTTTTAATGCTTTGGTTAGCCAATCGGATAAAATAAGTATTAAAAGAGGGTTTTGTAGATCTTTGTCATATGCAAAAAATAATTTTGATTTAACTGAAAGACAAAAAACTTCTGTTAATGATATTATAAATAAATGTGACAATAATTTTGTAAATGAACCTATAAAAAAAATGCAGAAAAATTAAATGTAATGATTAATAAAATTTATATATCTGACTTTGAAAAAGAAAACATTTTAAATCAACATAAAAGGATAAATGAGGCTACTGGAACATTATCTCTTGGTGGTTTTGTTGTAAATGATTTAAGTGTTGGTGTTTCTGGTTGTTTGGTTAGCTTAATCAAAGATAATAAAATAGTTATAACCCAAAATACGATCGCTGATGGTAGTTTTAAATTTGAAAATTTAGATGCTGGAAATTATGAAATAGGTGTTGATCCATTTAATTCTGATTACTCTAGACCTAAAAGGTCAGATAACCCTACCGTTGAACTAAAAGTTTCTATAGAAGATTTTGAAATAATATTAAAAAGTAGTACACTTACATTTGATGAGGCAACTATATCAGTAATTAAAGTAACCATTTTAGATTTTAATTTTTTAGATGAATCTAACAAAAAAATTCCAAATGTTTCATATGAGTTATTTGAAGATAAAAAAATACCAAGTATAGGTAAATTTGAATCTTTAGATGGTACTAGTAACTTAACATTTAACGGGAACTCCAAAGAAGCTCTGTTACCAAGTAAAGAATTTACTACTGATAAAAAGACTATATCAAGTTTTTATACAACACTTACTGGATCTTGTGTAGGTAATAAGTCCTTAGATATAGGATGTATAGTAAAAGGTTACGAAGTAAATGAACAAAAATTAAAGATTTGTTTAAATAATGGGTCATATAAGGTATCAAGAACAACTAATGGTGATATTAGTGTTAATACGCCTATAGATAACGAAATACCAACAAGAAAAGGAAACAACCCTAATTCAAACATATTTAATATAATCCTTAAAAAAATAAAAATATCTTTAACTATTTTAACAAAAGATGGTCAAAAAGCGGTGTTACCAGGAGTAACGGTTGACATTTATAAAGATAAATTAAGAAAAGACCTTTTAAAAACAATAGTTACCAATCAAGAAGGATTAGGTGATCACATACTATATGATGGTGAAATAAGTACAATTGATAATAAAGGTAAAACACCTGAACTGTATTTTAATCTTAAAAAAGATGGTTATGAGACAATGTTTAAATCACAAAAAGTTGACTATAATATAAATAATAAGATTGAATTTGAATTAGAGATTATACCTCCACCACAACCAACACCACCGCCAAAACCACCAAAAGTTTTTACTTTAAATAAAAGGGCTTGTGTTAGATTAACTAGTAAACTTAGATTGGATATGCATAAGGTGGACAAAAAGGGGGTTAGTTTTGATGATCTTGGGGGTAGAAGTCAAATTATGAAAAGAGCCGAAGAGGTTAAGGATTGTTATGTTAAATACAAAGACGATTACTCCGATAGGCAGAAAAGATATGTGAAAAATTTATTAAATGTACAAAGTAATTTAGAACCCTTTCGTTTATTGTTTAATCGTGAAGAAATGAATATAGTTTATCCTACTGGTCGTTTTGAAAGTATTGATGATATTTATATTAAAAATAATACTATGGGTATAAGCGACACAATTAGAAATGTCATTTTAGAATACGTTGATAATAAAAAAATAAAAATCCAAGAAAGCAAGATAATAAATAATAGGTTTAAATTTGTTATTGAGAATTTTAATTTAAAATATAAAAAAGGTAGAACCACATCTTATCGTTATTTAGTTGAAGAAAAGAAAACTTTAATCAATAACGGATATTCAAGAGATTTAGTTAATGAGTCTTTTTTAGATATTATGGGTACATTATATGGAAGTGAAGGTAATAACGTATTGTCTGATGTTAAACTAAGATTAGGTGAAAAAATAGCATTACAAGTAAAAGATAAGGAACAGGAACATAGTATGATTATAACGGCATTTAATGAGATACCTGAAGAAGTTATAGAGAGAGCAATAAAAGAAAATAGAGTAGACGAATTAAGTGGTTTAATTGCAACTAAGGCGTTATCTTCGTATAAAACACAATTTGGTGATGGTGGAATATCTGAACTAATGATTGATAGTGTTGACGAAAACAAATTTAAAGCTGAAGTTGCAAAATTAATTGAACCAGCAATAAAAGAAATTACCACAAAAATGGATGATCAGTTTAAAAAAGTTAAAGATGTAGTGGGTGGTATGAATAATGTTACAGCATAATTGATTCAAGAAAATAATATAATTTGTTATTTTCATAAACGATTAAAAAAAAGGAGGGGTTCAAAAAATAAAAAAAGGTGTTCGAGAGGTCACCTTTTTTTTATTTAAGTATTTATATGTATGGAATTTTTTATTAGAAAAAATGCAACTTTACCAATACTTGAAATTAATTTAATTAAAGACGGTCGTTCAGATTATAATTACAAGAATACTGACCTATCATCTTCGACCGTTAAGGTTTCTATGATTGATGATTATACTGGAAATTATAAAATAATTGATGGTAATTGTGTTTATGAACCTAAAGATGATTCTATATATTATCAATTCAATAAAAGATCAACAAATAAAGTTGGTAGATATTTTGTTGATTTTAGTGTTACAACAGATCAGGGAACAATAATATTACCATTAAATGATAAAATATATGTTACTGTTTTAGATTCCTTTGTTGATAATGAATTTTGTTGTGGTACTGGAAACCCACCATTACCTGGTCCACCACAACCAACACCAACACCAACACCTATTATCCCAACAAGTACACCAATACCAACTCAAACACCAGTACCAACAGCAACACCTTTTGTTAATAATTTTGCTTATCTATTTATTGAACCAATTAGTGGGTCATCAAATATTGGGCAATGGATGTATGATAACTTATCTACAGGGTTTTATGGATTTACAAATCAAACTCAACCATCTCAAGTACAACTTACTTTTAATAATGAGTTAAATAGTTACCTTAGTTTTAGTGGTTGGAGTGGTGGAGTATTCCCATCTGTGATTACTCAAATAGTACCTCAGGCGGATGCTGGTCTTGACTCATATGGTAATTCAATTGTAAAATATAATTTTATAACAACTGAAATTCAAATAAATACGGTACAGTGTGATGCATGGTATACTTGGGTAATCCCTACTGGTGCTACTTTCTCATCTGGAAGTCAAGGAATAATTGACTATAACGATAATAACGATCCTAATGGTTTGGTTAGCGCTAATATGGAAGCAACTATTTATAGTAGGTCTGTTTATTATACCGGTACTACAATACCTGTGGATACCTATAGAGTTTATACCACATATCCTAGTAATAATTTTTATTTAAATAATACATCTAGTATTTATTTTAAAGGAAATACAATAACTTAATAATAAAAATATGTCAGGTTTATATAAAAATCCAAAAACACCAATTAATTCTTTAGGTACCGTTTCTGTACCTGATACTAAAGTCTATGGTAGTAATTTTAGTGTATACGGGGTTGGTGGTTATATGGAAGTTTATAATTTAACTGATTTAGTTTATACTATACCAAGTGGACAATTAGGTAATATTGAATTTTCTGGAAATACAATTCCTGTACAACTATTTAAAGGTAATGGTAGTGTTTTTTCTCAGGATACTATAACTTTAAATTCTGACAACATTTCTTCTGGACGTAGAAGACTTGGTATGTTAGCTTATGTTTATGAAACTAATAGAGTATACCAATTCCAAATTGATAATTATACAACATTATGGAATAACGCAACAGGTGATACTGGGACAGTCACTATTTCAAATTTTGGTACGACAATTAATGGGTCAACAAATCCTGGTAGAATATTAATTTCTGGATGGACGGGTTCTACAATTGAAGGGTTTAATGGTGGAACTAATTCTTCTTGGAGAATATTTGGGTCTAATAATTTAACTGGTGGAACCTTTAACCATAATGACGGTACTTTAACTTTATCTAACAGTAACGGATCAATTATTATAAGTGGAAATACGGATGTTTATACGACTGGAGCAACGTATTTTTCAGGATCGTCAACCTTAAACTTATATGATTCCACTGGGGGGACAATATCCGTAACTGGATTCACTTCAGGAGGTGGCGGTGGAGGTTCAGGTACTAGCGGATCAAGCGGAACAAGTGGTATAAATGGAACTAGCGGATCAAGTGGTATAAATGGAACTAGTGGAACGTCAGGGTCAAGTGGAACGTCAGGAACTAGCGGAACTTCAGGGTCAAGCGGAACATCAGGAACTAGCGGTTCTTCAGGGTCAAGTGGTACTAGCGGTTCTTCAGGAACTTCAGGTTCAAGCGGAACAAGTGGATCTTCGGGTACATCAGGTAGTTCAGGGACATCAGGTACTAGTGGTTCTTCAGGAACTTCAGGTTCAAGTGGAACGTCAGGTACTAGCGGTTCTTCAGGAACTAGCGGTACATCAGGAACATCAGGTTCAAGCGGTTCTTCAGGAACTAGCGGTTCAAGCGGTACATCAGGTTCAAGCGGTTCTTCAGGAACTAGCGGTTCTTCAGGAACTAGCGGATCAAGCGGTACATCAGGTACTAGCGGTTCTTCAGGAACATCAGGTTCAAGTGGAACGTCAGGTACAAGTGGATCTTCAGGATATGGTATTCCATCAGGTGGAACAACAGGTCAAGTTTTAGCTAAAATAGATGGTACTAACTATAATACACAATGGATTAATCAAACTGGTGGAACTGGTGGTGTCAGTGGTTCTTCGGGAACTAGCGGGTCATCAGGAACTTCAGGTTCAAGTGGTACTAGCGGTTCAAGTGGTACTAGCGGTTCT
>Ga0181357_1001202_pt1 | contig 10187 bp, 10 predicted proteins | sample Fa13VDMM110DN_FD_130094 | JGI IMG/M metagenome (GOLD analysis project Ga0181357, IMG submission 130094) | Freshwater viral communities from Lake Michigan, USA - Fa13.VD.MM110.D.N | ecosystem: Environmental > Aquatic > Freshwater > Lake | place: USA: Michigan | collected 2013-09-24 | reverse complement strand
TTTCTACGGCAAGGAAGAATGTTCTTAACGCTATTAGGACTCGCCTTGGTATCAAAGGGCCTCCCGGCAGAGAGGTAAACATACTGCACGGAATGCTTAACAAGCTGGTGGATTCTAATGCTAGTTTGCCTCCGTCCATATCGTCTGACATTGGAGGGCTGCGTGGAGATGTCGATAGGAGGACTCTGGATGACCCTGACTTCCGTGTGTTGCTTGGGGAGGTCAAAGACCCTGCTCAGATGTTTGGTATAACAGCCGAAACCTTGGCTGGGTTGACATCTGCTTACTCCACTAAGAGGGAGATGGTGGATATACTTCAGAAGGCTGGGCTTATTTCTGATGGCAGTAATGCGGCCTCTGGGCATAGCAGAGAATTAAACTCGGCTAATGCTACTGACCCTTTTACCGGCTGGTTAACGTCAGCGGAAACGCTTGCTGTTATTGACGCAATGCGTGGGCGAATGGAGCACGCTACTGAAACGATGGGCTTCATTCATCGCTTGAGTCGTGCGTCCAAGATCAACATGACGCTCGGTAGTGCGGCCTATGTAAGCCAACAGGGGGTATCGAATGCCTTTGGCTTGATTCAATCTGGTCACATGATGGCTGTTTTCGGCCTGCCAAAGGCCGCCTACCATGATTTAATGGCTGGGCTTGGAAGGCAGGGTCATCGAACCGATACAGAAGCGGCTGGCCTGACTTCCCTTGGAATGCTGAATGAAGGGGCTTTGTCAGACGACATTGCTTCTCGCATTCTGGAAGAGTCCCGCTCTCTTGGCATCCTTGCCGAGCCGTCTATCGGGGCCAAGTTTGGAAACTTAATCGAGAGGGGCTTAAATGCCGTCTCTGCGTTTGACAATGCAGGCAAGATTATAGCTGTTCAGTCTGAGTTTGCGCTTCTTAGAGCTGCCTATCCTCTTTCTGAGAACTCGGCTTGGACTGATGCTGCGATAGTTCGCTATGCTGCTATTCGAGTTAAGGATAGGATGCCTTCCTATTCCCGTGTTCCAAAAGTTCTAAAGGAGTTGGGGCGGGTTCCATTATTGGGTGACTTCACTACTTTTACCTTTCTCGCTGCATACAACACTGCGAAGAACTTCGAGTATGCGATGCTGGATATTAAGAACCCCCGCCTTCATGCTCAGGGATTAAAGTCTATGGCCGGAGTAATAGCCACTACGGTCTTGAGTACGGCCATCCTCAAGTCAATGTTTTCTGCGGCCTTTGGGTCTGTCAGTGAAGAAGAGGAAAAGGCATTCATGGCTGCACGGCCTTCATTCGACCAAGACAAAGACTTTTTCATTTACCGAGGTGACGGCGGACTAAAAGGGTTTTCCCTCCACCGCCTTGACCCTACTTCCAATCTGAAGCAGGCGGGAGGTAAACTGTCCGACGGTGTGTTTTCTGATGAAAAGTTTTTTGCTTCATTATTTGATGCTGTTGGGGTTACTCTAGCTCCACTGCTTAATCAAGGTTCGGTGTTTAAGCATTGGTCTGAAGCTCAGGTTGGTGAGACTACTACTGGTAAGGAGATTTGGAGGGATGATGATTCGGCCAGTCAGAAATTCTCCGCGTCTCTTAAACATTTGGCAGGTGGCATTTTTCTTCCTGTCACGGCTAAGAATGTTGCGACGAAGATTTACCCTGCATTCATGTACGGCCCGAACACTAGGCGTCCTTATTCCTCTACGGAGTCAGACTTAGTTCTTGGTGAACTTACTGCGGTCTTGCCATCCAAGTTAAATCCAGTGGAAGCATTTGGTCGCCATCTTTTTAGCTTTAGGGATGCTAACCATGACGCCTTGCAGGTCTTTAGTAAGGTTGTTAAGTCCCCATCTGGTGCATCACAGACTAAGGTTGACATTGCTTATGAAGTTCTTGAACGCAAGCGAAAGGAGTCCTTTTTGAAAATGCACGAACGCTTCAAGACCCTTGCTAGTATTGGTGGCTACGACGAGAAAACTTTTAGACGCAAGGCTGATGAGGTAAACATTAGTGGCGCAATGTTTGAACGTGTTCAGAGTGGTAAATACGAACCGTACATGCCGTCTGGAGACTTCCTAAGTGATATGGTTAGAATTAGTGAGGACTATGGTAGGGTTAACCCTCTGCCTACAAAGGTTGTGAACGGGTTGTCATCTGTGCAGACTTCTGAGTCTATTGGTCGGGCATCAAGAGAGGGGAAGTTCCCTCGTCGTGGGGATTAGATTCTTTAACATTTATCACGGTCTTTTCTTCTTTCCTTGTTTTAACTTTGAACTGCTGGACTGTGATTGTAATGTGGTTGGTAGTATCGTCATTGATGACACCGCAGTAGCGGAGTCCGTCGATGAAGGGTTTAACGCAGAGGTTGTCGGGGTCGCACAGCCTGACCCTGTAACTAGACACAGTGACATGGCGTCGTGTATCTTGTGCCTTAGCTTCATCCTTGACCAGTGGTTCATGGAGAACATCCGGTTTAGGCTTGGGACTGGGTGGCCGTAGAGGGTGATGCTGACGTTCCCTTTCAACCTTTCGCTGGTATTCATTGTACTGTTCTTTCGTCCATCTCATAATCGTAAATAGTCTTGAAGTCTTTTATTTTAAGGTTCTGTTTGATGATGGCGTCTCTTGATCTGAATAGCTTTGATTCAGGCGGGAAGTCATTCTTGATTCTATGCAGTGCATTGCTGATGGTTCCCCTGTCAGTGTTGTGTATCCTTGCTATTCTGCTTTGGGACAGGCCCATGTCAACGGAGAGGATATTCCAGTAATGGAATCTAGCGTTAACGAAGTCTTTGAATCTTCGTGGGCCGTCAAACTCTTTTGCGTTGATTTGATAGACGCGACAAACTGCGTCCTTTATTCTTGCTAGGTTTTGTTCGTTGCTTTTCATTTTGGTTGGTTGTTGTGATTTGGGGCGGGCCTGCCTAATAGAATACAAGGAGGCGGCAGACCATTGAAGTGTTTCGCCCCGTGGATTATTGTTCGGTTCCCCTCCAAGACGGCCAGTTGCATTCAACTATGCCGCCTGTTTCTACTAACCGACTGGAAAGACTACGGCCAAGTGAGTCTAGTAGCTCTGTTTTGCTTTGATTGGATATGATTATGGTTGAGTTCATGTCAGCGTATCTCTTGTCGAGTAGCTCAAAGAGTAGGTTGTGTTCCCAATCTGACTCCGCTCTGCGAGCGAACTCATCTATAATGAGAAGGCTAGGCTTTCTGAATTGTTTGATGACATCGACTTCGGTTAGGTCTGACCCTTTTCGGTAGGTGGCTTTGACGGTCATGAACCATTCTGTAGCGGAAACGTACAGGGCTGACCTCTGGTTGATTGTGTTGCCCTTCATCAACTCTACTGCCAACTGAGTCTTTCCTGCTCCCCTACGGCCTATCAGGGCCACGAGAACTCCATTCCCCCGTTCCATTCTCTTAACCAAACTGTCCTTCACTGCTCCCCATTCTCCTCCCCATACGATAGCATCTGTGTAGGTGTGCCTCTTGGGTGCGTTCCATCTTGCCCTCAACTCATCTGTTCTCCTGACTCTTTTATTGGCCTCTTCTTTTATTGCTCTGATACGGCAGTTCTCTTTTTCCTCTGGCGTAAGTCTATGTGGGTCGTACTTGAGTACCACATCAAACACTGCCGATTGTTGGTTGTCATTCATGTGTTTTCTTTTTGTTGTTATTTTGTGCTTGACAGCTTTCCTAAAGCCTCCCCTAATACCCCTCCCGTATTTACGTTTACCCCACTCACCACTCTCAAGCCGGTTACTTGAAGGTGGCAAGTGGGGCTTTGGGATGTTAGAACATCCCTGATTCTCTTGGTGATTGCCTCTCTTGCTTCTTATCCCTATCCTTGGCATTCCCAATGATAGGCAATCTGGTTCCGTCCAGTTTCATCTGGTCTCTTACCTCCTTGGATGTTGACTGGATTACGTAGTGAGTATCCTCATACTTGCTCTTGCCCTCCTCGTACTCGAACAGAGCCAAGTCCAAGTAAACCTTCTTGGTTTTCTCTGACGTGTATAGGTACTCCTTCTTAATCATACCGTAGTCTATCTTTACTGTTATCATTGTTGTTGCTTTCTGTTACTTGGATTTTGACAGAGAGGAAGCGTTTTGCTTCATCTCTGTGCAGCCCTCCAATAGACTGCTCATTGTCTTCTCTATCTCCATCCCTTTCGCTTCCGCTAATGGCTGGACTTGAACTGCTAGTTTACTTTTGCTCACCGTGACTGATTTTAGGAATGTGCTAACTTCTCCGCCGCACTCGATGTACTTGATCATGAGTTTGAATGGGTCACTTATTGATTCTCTCATTGCTCCTCTCTTGAGCTTCCAGCCCTCTACTGTTTCTCCTTTGTCCAACCTTGTCCTTGCTTCTTCTCTGATTGCGTCAATCAGTTGTTCGGCTATGGAACACTTATCTAGAACCTTACCTAACTCCTGAGCACTTAGTTGGGGTAGCCCCATCTCTTCAACCTTTGGCATCGCTACTTGGCTCAGGGCTTCAGGGCATCGTGTCCTAGCAGGGCAATACTTGCATTGGCTCTCGCCTTTTAACCTTGGTGCATCTGGCTTACTTGCTGCATCCAATACGTCAACGATCTCTTTCTTAGCGGCTAAGAGTTCGGTCTCGTCATACACACAATCATCTGATGTCTTTCTTGCTAGCGGTTGGATGATGACTACGTTGACTAACTTTAGGTTAGGCCACTTCTCTTTAGCTAGTACCGCCAATGTCCTTAGTTGCATGTTGCTAGACGCGCTCTCGACTTCTCCCCTTCCTGTCTTGAAGTCGATGATGAATGCATTGTCTTTGTTCTTTAACACTAGGTCAGCTTTCCCTGAGTATTGGTTGGTCTTGTCCCACCATCGCTCTTCTCTGATGACAGGCGAACTGTTCTCAAGGTCAATTCCCCACAGATGGTTCCTCATGTATTCGTCTGCTGCGTCATCGCATATCCTCGCTGTCTGCCTCTCTTCGTAGGTGACGTTGAGCACGTCCTCCCCTGCGATGATTGCGTGGATTCTGCTGCCACTCTCAGCCCATTCGCTTGTTTCTTCTGGTATCCCTATTGACGCCCTGTGAGAACCCGGACACATAGAGAGCCTCTCCATTGAAGAGGCAGACGGTAGCCCCTTCCTGTCATCTAAACCAATCATGACGGCACTCCGTTCTGTTCATAGTCCACCACCTGTAGCCATGCGTCCGGCTTCAGCAGCCTCTCCATCGTTGGACTTGGCAGTTCCTCCAGTCCATTGCACCCCGCTGGCCATGCTCCTTTTAGGATAAGGAAGTTCTTAACAGTTATCTCCCCGTACTCTAGTGTGTTCGCTTTTGCTAGGAGGTCGGGCAACCAGTTGACGGGCTTCTTGAACACTGGCTTCTGGGCGGGTACTGAAGCTGTCCTGTCCATCGCTGACTCTCCATCATCATCCTCGTCCCCACTAATGCAACAGATGGCGGTCAGGGAACACCTCTTCGCATAGGTGATCGCCCCCATGATGCCTTGGGCGTCTCTCTTTGTTAGAGGGAACACTACTGCCCCCAGTGACCATGACTCTGCGCCATGAGTGAGGATGGTGTCCACACTGACTCCTTCAGGTGTGGTCTTGGGGTTTTGTATTACTGAAATCCCGTACTTGTTTAGTGCGGGGATTACGGAATCTAACACGTTGATCAACGGCGCATACTTCGACCTGAAGTGCGGGTTAATTGCTGTCATCTTTGGGTGCTTGAACTCAGATTGTGCTTTGACGAATCTTTCGTTCAGTGTCATTATTGTTGTTTCCATTGTGTTCCTTTAACGTCTTTCTTTTATCATGTTGTCGTATTCTGTTATTGCATCTGCCAGCAGGTAAACTTCCGATCTGCCTCCAAGCCTCTCAACTGGCTTGAGTTTACCTTCTCTAATCCAACTGTCAATAAGTGTTCTTGAGAGGCAGAACATTTTACATATTTCTGAAACGCTTACGGTGTGTTTGCTTCCTGACCCTAGCTTCTTGTACTCCTCGACATAGATACTCACTAAGTCTTTATCGCAGTCGCCTTGTTCGTAGTGGTCACTGTCTCTGCTGCCATTGTTTAGTTCCTCATCCATTTTTTTCCTTTCTCCATTTGGCCCAGCGAATCGCTGCCGCCCGTTGCATTTGTTCGCGTGGTCGTGCTTTTGTTATGCCCGTTGTTTTTCCACCCTTACTGCCGATTGCGGCCATGTAAGCGCGGACTTCTTTAGGTAGTGTTTTTGTTTCCATTGTTTTTGTATGCAGGTTTGGTGGTGAATTGTTTTAGGTTCCATTTATTTTACCAGCAATGCGTGACTACGGTAGCGTCAATCGTCACTGCGCCCCCGTTGTGCTGGTCGCAGCAACGGATGATGTAGCGACGAATCTTGTCGTCAATGATGTGCAACGCCTCTGCGCTGATGCGTTTCTTGTGGGATTTGCACAGCGATTTTATCGCCGCCGATTTAATGTGTTGTGTTTTCATTTGAAACAATTCGCATTGCTTCCCGATATGCTTCCGCGCTTGCTTCGTTCCTGTTCTCTGCTACTTCGTTCTTGCCGCTGAAAAGCTCTGCCTTGCGTTCGTGGAAGTGCATCTTATCGCGCAACTTATCTAGCACAGATTTGATGTGTTGTGTTTTCATTTGGCTTATGTGATGTGGAATGTCTGCTTTGGGTATGATGATGCGTAGCGGTCGCGGATGACGTCGGCTTCTTCACGGGTGTTGCAGCCCGTGACAAGGTGGCCAGCACCATCAACGACCTGATAGGCTGTGATGACCACGCCGTAATACTCGCACGGCTGTCCGTCCAGCAGCATCAGTCTCGGACGCGGCCACGGGTTCAATGTTGGGTTGGTTTGCATTTTGATAATTTCTTGTTTTTGGATTCTGAACTTTTCGCCTCGCAGCGAGGCTTGCAATTGTTCGTAGGCCTATTCAATTTCAGGATGTCAACCGCCAGTTGGGTGACTATGGCCAAACGTCTCGCCTGCTCGTCGGATCGTCTGGTGGCGCACTCCGCATCGGTCAGTTCTGTTTGTGTTTTCATTCGTGTTTTATTTTTCGTTTTTGAATCCCGAACTTCTTCGCCTCGGTATGGCTCGCAAAATAAACATCCACCCGCCCATCATATCGCCGCGCCAGCCTGTCCTCAACCGTGCGCCAGCCGATGCCCTCGATGTGAATGCGCGTGCCGAGCGGGATGGAGCGTGAGGCGGCGACGGTGCGCCCCGCCACTGGGCGCGTGCCGCTCGCAGTGATGCCGCTGGCAGATTTGCCACAGCATATTTTGCAGGCGCAGTAGGCGGTTACTGTGACCGTCCGCGCCGGTTCCCCCGCCGCTACGTGAGCGGCGAGGCAAAGGGCGATGAGTATTGTTTTCATTTGTGTGTTTTGTTTTTGTGTTTTCATTGGCTGCTTGCTTTGTTGTATTGATGCCAGTTGGATTTCTCCCACTCGGCTACATGTTCATCGTTTACTTCCATGCTTTCTATGCTTGGGTCTTGAGTGAAGTATCTTTGCTTGGACTTGTATCCTAGTGCTACCCTTGCTTTTGCCACCATTGGATTGTAAACGGCGTGCTTAATAACCACCTTTTGTAATCCGCCGTGAATCTCTTCGCTTACTCCGTCGCCTTGTTTCGCGTAAGTAATCATTGAGTTGTCTGGTAAGCTCAACGGCATAGAGGCTCCCAATCCTAACTTCTTACTTGCCTGTTGTATGTCCTCTTTCTTTGTGGCAATTAGGTAGGACTTGAACTTGCGTGTGTAGGAATAGTAAAGGGGGGTGAAGCTATCCCTTCCTGTCTGGAGTTCTCCACTTGGGTTAATAGCTACCCAAGCTGCCCATCCACTTAGCTTATCTAAGTCGCTGCCCCCGCCGCCAATGGCAAAGCAATTCAATAGGTGCTCAGAATCGCAACTCGTTATGATGTCCCTCTTTTCCCCCGTCCAGTCAACTACCCCATTATGGGCAAGCGTCCAGTCGTTCTTCGTGAATGGATGGGTGTTGCCCAGTGACACAAGGCCAGTGCTTGTTCTGCCGTGCAGAATCATTGGGCCGTTTAGTTTGCCAATCTCACCTTCTGGACTGGCGAACCTATCCTTGTAGTATCTCTGTAAGATGGGGTGCTTTGTTTCGAGTTCCTTCCGTAAGCATCCAATCCCAATGTAGTCACGTGGGTTGACATACCTTTCGGTAAACCTGCCTTTGCTGGTTTCGATTGACAGCCCAAACCCATCACGTTGAGTGGTAAGGAAGGATTGGTTCACGAATTTGGAAAGGCTATTTACGCGAGCTAATCCCATTAGTCTTGTGTTTGATACTGCAAATAGCTTGCACATAATTATTCTCCTCCTCCTTTTCCTGTTTGTTCCTCGCTCTCCTGCGGGTTGAACTTTCTGTACCTACTTGTGACCCAAAGCTTCAGGTTGTCTTTTGCCTCACTCGCAAGGAACTCTGCCAATGACCTCAAATGGTTGCGCTTGTTAACTATGAAGGACAGCAGTGTGGCCCACATCAATATCTTGTTAGGGTCAGTAGAGCCAGAGCCAAGCCTTATCTCTGTCGAGCCGTGCCTTGCAAATGAACACGGGTTGATGGCTTGCCTACGAGAGAAGTCGGAAGGTAAGCGTCCTCTGAGGGTGTTGTCCCGGCAGTAAGAGTTGTTTTTCCTAGATGGTGGGACTAGCAAGAAAAGCCAATTCAAGGCACTTATCAATCGCTTGCGCTTGTTCCTCTCTTGTGAGTGCGTAAGGTGGCGGGAGTCAAGGTGAACGTGCAATCCGCATGTCGTGTTGATAGCTGCTCCGGCCCTGTTCAAGCCGTCACATAACTTGAACAGTGCTTCTGGCTTTTTGAGGGTGAAGCTTACCCTAACTTCTTGGAAGCGTGGGTTGGCTTGGCCTAAGTTATGACGAGCGCAAACGGAACCATCATAGGCAAACTCAACGTCTTCGTTAGAGAGTGTTTTGTAGGCGAACCCATCCTCACCTGTTCTGGCTAGTGGGGTATTTTGATCTGCCGTGAACTCTATTTCCACCGTGATGCAGCCTGTGTCAGATTCCTTGCGAATCGGTCTTGGGAGTCCAAGTGCCTGCCGCCTTGAGTCGCTAACATCCCACATGGACATAGCCTTATTTACTATACCTTTCTTGATTGTAGAAAGTGGCTTGCAGCTTTCTTGTGCCTGTCTTGCCATTCTAACTGACGGTAGCCGATTCAGGTAATGGATTCCAACAAAGAGGCCAGCCCTTTTCATTGCCGCCTCAGTGACCGCCCTCTTTTTTACAGGTTTTACTTTTGGCCTGATTCCTTCTGCTGCGTTAATTGCGATTGCTGCAGCATCTTTGTATGGCTGTGGTACTGAAGCCTTTGACGCGAGGTAGCTCTCCATTGCGAGAACCTTGCAGTACTCCCATAGCTTTGCCTGACTTGACATTACGTGGCTGTTGTCGAAGGCTGCTAGATGGGCATTGTAATATTTTCTTCCACTCAATGACCGCACGTACCAGTTGCTCTCCTTTGCCTCTTTGATTATTGCGGCTGTCTCTTCTTTTGTTGTGGCACTCCCGTCTTTATTTTTGATTGTCTTCATGTTATTGTTGTCCTGTTTTGTTGCTGCTTTGTGTTAGCCTTTTATTTTCCATCCTCATTTCCAGTTTGTGTTCTTCGTGTTGTCGTTGTTCTGCGTTCTTTGGTTGCCTGAATCGCGCCTTCCGTTTCTGAATGAGAAGCTCTATTGCTTTTATGTAGGCTTCTCCGTCCTCCATTGGTTCGTTAGTTAGTGGCATATTGATTCATTATGCCGCGTCCAATCTGTTCTGTGTATTGGCTTAGTGCTGGGTTGGTTGCTGCTGTGTAGGCAAACTGCTTTCTCTTGGCCCCCTCCCCGAACTCGCTACTTTTGTAAGCTGCCCATCTTGTCTTATTGTGTAGTGGTTGGTGAGTGTAGAAGTCAGTGGCTCCGTTGAACCAGTCAGCCATTGTCTCACCTGCATTGCCTTTACCACATTGGTACTTAAGGAGCAAGCTGCCCACTTCTTGCTTGATTCGTGTCTTGAGGTTTTTGGTAAGCGGCCTGCCTTCCGCTCCAACCAAGCCGTAGTACATGGCTTGTGCCTTGTCAGTTTCGCACGGTATGGTGGCCAGTGAATCCATCGCTGCCTTGAACTGGGCGACCACTCCGATATGCTC
>Ga0181357_1001201_pt1 | contig 10199 bp, 12 predicted proteins | sample Fa13VDMM110DN_FD_130094 | JGI IMG/M metagenome (GOLD analysis project Ga0181357, IMG submission 130094) | Freshwater viral communities from Lake Michigan, USA - Fa13.VD.MM110.D.N | ecosystem: Environmental > Aquatic > Freshwater > Lake | place: USA: Michigan | collected 2013-09-24 | reverse complement strand
TGGTCGCTGTGAGAACCTCCACCGACCATCATTCTAGCACTGGGTTCTCCAGCGTAGTCCCCGTGAAAATTGGATAATTTAAATCCCATCATACTGGGGTGATATTGGGATGTACCGTTATTCCAATGCTTTGCGTCCATTTCGTCTAATAAAGACTTTAACTTGCGGTTATACCCCGTGTCGTAAGTAATGTTTGTCTGTGGCATTATATATTAGAATACTATTTTAATTTATAATGAGAGTTGAATAATTACCTGTGATTTTTGATTGAAACCCCTAAATCTAGCAATATTTAGACATTCCGTGCTTTCCACCGCTGGATGCCTGACCCATCGCTCCACCGCTGTGGGCGGGCATACTGTGAGATTTGAGATGCTTTCTCATACCACGAATAGCAGTTAATGCACCGTTAAGCATTTGTCCGCCAATCATTCGGGAGGTTTCTTGAGAGGTCATCGCAGATGCTTGCTGACCATTAACAGACGATAGTACCATCTCTTTAGTTAATATGCCAGTATATACTGCAGACACTCCCTGTTGAGTAGAGAAGATGCCTGAATTAACGCAGACGACGCAAAGTTCAATTGGAATAGCGAAAAGTCCAGGAGCACTTCCAGGGAACAGGTCGTATATTTCTTGAGGATACTGTGATGCTAATGTGACTGAAAATTGGAAGTTGTAATTGCCGAGAGAACCGCTACTAATGTAGTTGGGAAGTGATAAATCGTAAGGAGGAGATAGGACAAGGACAGAACCAGTAGTAGCGATGTTCTGCGACTCTCCGTTGGTAAAGGAACTTTGAAGACCGCTAAACTCCGCCCAGGATTGTGCTGACCCGTTCCTTGCTGATGTTCGCCACAAATCATATTGAGATGCAGACGACAATAGACCCGATTGATTGTTGAGATTGATGCTGATATTTTGAATGACGAACTGGGACATCGAGAGTTGTGGAGTCTGTTGCGACATTGGGATACGAGCAGTAATGATGAAATAATCTGGGATTTGATTGATTTGAAGATTGGAACTATTTACTCTAACACCTGATTGTCCTAATGTGGTGAATGTGGGGTTATTAGCAGATGAAGTCAAATAACGGGGGAAGTCCATATATGGCACAACATTCTTGGTTTGGATTAAATCAGATGGTTGCGTAGAAAGGAACTTGAAAAGAAGAGATGGGACACCGAGGGTGTTGCTGATAAGAGATGTCTGACCTCCAGGGGTGGCGGGAAGAGAGAATGCTCCACTCTGGTTAAAGCATTGTTGGGTAGGACTGCCTAAAACAATACCAGTGAAGAATGGGGAGGCGGTCGACCATACACGAGATGCGGTGGCATCAATATTCATCGTGAATGCCATATTGTTGATGCCGAGAAGACCTTGGCAGTTGTATTCGGGGTTCGCCCAGATAAATGGGGACAAAAAGATAGGTTCAGTCACAATTGTCGCTACACCAATCTTCCAGGTTTCACCTGGTGTGCCAAGAGCGATTGGACTATCGTCTATAAATCCAGTAGCAGTATCAAAATGGGCAATCTGGTAAATAATAGGGAATGCTCCACGAGGGACTTGGTCTAAATCATATGAGGCAGTGTTGTATGATGCTAAAGGATTGTTGGTAGCATTCACCCCGTTGCCGTAGTATCCGTATGCTTGGTCGGGAAGAGCAGGGGTCATCGAGTTATAACGGTAAAGTTCTCTACTGTTATTCATTCTTAACAAAGAGGGGAGGACATCCTTGGTGTTGATTGAAACTGTAGTGTTGTTGATTTGAGCGGTGGCAGTTGTAAATAAACTATTCAAAGGGAATGCTTGGAATGCGTCGGTGTTCCCGTAAGACCACACCGAGTCGCCTGCTAGAACTCCTCCACCATACGACAATTCTACCACAAGGGCAGTATTGAGTAAAACATCACGACCAATCACTACATTTTCGGATGGGACTTGGACGTTCCAGATAAGAGCACTGTTAGAAGCACTCGTAGATGGGAAGGGTTGAAATGTTGTCTGGGATGCTCCCGATTTGACGGCAAAGTCTAAATCTGCAGTAATATCACCTATAACAGAGTCTTTGACGAGGATTGTTTTAAAGTCCGACATTATATACTATACAACTATAAAATATCGGCAGATACTCCGCTAAATAATTAACACATGCGTCTACCCCCTTTTGTTGCCCCGTTTCCACTAAATGCGGGGGAGGAATGTGCCAACGGGTCTTTTGCGGTAGATGCCCCGACACTATCTTTTTTTAAGAATGCGATTTTAATAGTGACCGACCCGCCACTTGCTAAACGGAACGGCACAAGACTTCCGTTTCTTAATCGGTAGAATATTTGCAGGTCTAAATTGAAGAGAGGACGGTTGCCGTTCAAAGTCACCAGTCTATATTGTGCCTGTGGTTCATATACTAGCGACGGTCGATATGCTCCAGTACTACTTACTAAATCAGTTATAATATTGGCGATGTCTGCATTGTTGCCTTGAAATCCTATCTGTTGATTATTAAATAATACGAGAGGAGTGCTGACTTGATTGGGAGTAATAGGCATCGTATTACTCGTAAATACAATTGCAGTGACGGGGGATAAAGCACCGATGGTACTTGTTTCTTGATAAGTAGAAATATACGGGATGGATATTGGTGGGTCATATACTCCCCCTACTAAATCATATTCGGGCGGAGTGATGAGTTGGGTATTTAATCCTCCTTGATTAATCACATCTATTTGGAAGTTCTCATTACCGCCTACATTACTATATCCGAAAATAGTAGCGGGGAAGGACTGGAACAAATAAAACATCGGGGCATTAAAATATATTTTGATGGGGTTATTACCGCTTAACCCTGGATTGACTGCAGGGTTTAAATCGTATTGTGGAATGGTGAAAATAGATGCAGTATCGCTAGATGTGTCCCATTGGAATAATGGCGGTAAATCGTCTGACTGCAGAGTGGTGGTTGTCGGTGTTTGGTTGACTGTGTAAATAGGGTAAGTAGGCATATTAACAGCACCTACTTGTGCCACGAGAGATGCTAAAGCGGTCTTGAATGTTTCTGTTATTAAATACGCTATATACTGATATGAATAGACGTTGTAATAACCCGTGTCGTTTATCTGCAGTCCATTTGAAGTCGTGCTGGGAGGTGCTGGTGTATTACCTGTAGTGCGGTCTTGTGGAATAAAGGTCAACGGGATTGCACCGCTCGTGTATTCGGGGTTCACCCCGTCGTCCCAAGTAAGCGTAATATTATAGATGGTAGTATTCGGGTTCGCAGAGAAGGGAACGATGGATGGTATCCAGACGGGAAGAGTTCCTGTATCTACAGTGAACCGAATAATGCTTAAATAGTAGTCTTCGGGACAATTAATAAACGGAATGGTTCTCGCCTCGTTATAATAGAACACTGGCGGTTGAGTGGTTTGCGACTGGAAGTTTGTAATCGTCACATCGTAATATACCTGGTCGGGTGAATTATCCCTCTTAACTTGATTTAGTTGCGACATCTATATATAATGTAGATTATTTATTTACATTATAATGAACGGATTATAGTTTTGTGGTTTTGTGGTTTTGTGGACTTCGGGAATAATTATCTCCTAGGGAAACAAAAAAAGGAACAGTTGATTTTTTTAAAAAATATTGTTGGACTGATGTATTTGGAAGTCCACAAAACTACAAAACCACAAAACTAACAAACCTCCTAAATTAAGCGATTTGACGGAGGAATAAAGTAGATGGAGGGGAAGTCCATCCAGCACCCGTCCCGACAATAGAGATGGTTAAATCGTCCGCTCCGTTGGACACAACGTAGAATGTATTTGTTGCTATATCACTAGTACCAACAGCACCGAGGATAGTAGTGGATATTGGCAACGCATTATACGCCACTGTAAAATCGCCACTGGTGACACCAACACCAGCAAGGGTCATCGTGACCATACCTATATAAAATCCAGCGGGGATTACTTGCGTTAATACGACATCTTGTACTCCAGTAGCACCAGCACCAGCGGGAACGGTGAATGGAAGAACTTGAAACTGACTAATCAAAGAAAGGGCAGACATGTTATATAATAGACTGCTAAAATAAAAACGCCCCGTTCTCTCTAAATCTATCTTAAAAGTCTGCCGAGAACTCAAATACATCGCCGACCTGTTCTCTGTTCGCAAGAGCATACGACGACACCTTTGCCTCAAAGAAGTTGGACTTCTGCTCGAGCGAGATGAGTTCCATATAACTAAACGGGTTGACTACATCATACATCTTGGAATACCCCATCTGCAGACAAAGTCGGTCTGCGACGAACTTGATATATTGGGACATTAGGTCGCTATTCATACCGATAAGACGGCACGGCAATGCCCCGCATATAAATTGTATCTCTATATCTACCGCCTCCCGTACCACAGTGTAGAAGGCATCAGGCGATAATTTATATTTAAGTTTGCTGTATAATAGGACGGCGAACTCGGCATGCAATGCTTCGTCCCGACTGATTAATTCGTTAGAGAATGTAAGACCGTTTAATAGACCCCGTTTCCTAAACCAGAATATACTACAGAATGCCCCCGAGAACATTATACCCTCCACGCATGCGAATGCAACTAAACGGGTTGCGAAGTCGTCTGCTGACTTCATATATTTCAAACAAAAGTCCGCCTTACTGCGTATGAATGGGAACTCCTGAATGGCGTTAAATAATCGGGTCTTCTCCCGATGGTCTGATATATAAGTGTCTATTAAGGTGGCGTAGACTTCTTGATGGATGCCCTCCATTGCGACTTGAAACCCGTAAAATAGTCGTGCCTCCGAGTTCTGCACTTCATTATAGAAGCGGAAGGTCAGGTTCTCATTTACGAGTCCATCTGCTCCCGCAAAGAATGCTAAAATCATACTGATAAAATACCTCTCGTTGTCGTCCAACTTACCCCAGTCGGTTAAGTCCTTGGATAAGTCAATCTCCTCAGCAATCCAGAAGGATGCCACTGCTTTCTTATACATCTCCCATATATCTTGGTGGACTACGGGCAATATTACTAAACGTTCTTCGTTGGGGGTTAAAAGGGGTTCGGACATTATATATTATTGAAAATATTATATAATGTTGAAAAAAGGCACTAAAAAGTGGATTATTTCGTATATAGTTGGATTATTTCTATATAAACAATCAATAATTTATAAATTATACCAGTATTAATCCATATATAGTTGAAAAAAAGGGTTAAATAGTTGAAAATAAAGGGTTAAATTAGATTATTACAGACAAATACAGATATAATGTGTAAATATAATTATTTGTTCGCTTTCTTTGCTTTCTTGCTCTTGGGTAAAAGGGCAGTTGCGGTATTGCCCCCGAATAACTCCGCCAACTTCTCGTCGGATAGTGCGTCGCCCTTTACCTCAGTAAATAACCCATCTGCCGTGTTGGTGGTGATTAAATTGGTGACTGCTTCGTCGGGTAGTCCTCGGTTCGTGATTGCGATACACGCTCGGGAGGTAGAAAGACCAGTTCGTCCGCTACCTAGCACTCCATCCCATCCGTTAATTCCTGCATTGACTGCGGAGAATGCTGGGATGTCTGCTTTCTGCCCTTTCATTCCGCATGCATCACAAAATCGGTAATGTCTTGCGACCTTTGCGTCAACTTCTTTTGGTGCTCCCCTGGCGGTAAATCCGCAGGCAAATTGAGCGGTTCTTCTTTGTCCTCCGTGGTTGAATGTAGACATTATTTCAATCGGTTTTGTTATTAATTTCAATCGGGTTTAGTTTGCTTGTCGTGAGGGTGGTTGCCTTATTTACTATATGGTTTGTTGTGTTGTTCTTAGGTTTGTGAATGATTTAAAAAGGCGTTCAATTTTTTATAAAAATAAAAAATAAAATTAAAATTACAAAGTCATCGCATTAGAAGGGCATATAATGTGTAAATATAATTGTTTATTCTTCTTCTTCGTCTTCTTCCGTAGTGTTCCAGATGTTTAAGTCCGCATCACATCCTCGGCATCTATCTCTACCGTAGTCAAAATCTGCTCTGCAGTTAGGGCAGTTGAATATGCGTAGTATTCTTCTTTCCTCTGGGGGGATATGAATGGGAGTTTCGTCAGAGTCTTCGTCTTCGTCTTCATCGTCAGAGTCTTCTCCGAATATTTCCGTGATTGTATATTCTCGTTCGGGTTCTGCGGGTTCGTCTTCCTTCCAGGGTTGGCGACAGAATGGGCATCGGGTTATTCTTCTCGTGCAGTCACCACAGACTTCGTGGTCGCAATGAAACCCGTGTGTGAAACCTTTATCGTATTTACTTTCGTAGCATATACCGCATTCCTTATAAACCATATTGGGTCTAATCTCGCAGTCAAAGCATTCGCCAGTACATTCTTTATTGTTTCCACATTGGGTACACGCTATAGGCGTACAGTGATAGCATATTCCATTTATCACTATAGTTTCGCATTCAACGCAGATATTATTTTCCATCGTGTTATTTTGTTCGCTCATCTTTATTTCAATATCGTAGTAAATCGTGGGTTGCCTTATTTTAAATATGGTTGCCGTCGGTAATTATAAATCAATCAATTTTATATGATATAACAAATATAAAAAATGTATTTCAATTTTCTGTATTTTCTGTGCGTTCAATCTTTAGAGAAATAATGATTTAGTAATATATAATATGATTGACCCACAAGTAATCAAAGAACTCTTAACCAAGTGCGGTATTGAAGCAAACGCCATTCAACATATATTAGGTAATACAAGGGGAGAAGAGAATGTGAAACTCCGTAAGTTATTAACCGCCCATCTATCCGCCATATTTAATCTAACAAAGGCACTCCATCAATATGAGAGTATGAGCGACTATTCCAAGGATAAATAAATTAACCATCAATTTCGTTTATATAGTTTTGTGGTTTTGTGGTTTTGTGGACTTCGGTATTAATTATCTACTAGGGAGAAAGAAAAAGATATGTGTGATTTTTTTATAAATATTATTGGGACTGATGTATTTGGAAGTCCACAAAACGACAAAACCACAAAACGATAAAGCAGAAAATTGAAATACATTTTTTATATTTGTTATATCGTATAAAATTGATTGACTTATTATTCCTAACGCTATATATGCAACAACAATATAAGTATTTAAAAAAAATTGAAACGGATTTTAAATAAGACCGAAACCTACGAATACCACAAGCAACCATATATTAAATAAAGCAACCAACGATGTCGCAACTCAAATTATCCAACTATTTTAAGATTGAAAAAATGGTGAAGGTCACGGCGACCAACCATACACCAGATATAGCGATTGAATTAAATACACCAGTCAAGAAACCAGTACAAAAATCAATAGTCGCATGCGGAGTATCGGTGGAGATTGACGGGGAGGATGTAAGCGACCAGTTCGACTACCTCAGGAAGAAGGGTAAGTATTCCAGCAGAGAGATAGTCCCGATGGCACATCGTCGCAGATTTTGCGATGACCTCTACGCCAATAATAAAGTGTCCGACGAATATTATACCGAGTTGATTTCATACGAGCGGTTCATCAAGACCTACCGATTACAAGGGCAACGGGTCTTTGAACCATTCTACGCCGATGGGACAAGCACTCGGGAGATGGCATCCCTGGTGGATATAGTCGGCAGACGGGGGGCGAACTTCTGGGATATTTACAAAGACCCCGAGTTTGATGGATTGATGGTTCTATCCAACCCGCCATTTTCGTTCAAGTGGCAGGTCATTATTACATTATTAGAGGAACGACGCAATTTCGCCCTTATACTACCGTGGGAAACTTTCTACGACAAGAGGAACAAGGACAAGACCATTATACTGGAGGAATGCCCCCTTAAAATATACCAGCGTCGCTACGGCGGGGAGTATATATGGTTTAAATGCAGACCATACGAGCAATCATTCTTCCACCCCATCGACAACGGTAAATTACACACCGAGGGCAGAGCAGGGGTTTATAAGACAATCGGGACGCACATTCTGTACTGGAGATTTGATGGCGATTTTACAAGGGACGAAGACTACGTGGAGAAAGACGAGCAACGAGTGGCGGGCAGATTTAAATTAAGAAAAGTATTCAAAGCGTGGAAGGCATACAAAAATGAATAAATATATAATCGCATATTACATATTTATAGTATATTTACCCTTATATTGATGTTTAATTTTATAAAATAATTATAGTGTTTTTTTATTCTCTATCTTCGGGGTTCGCCTCTAAATAATGTTCCCTTATAAAGTTCTTCGCCTCGTCGTCCATCGTATCCGTTTGTTCGCATACATGCAGTATAAATGCTATTCCTTCTGCGACCGTTAGTCCTTCTTTTTTTAGTCCGTAGTTGTCTGTGAATAATATAGTGAGATTGACTATTTCTATCTCGGGGACTGACTCCATTATAGTGATAATAGACATCTTATACCGAGAGTTGTTTAAATATTTGCCGATTTTAAAACAGATGTTCGCAGTCATTCTTGTGGGTTATACATTAAATAGCGGGTAGTCTTTAAACCCTTTACAAATATATTATATATGAAATTGATGGTTAATCTGTTTTAACCCCTTCTTCCGCCAATATGCGTTTTACTCTCTCCATATCTGCAGTATAAACTCGGAGGAGATATTCGTATAATTGGATTTTTCCAGTTAGGATTGCGTATTGAGCGGGAGGGTTGAGTTCCTTGATGGATGCAGAGTCTTTCAATACACTCGTGATAAGTTTGATTTCTTGTTCGTTCATCTTGCGGGTTATACATTAAATACAGGGTAGTCTTTAAACCCTTTACAAATATTATATATGAAATTGATGGTTAATTGGTCGGGTCTATCATTATTGCGTAGTCGTATTTTTTACCAGTGCTTTCCTCTATATTTTGTAGAGATGTTGGATTGTGTTTTCTCGAGTAGAATGCTAGTCGGCATCTTCGTCCGTTTATATCACAGTCTGCCCATCTACTCCCTAACCATCCACAAGACCAGTTGCCATACTTTCCGTTGCATTTGTGTTCGTTTGTATCCATCCAGACACACACCTTATCTTTCGTTTCATCATTCCACCAGTGTCTTATTTCTTCCGCCATTTTATCGCCTACTTCTGCGGGTTCAATTGTGTGCGGGTTTAACAATATAAATGTGCGTTCCATCATCTCACGGGGGCGGTTTCTTAATATTTTTAAATAGGTTTCTAATTCCTTTTTTAGAGTCTTTATCTCCTCCTTGCCTCCGTCTTGTAAAAATAAAGGTAGTTCAGTTGAAACAGTAGTCATTCTGGGTTATACATTAAATAGCGGGTAGTCTTTAAACCCTTTACAATATATTATATATGAAATTGATGGTTAATGTTTTGTGGTTTTGTAGTTTTGTGGACTTCCAAATACATCGGTCGTATAATATTTCTAAAAAAAATCACCCATCTTTTTTTTTTCGTCCCTAGGAGATAATTATTCCCGAAGTCCACAAAACCACAAAACCACAAAACTATATAAACTAAATTGATGGTAAATATATATTCTGTAATGATTTAAAGACTACCTCGTAATTAATGTATAACCCCCAGAATGCCATATACAAACCACTTTGCTACTGCACTATCTAACGGTAGAATATTCACAGATACAATAGACAAAACAGTCACCCGACAGCAAGTAATAGACTGCTATTTAAAGCACAATAAAATAGTGCCAGTAATTAATGAATTAAAATTATACTTTGATGTTATAGACGACCCTAGTTATAGACCAAAAGGGTACAGAATGCACCGAAAAGATATAGAGCATCATTTCCAAGTGGATTTAAATATGGAGCGGTCAAAGTCTATTAATCGCTTTTTAATGGAACAACTTAAGCAACAAACTTCGCCACAATAAAATCGGACTTCTCCCCCATTTCTTTCTCACGCTTCTTTATAAAATCGTAGAACTCGGGTAGATTGTATCCCATCTTCATCATTTCAATCCGTAATACACACCACCGCCCGCATGTCTGTATTTTAGCACCTAATTTCTGGAAACGGTGTTTATTCCATACAGTGTCCCAACCGTCCTTTTTAGCAGTATCCATCAATCTCGTCATTTCATTCGTATTTTGTTGCAGTATCATTCTCATCATTCGGTTTATAAACTTCCAGTCCGTGTCCCATTTAGCACCATATGAATTAAAATATTCAATCGTCTTATC
>Ga0181357_1001200_pt1 | contig 10199 bp, 1 predicted proteins | sample Fa13VDMM110DN_FD_130094 | JGI IMG/M metagenome (GOLD analysis project Ga0181357, IMG submission 130094) | Freshwater viral communities from Lake Michigan, USA - Fa13.VD.MM110.D.N | ecosystem: Environmental > Aquatic > Freshwater > Lake | place: USA: Michigan | collected 2013-09-24 | reverse complement strand
ACTACGTCACTCGGGAGCGGCTAGGCCGGGAACCGACCCTTAGGGACTATGCTCTGGTATGGCATCACGGTCCCAAGGGATGGACGAGGGTGGGTTATAGCGCGTACTGGGACCGGGTCATGGGCTACCTATGAGGTTAGCACTGCTAAGAACTACCTACCGGATATTCCTTCTAAGATTACGCTCTACGGTAGCCCTAGCTTGAGCCCATATCAGTTGATTCCTATCCGGGTCTTCAAGCATCCTCCCGGTATCCCCGCGCAATAGCCCGGTGTTTTCTAGGCGGTCCCACTCCCTCTCCTTCTGGCTTTGGTCGGTTATCCCAGATATCTGAACAGCTATCTCCATAGCCCTGTCTTCGGAGTCGAGTTCTCGGAGCATTGCATCAGTACCAGTCAGACCCCTTAAGTCTTTACGGTTTTGTTCCGTGATTAACGCCGCCAGTTTTCTAAACTCCCTAGGGTTTTCACCCTTTAGGGTAACCCATTCGGCAGTCTGTTGCGACTCTGTTAGACTCTGTAACGCCTCCAATCGGTCTCTAACGGAGAGTTTTTCTTCCTTATTTGCTGGGGTATAAACATCCCTAAGCAGCCCTATCTTGGTTTGGGTACTTACGGATAGGTTATCCAATAGCTCTGATTGCGGCCTATTCACCACTTGTAAGTACTCCTGCATTTTCAACCACACTCGATACCTCTGCTGCTCATAATTGTTGTAAGCCACATCTTTGCTTTTATCGGTAGCGTCCTTGGCCTTTCTGGCCGTAGAGAAATCGTTAGCTGCTTCGCGCATCTCCTCGCTCAGAGAACTCCCTTTGTATCTCGCCGCTGTCTTTACGTCCATGCGGTTAATTCTCAAACCTCCCAGTCGGGCATTAAGGTCGTCTATTTTGTATACCTCGCCGTTTGGTCCTACTTCCTCATTTAAAGCCTTTATATATTTTCCAGCTACCGGAATAAATTTAGGAACTATGTTCTTAAATCCGTGGATAATGTACCTCTCCACTAACTGCTGACGGGCTATGGATGTCTCTTGGTCTTTTGGACTCATTTTTGAGACATCGTATAATCCCCCGCGATTTTCAGTGTACACTTTTCTTCCGTAAGAGTCTCTCCCGGTTGCAGCCTCCATCATTGGCCCTAGGAGTAAACCTCCGTCGTCGGATATAAAGGTATCCACTAAGCTGTCATAAAAACTCCCGGTAGTCTCTTGGAAGGTTTTACCCGCGAGGGCGTCAGCTATGGCCTTACCCATAACCGCTTGGGGGTTCAGATAGCTTTGATTGGCGTATGCTATCTCATCGCTATTAACATCCGTGTATACCAGAGGGGAATTTTTACTCCACGAAGGCATAAGATACCGCGATGATTTTTCCTGATCATCTGACAATCCTTGTTTCTTACTGATGGCGGCAGCTATGGCTATTGAGCCATACATGGTCCCGAGGAAAAAGCTAATTCGCTTCACCCCAATGGCGGCTAGTTTTTTATTACCCGTTTTGACTCCCTCGGCTATCTCAGCTTTGGCTCTACCTACGGTGTTATAGGGGTTACGAAGGAATGCCTCGTAGCTGAAAGATACGAAAGGGGGTAAAAGACCGGCGGTAGAAAGCACTCTGATTAACTCGGGAACCTCCGCACGGTTAGGGTAGTTCTCTCGTACTATGGTAGCAGCTTTCTTATACACATCAAGACGCTCTATCGTGGTGAGTTGCTCGGGTGGTTTATTGTACAGGGCATCTGAGTATTTATTTACCTCGGCGTAGAATCCTACCAACCTCGGAATCTCCTCTACCATTGAATAACCTTTTAATACCCCGGATCCTACTTTCCTAACGACCTTAGTCGCTGGGAATAAGACCGAGTTAGAAGCCCTACCCATGTTACTGTATGCGCTTTTCTTAAAAGTCTCTATTATCTCTTGAGCATTAACTCCCGGTCCAAGTATCCCTTCCCGGATAAAAAATGGAATGTCGTTACTCAGAGTCCCGGTTACGGGGAGTACATCGCTGAAACTTAGCTTCAAAGCGGTGCCTATTTTGCTTGGGTTGAGTATCGCTGTAACCGCTGACCCTTGAGCCAATACCGCAACAACGGAAGCTAACCCGTTAGGCGAAACGCTTTCCGGATTAAATGCCGTGTTAGCTAGCCTCATCATCCCGGTGGTGCTGGCCAAGATTCTAACCAAGGCGGAATTTTTACCGTAGGAACTTAAAGTTCTAAGAGCATCAGAGACTTCCGGAGTGGTATAAAGGGTGTCTAGTGGTCCAATGTTTGCCTCGCTAGCCTGTAGGGGAACACCTGAGACAGCGTCTACTACCTGACCCTTCTGAATTACCCAAGTCCTTGACTGCTTCTTTTTATCCGTATAATTTCCGGTAGAACCTTCAGACTTTGGGTTCAGGTCAGCGGATATACTGGTAAGTTTTACTGTGTACGTATCATTTGGAATTTTTGAGAATAGTTTAAGAGCCTCCCCAACCTCCGCCATTTTACTCTGGGTTATTGAGGCACCTAGGAAATGGGCCAAGCGGTCAACCGTATAGCCTGCGGCGACTATGGGGTCATCAACCCTACCCATGTACTTAGATACGGTATCGGATAGATTCTTACGTGGTTTAAAGATGCTTCCGTCTGTGCGAGCGTAACCATTACCCATGGCCAGATTAGCCCCCTTAGGAGCTAGGGCGGAACCTTGCCCCTTTGCCACAATATCGATGGCAAATTTTAAACCCTCAATCTCCAGCTCATTGGTGGGCTCTTTTCTACCCTCGGCTTTAGCCTGAGCTACGTATTCGTCGATTACCTTACTGCGTAGTTTGGGATCCGGTTTGAACTCCGGGTTGGTGAATAACTCATAAACTCGGGTTAGGTATTTCCCGTTGTTGAATAGAATAATTGTTTCTAAATCACTTCCGGGTTTGGCGTATCCTCGACCTATAAGGTCTAGACTAAAGTCATTGATCTCAGTTCTGACTATTTTTACTAGGCTCTGGAGTTTACGATCCGCAATCAAGGCTGGGCTACCCCCGTTACCCAAGTGAGCCATAGCGGTACTCCAATCCGCATTCGGTACCTTACCGCGCATACCCTCAAGAGCGTTCAACGACTGAATGGCTTTGTAAGCTAACGCAGCCGTTTCATTGGACTGACTCTTCATGACCGTTTGAAGTTCCCCCAAGACCCCCTTGGTAAATAGGACAAAATTGTCGGCCCCACCGAAAGATTCCTTACGCATACTTTCGGAAAGTAGCCCGAGGGGTATCTTAGCCTTAGTTATACCGTCAAAGACTTTACCGCGTAGATACTTGCTACCCAAGGAAGCCCCGAACAGACCCCACGTAATACCGTTGACCACCTTATCCTCCGTTGAAGCATCAGGGTCTTGGTTGTACCCGGCAGCAAACCCGACCGTACCACCTGCTACGGATTGCCCTAAGCTACTCAGCAAATTAATATTGATTCCCCCCCGGTCTCGGGCACTTGGGAAACTTCCTCGTGGTTTAGCGGATGTAGGTTGTGGGGATCCGCTGGCGATCACATCCATTTCGGCATCTAGCACGGGATCCCCTGTTTTAACGAATCTTATGGGCAGTAGATCTGTTTTTTGCGGGGCAAATATAACGTCACTAGGATTATTTTTATTCCGTACCGCATTCGGTCCCATATTAACGTAGCTATTTTGTCCCCGAGTTTCCGTCATCAGAGCCCAACGCGCCCATGGGGAGCGGGTCATAGCCATGTGATTTCTAGCCGCAGCCTCTTCTCCCAACACGCCGAATTGTACTGGACTGAGAGTGTGCGCGTAGTAATCGTGAGCTGCACGGAGGATGTCGTTGTTCAGCATTTTCTCCCCGTTTGCATCCACTCTTCCGGAGGGTTCTAATAAGGGATGATTTTTATAGACAACCCCCGGAGGGCCAAATGAGGCGGGCTCTGTTTTATAGATATACAGATGGTTGTTACCTAGTACGTCCTCCCTCATTGCTGCACTGTTCGGGTACGGGTTTGCCCCCTTTGGGTAAAATTCTATTACCGCAGGTATGGAATCAAATTGCTCAATTAACTCGGTGGTTAATTCCTGATAAGCTCGTCTTACTGACGGGTTCTCTAGGTTATTATCTTTTAACTTTTCGTACTCCCTCGCTATCTCTGTCTGGAACTCCTTTTGTTCGGGGGTTAATTCCTTGGCTTGGGCAACAGGCTCTATTTTTCTCAACGCTAATCGCGTAGCTATTCTATGCGCGGTTGAATTTGGGATATTAGAGGGGACGGGAACACTACTTGGAACTGCGGGGAAAGGGATTTTTCCGGCACCATACGCCCAGAGTCTGCGGGTTTCTTCGCTAGCTGGGCCAAATAATTTGGAAATGTTTTTCTCGGCATCTCGGAACTGTAGGATTTGTTTTTCATTTGCTAAATTATCAACAAAATATGTTTCTAACTTACCCTTGGCAACAGTAAACCCTTTAAACCCTGAGTTACTTGCTAGGTAAGCAATATCAGCAGGCGATAGTTTAGGTACATTCCATGTGTAAACTAGGGTATTGAAAGACCCGTCAGGATAAATTTCCCCCACTGAACCTTTGGCTTCACCCAGAACATGTACCTCTTGTTGTTTAAAGTTTTTTGAGAAACGAGAGAGGGCGGTCAATACCACAGGTAGATCGCTACCATCAAAGGTAATCCCCAAGCCTAAGGAAGCTTCTAAGCTCTGGCCGTATAAACCCGTGGATGGTTTATAATTTATCTTAGCCGATTTTATATCCTTAAAAAGATACTTAATAGAATCCCGAGCAATGTTGCTCAATAGATGGCTCGCAACTCTATCCCCCGAATTAACCTCGGCAACAAGTTTGGATATGCCGGGTATCTCGCTAGTGGAGGCTGATAGGCGTACTTCGATATCTTTTGAGGTACTATCTATGGAGGGTAGCTTGTTTGCCCCCTCTAATGCGGGTGTGCTTTCTAATTTTAACCGCTCGGATCTCGTAACCATCTGGTCAAATACCAGTTTCATCTTAGGCGAAACTTTTATGTCTATAGCACTACCAACGAGTGTTTGGTAAATCCCACTTAACCAATCCGCGAATTTGGAGAACACGCTTTGGAGCCCTTCAGTGGGAGCTTTCCCATCCCGCAGGTACTTCTCGAATCCCCGAGCGAACTTTTCATCCGCAGATTTATCCCAAACGCCTTTCTTTGCTCCAGACCAAGTTTCGGCGTAAGATATGTCCGAGTCGGTGATACCAGCACGCTGCTCGGGTTTTAGGTTACGGTCTAGAAGTTGTCGGCGGGCAACATGCGCAATCTCATGAGCAGCCGTAGATACATCGGCACTTTCAAAACCCCGTATTATAGCTTTACCATCCGAGGTAAGTTCGTAAGCACCCTTTGTTCCCTGCCGCAAAACGGTTCCCTCACTAGGGGACATTCCCTCACCCACTAATGGGGAGTCTCCTCTTAGCCGCCTAGCCATTTCCACACCAGATGATGTGTACTCTGCCCCGGTGGCTTGACCGAGTATCCCATAGAATTGTTTTTCAGCATCCCACATCATTTCTTGGATCTGTGCTGGTTCAACCCCCAGTTCTTTTGCCACTTTACCCCACGCCTCATCTAGGATGACTCTTTTGTTTCGGCCCACAGTGGTTGTGGCCCACGGTATTCCGGTATTAGGCTCCCCGAAATAGCGAGACATGGTACGTGCAACCCACATGTCCTTGGTGATAGTACTTAAGTTCTGCCAACGATTTAGTATGTAACTTCCGAGCTTCGGATTATTACCCAAAGTGAAAACCCCGAAGGTTTCCCCGTTTTTGTTAAGATACTCATGGGGTTTTAAAGAGTTTGCGGCCTTGGGACCAATAACCTCAGTAATCTCTGGCCATGTGTGCTGGCTTCCCAACCACTCCATGGTAGAGTCAAGGTTCCCTTTAAAGTGATCCATTACGCTATTAAATCTTTCTAACCCAGACACGTTGTATGTTCTGGATACTTGGGATTTTCTTGAGCTATCGAATTTTTGTGGGTTTCCTCTAGATACAAATGTATCCGCTCCCGTTTTAGAATCCACGTATACCGGTATAGGAGCTTTGCCTACGGCGGGTGCTTGGTATATCGGTTTTGGTTTGTCGGTATACCCCGTTGCCCGACCAGTACGCATGTACTCGTCAAACACGCGCATTCCCATAGCGGTATCAAAGGATGGGTTGGATTGCCCCGAACCAAACGCCGAAAGAAGGTGGTTAAAAGCTATCTCCGAGTTGGTTAATTTTCGTCCGTATTGTTTAAGTGCATTTTCCTGCAACTTTGGGTTGGTGCGGGCTACAATGTCGGTGGTGTAGAAAGCGATGTAGTCCTTAGATACTTTTTTCCAAGCAGCCAACTCCCTAAGAGTGTGTTTAACAATCGCATCAACCGCCGTTGATTTACCCTCGCTGGACATTAACTTAAGTCCCTTGGGAATTACCCGATTTTTTGAGGCGTAGTCTTTTATAAACTTAACAGCCTCCTCTCTGGTCTCAAACTTAGGGGCTTTTTCTTTCCCGGACAGAATACCCTCCACTTGCTTTAGAGAACCCTTTCCAGCCTTACCTCCCTTGGCAACTAGGATTTGGCTTTCATCAAGAGCCATGGACTTGACAAGGATATCGGTGGCTGTTGCCTGTTTATCAGTTAGGTTGAAAGCTGATTTAAGGGAATCTTTGCTGTACGCTTCAGCACCCGAAGCTTTAGCCGCAGGCTTACCAGCTACCGGCGGTCTTACGGGCGCGGCTTCCGCCACAACCGGTTTGGGTGTGGGAGCAACGGGAGCTGGGGCCACTGCCACAACGGGAGCTGGGGCCACTGCCGGAACGGGGTCCGTTAACCTACGTTCATTTCGGGATATTTCTTCGGCGTGTACCTCGGGTGTAATCTCTCTAGTGGCTAGGAGTTCGTCGAGATAGACTTTTTGCTCCGCTACATCTTTCACCAACTCTGAATCTACGGTTACCTTAGGGGGTAGTTTTTGAGCCGTGATTCTCGGGTCCGCGAAGGCCGCTAGTTTAATGTTGAGGTTGGCCCCGACCGAGGTGGGTGCCCCGGCCACCGGGGTAGGTGTTATAAAAGGATTCCTAGGAGGAGGGGGACTCGAAACCGGGACCGAACTAACCGGGACGGGAGCACGAGGAATCTCCACAGGTGTTGCTACCGGGACGGGAGCACGAGGAATCTCCACAGGTGTTGCTACCGGGACGGGAGCACGAGGAATCTCCACAGGTGTTGCCACACCATTGGAGGCTAAAAACTCGTCCTCCTTGGTTTGCTGATACTCCAAGTCTTTAACTCGCTGTGATTCTTGGGCGGTATTAACTCGCGCTTCCTCTGCCTGTCTAGCCTTCTCGGCGAGAAATTCGTTCTCTTTTGTTTGCTGATACTCCAATCGCCTTTGGTTTTGGAGTTTCTCAAGAGCAGGTAATTCTTCAACTGGTGGTAAGTCTTGGACGGGGCTATCCCGCCTACCAAATTCTAATTCTTCAGGGCTGGTGCGTGGAGGTACGTCCGTAACCCTATTGGGTACTGGGATAGTGTCAGCACCCGCTACCGGGATAGGAGGAACTTCCGGGGGTCTCTTGGCCGTAGGTCTGGCGGCTTCTAAGGGGACTATCCCAAGGGTTCCAGCCGTTGTATACGGGTCTCCACGGGCATTTCCACCCCCCTCTACCTCATACCAAAAGGGTTCATTTTTACCCCGTATCTCGGGCATTACCATGGGTCTCCCATCAGAATCCCCCACCAGTATACCGATTATATCTCCGTACTTAACCCTAGTACCGATTAAATTGTCTAGGGGGGTATCTGGTCCAGCGACCACGTTTGAGGGAGGAGGTTCGTTAGCGACAACGTCCAAAAATTCTCCCTCTTTTCTTTGCTGATACTCCAATTCCTTAACTCGCTGTAATTCTTGGATGGCCTTAACTCGGGCTTCCTCTACACCCCTATTATAATCCAGAGCCCTTTCGATAACCCCTTGTTTTTCTAACTCCCCCTTGATGAGTGGAGGTACGTACCGAGTATCCTTGGTGGATGCGGGAAACGCGCTAACGTCCGCAGCCTCGTCCCTTGCCTCTTGGTTAATCTGGTCTTCGTATGCTGCATCGTTACGTTTAGCCGCGTTAGCAGCAGCCGCTTCATCAGCAGCCGTTTTAGCAGCCGCCGCCGCTTCAGCAGCCGCAGCCGCAGCAGCATCCGGACGGGGAGGAGGAGCAAATCTCCCTATAGCCTTCACTAACCTATCGGGTACTAGTTTACTTCCTAATCGCTCAACCGCCTGTCCCACACCGGTAGTTTTATTCAGCAAAGCCCCCTCCGCAGCGGCTTGCAATACGTTCCCTAGCCCCCCTTGCCCCATCAATCCGGGTTCATTGCGATTGGCGAACACCTCCGTACCTGCGGTAATGGCCCCTGATAGAGCGGCAGGAGCCCCTCTATTTCGGACTGCCTCCAATAACGTTGTCTCAATTCTTGGGGAAGGGCGAAAGCCACTTCCAAGGAGCCTTCCCGCAGTGGTATATCCGGGGTTTTCTAACGCTTTATCGGCTATAAATTTTTTAGTATCCTCACTCAATACCTTATCCAATACGGCTTCTTGTACGGTAGATGCCGCCCAAGCACCTCCCACACCCATAGCCAGTCCTGCCACAACGGGTATAAGTGGGCCAACAACAGGCACTGCGGCAAACGGAGCAAACGCGGTCATACCTGCACCCATACCTCCTAGGAACGCAGCCGATGGGCCAACCGCCTTAGCTGCCCCGATACCCAAACTCTGCATCTTTGGTACCGTTGGTTTAACTAAATCCAAAGCAATACCGGCATAGCCCGTATCTTCGTTCTTACCTAAACCCTTATTGTCCCTCTCTATGATGGATTCTATCTCCTCACGAGTTACTTCGTCAGGGAATTCATACCGATTTTTTCCTGCGGTTATAATCTGCACGAGATACGGGTATTATTTAGTTAGCGTACGAGTGTACTCAGTACCGTTCGAGGTTGTAAGTTTTTTAGGATCACCGTATTTAGGTATAATAGTGGCGTAGCCCGCAGTAGGCAGTCCGGTACGTGTACCCCTAGGCCTAGGAACACCAAAGCTAGGGAAATACTCCCTTGGTTTTCTAGTAGTAGTTCCGGCGGCGTCTGTCTGTTGTTCCTCTAGCGGGAGACCCGAACCAGCTTCCACCACAACCCCATTTCGGACTACCCAAGTTATCGGGTTCCCGTTCACATCAGCAACTAATCCAGTAGTACCTTCAGCCAGCTTAGATTTATTAAGGTCTATTTCAGCCTGTCTCGTAGCCGCATCCATAACTTGTGCATCCGTAAGGAACACCCCAGATCCAACGAGATTAGCAAGTAAGCTGTTTTCGCCTGCCCGCGCACCACGACCAGAGGTTACGGTTTTATAGGCGGGGGATACCGGGGATGTGAAGGAGGGTTTCGCCCCGGCTAGAAAACCATTGTTGCGGTCAAGAGGGGGCGGAATCCCCGCTGCTGACATACCCATCGGGGCCATATTAGGGCTCCGTACAAAAGAATTATTGGTAATCGACCCGGTGGGTGTAGGAGGGGGGTTAACATTATCCCGCATCATACTCGATTGACCCATCAATGAACCCGGTACCCCGGTTGGAAGTACCCTAGACGATGGGTCGAAGGCTCCCGTAAAATCGGTTGGGACACGAACGAGGGATGGGGCACCCGGATTGTACAGGCTTTGTAGATTCTTGTTCAGTTCAATATTTCGGGCATACGCGTCCGTTACCATTTTTGCCGCAGCGGTCGCTTCCTTCGCCCTAGTAGACTCTAGGTCAAACCTCTTAGCATCGGTATCGGAAGCTACCTTTCGTAGGTCCGCATCCCGTTTTAGGATTTCAGCGGCTTTGACTTGCCGATCTGCTTCGTCCGCTTGGTATCTCCGAACCGTGGCTTCTTGGGTGCCGGTAGCGAACTTGGCTAGTAAGTCGGAATCTGCCTTGTCCCCACGACCAGCAAGACCAGCCCAGAACCCATCGGTAGGTTTATTGAGCTTATCGTACTTAGCTTTTAAATCCTCGTTACCTTTTTCAGATAACTTAAGGGCCAAGGAAGGGTCGGATTTAAACTTCGCAAGAGTCTCGTTACGTTTAACTTCTTCTTCCTGCTGTTTCTTGCTCAGGT
>Ga0181357_1001199_pt1 | contig 10201 bp, 11 predicted proteins | sample Fa13VDMM110DN_FD_130094 | JGI IMG/M metagenome (GOLD analysis project Ga0181357, IMG submission 130094) | Freshwater viral communities from Lake Michigan, USA - Fa13.VD.MM110.D.N | ecosystem: Environmental > Aquatic > Freshwater > Lake | place: USA: Michigan | collected 2013-09-24 | reverse complement strand
TGGGATGTATTGTATGCAAGAATATCCAGAAGTACTGTCAAGTTAGAACCTTCGAGATTATAATCCGAAAATTCAGACTGACTCTTTAAGAAATTAATAAAATTGTATTTAATGTCATAGAAACTTAATCCAGCGACATTTAAGAAATCTTTTGTATTAGTCATTTATATTTACCTAAAAATAGTTCCAAGGTGTCTTTTGTCTGAGTTTCTATCGGAGAGTAATAAACACTAATACCAACACTATTGGCATCAGAACCCATTTTTACAAGAACACTATCGAGTGTCACTCTGGGTTCGTATGTTGTTATTAAAAGTTTGACTCTAGATTTGAGATAATTTTCAAATCCTTTTCCCTTATTTTCAAATAATAAGTTGCGGACTCCAATATCGAACTGTGTCGAGTATGGTTTTTCAAATATATTATAAAGTAAAAGATTCTTAAGAGACTGCTTGATGGCATCAACGCCAGTCTTTCGACCAACATCTCCTGTAAGGGGATTGATATCGAAAGATAAGTCTAAGTCTTTGTAGATTTTTTCTTTTGCCATAAGTTTATTTATATGATTAATTTACAAAAACATTAGGAGAACCGTGAAAAGCTGTATCTCCACACGAAATACGATCTCCAGATATATGAATAGATCTACCATTAACAAATACATTAGATTTACTTACTGCATTTCCTGTATGACAACTATCACCACAGCAATGCTTTGGATAAAAGTCTCCGTTTCTAGTAACAGATATATTATTAACAAACACATTACTACTTCCAGTAATACATGGTCTAGGGGTATAACAATGGCCAGTTGATTTATCAATTCCTTTTCGAATAACTCTTCTCATTAACCTAGTCCTCCAACAGAGGGAAGTGCGTCTGTACCCAGATCTGGGGCAACCCCCGCCAGTAACTCCTCACCACATCCGATATTTCCAAATCCATCAAAGAGATTGGAGAGAATACCATTGATTGCGGATGCAATACCACCGATAAATTTACCAGCAGCATCAATGATCTTACCAAGAACATCATTGATTGCTCCTAATATACCGCCAATAATTTCTCCAATCTTACCGAGGATTTCGCCAATTATACTTGTAATCTTACCAAGGATTTCACTTATTTTACTAAACACACCATTAATTACATTTACCACACCACCAATGAAGTTTTTGATTAAATCACCAATAGCACAACCAATATCAACAATCGCACCAACAACATCTCCAATGACAGATCCGATTCCACTAAATGCTGTACCTAATCCACCAAGAGAACTCGCTCCCCCACTAATCGTATCAGTAATACCACCAATTCCTCCAGCAGCACCACCGACTGCGCCGGCAGCACCGCCCGCTGCGCCTGCTGCACCACCAACCGCACTAGTAATAGAACCTACTGCACCTGTTGCAGTTCCCGCAGCAGAAGATGCAACATCCGCCGCACCGCTTGCCACACCAGCAACCTGATCCGTGATTCCCTGTGCTATTGAAAGAGAACCACTTATATTTTCTGTTATCGCTGGGCCTAATTGATCAAGTGGGCCAGAAAGATTGGTAAGTTCTGCTACATTTTCATTCAAACTTCCTAATTGTGATGCTATCCCTGCATTTGTTGTGGTCAATGTATTGACTGTTTGTAATTGTCCCATCAAATCCATAGACACCATTTGCAATTGCGCCAATGGACTATTAGAGTGAGTTGGGGATGATCTTCTCCAAATCCCACCCTGGCCTGGAATATAAATCGGGCTTGAAGTAGAAGGAGATGCCGGCGCAGCAGGTGATGCTACACTTGCAGGAGGCCCATTAAAATGGATCATTCCTCCGCTGCCTATAATACTAGATCCACCGTTTAGATGCATAGAAGAAGAGGATATAGCAGTTTTTCCTCCAGATAGCATATCTAATGATCCTCCAGTGGTTTCTTTAGTAGATCCAGCTGTTAGAATATTTGTAGATCCGCCAGTAGTCACTGAACGAGATCCCGTGATAGTTTGATCTTGTGATCCCCCCACATTCAAAGTATCTGTTGCAATAATAACCGTATCATTTGTTCCGAGAATATGAGCAATCCGATTTAACAAAATTCGAGTATCTTGTGACTTATGATATAGTTCATATACACCACCCATAACTTCTGTGCGGTGATCTCCACCAACCAGTGTTTCTTTGTAACCAGAGGTCACTTGTAAATTGTCAAACGCACCGTCTACACGCGCATCCCTAGATCCACCTATCTCCGTTACATGATCCTGTCCAACCACAACATGCATATGTCCTGTGCATTCTAGATTATAGTCTCCACCAATAAAATGATTGAAATTGCCTTTATCTTGTGCAATATTGATATCTCCCCGTTTCATTTCAAGATTAAGATCCCCATCATCTAGGCGAACATTGCAATTTCCCTTCTCCAAGAACAGATTAACATTGGCATTCTGTCCGACATGGATATCGAAATTCACACAAGATGATTCAGCATTTGGAAGATTATCTCTGTTTACAAAAACTTTCAATCCCTTATCCACAGTAACATTAGAAAATCCGTCGATATGAACATTACTGTCTCTGAGAATAGAGACATACTGATCTCTTACGACTTTTTCTACCTTATCTCCGTTTGGATGAATTTCTTCGAAAGTTCCACTTCTGTGGTGAATGTTAATTCGTTCCGCACCCGGAGTATCATCCAATTCAATGATATGTCCAGATTCTGTTTCTGTTACTTGATTAAATGGATAAATCGTGCTTTTGGAAGCATTGTTTCTTGGTGCTAAATCTTTACCCTTTACTTTACCGTATGGGGTTTCTGGTTCATACCATTGACCTGTATTTGCTTGCGATCCAGCCATTATATCTCCATTATTTCATCGTCTTCGATGAATCAATACGAATTGCATTATTATTTGTTGGTTTGTCTACAAACTGCTTGGATTTATTTCTCTTAGAAGAAACAGAAGTTGATTGTTGTAAATTTATACCTCTTCCTAATCCTTTGTTTGTTCCACGATTGACTCCACTTTTCCCAATAACACCACTTCCAAAGATTGGGTGCTTACAACTAGCAACATCCACTCCGATATCTCGTAATCCCTGTTGTGTTAAAGGTTTCCGTTTAGTATCGACTATTGTTTTTTCTAATCGAGTCTTATCTTGTATAGACAAAATATTTATGTCAGGAGTACCACGATCTCTTCCAGATGATTCCGGAGAATACTTCTCTCTTGGATACGCTTCTGATGTTGTTTGGTTTTGGAGTTGTGCCCCATGTGCATCTCCATGTTTATCTTTTCCATCTGGATATTCTTGTTTCGTAAAGATATCAACAGGAAATAATTTGAGTTCGTCTGCGGTTCGTGTATCTCTAAATCCTTCTCCCGTATTTTCACCATCTACTAGAGTTTCATTTAATCCATTGATACTACCTATGATGACAGGTATTTGTGCATTAGAACCATCAACAAAGAACCCAACAACCCACGAACCCTCAACCATTCCAACTGGGGTGCTTCCTTTACCGCTTAGTGCAGCAGAGGTGGACGATTGAACACATGTCGCCCACGGTAGTTTTTCTGTTGGGAATTTTTTTAGTTCGTCTGGATGATATCCAAGAACACGAACGCGACAGCGTCCCAACTCCAATGGATCCATGCGATCTTCTATAACACCAAACCAAAATGGAGAAACACCTGATGCTATGTTCATACTGTAGTTCCTTCTGTTTCTTTATTTGCAGTACCTATATCTGAATCTTTTCGCAGTGAGAAGACTGTCTTGAGATTGAATCCTGTAGTGTTGTTTGCACTGCTGTTTTCCAAGATTGAGGTTTTTCGTGTTATTAAGAATTTTCCTGTGACAAATGGATTTCTGAGCGCAGTGTTAGCATCCGCACCAGAAAAGTCTATTTGTGGTCTACCAAAGAAAACTGTTTGACCAATCTTTAAGATCGGATTTCCTGGCAGTTCTAATTCCAAACCCATTTGATTGATTTGTTGCATCTGGGATCGTCGTTTAAGAATATAATCTTTACCAGAATTTGTTGAATTATTAGACAATTCGGAAATCTCATTCTCATCATTTATATAATGTGCAGATGTATGGTACACACGAAATGCATCTGGATTTAAATACGATAGACTGATAAAATCTGTACTCTTGGATACAATTGGTTTATCTACTAAGTGTCTTGATTTTTCAAATTCTTTTGAATAATCATAATTATATGTCTTATATTTTCTTTTTGTTATATCGAAATCCAATAAAGAAGAAGAGAACATACCATTGAGAAGTTGTTTAATTGGAGCAATGGGTTTTATGCTATACCGTATTGCATTATATTTTGTAGTACCTCTGTTGATATCACCAGAACTCAGATAGTTTGTTCCATATGTGGTTTCTATTTTAATTCCATCATAATCGTAAGTACCAATCACGGGGGTGGATGTCATTAGTTTACCCAAACTAACGAAATGATATTTATGATCTATGTCTCCATAAAAGACATAGTTTGCATCATTCTCATTTTCCTTTGAAATACTCCTACTAGCACACATATTGATACATTCAATAGGAGATAATTGTGGGAAAAATATAGATTGCTTTTTATTTGTTTCTTCTATTGTTGCTAACTTACCTTGTAATTGCTTTTCTACAAGTTGTTTGACAATATTTGATAGTTTATCTTCATAATATCGTTCAACTGAAATCAATTCATTAATAAAGAATATCTGTGAAGAGAAATACAACTTATAGTTCATCTTGCTTTTCAGAGTTCGTGGATCGTCGGAAGTGAACGGTTCTACTTTATAGCAGAAGAATCCCTGTAATTCCTGATAATATTCGCCAATTTTACCTGTAAATGCAAGACGAATCTCCTCACCCTTTCCAACCAATCCATCTGCGCCCATTCTACCAACAAGATTATTACTAGGCATCTCTTCTAATAAAAGATAACCCATAGGATATGGAGAAAACAAATCCTCGGTTATCTCCACACGGATAACAAGAGGAGTAATGTTCATACTTACCAGATCATTGGTAAGAAATATAGATCCAATCCAATCAAGTGTATTCATAGTAAGATATTTTCTGCATCAAATTCTGATATTTTATTAATATTTCCTATTAGGAGATTTTCAGCTGTGCGTATAAACTCAGGACGGAGTACATATATTTCTCTTTTAGAGTTATTCAATTTATCTTCATATTGCATATTAGTGACTGCCTGTGTTTCTTCTACTGAAGACACATATGCTTGTAAGTATCCAACGAGTGGATCTAGAAATAAACCACCAATCGTTTCAAAGTGATGAAGGGCGGATTCTGCTCTATCAATCACTCTAGCAATGGTTCCTGTAGCACTACTCGATGACACAACATCATTAACATCAAATGATCCCGCTCCAGATTGATCTTTGATTGTTATCTTTTGCAAAGTCCTATCCCACGCATCCACAATAGCAGTAGTTGCTCCCGAAGTAATAGTCTCACCGACTACAAAGTTAGTCGTAAAACTATTCATCTTTAAAAATAGACATTTTTTACCAAAATACTTAGATTCCATCATTTCATAAAAATCTTCTTCAGACAAGGGCCATTCATAATATGGATTAATAATTGAATTTGTACAATAAATAACCCACTCATATCTCTCAGACCCATACAAATAATACGCAATCGATGTTGGGGTATCCCCGCCCTTGATAGAATACCGCATGATATGATTCTTATCAATGAATAAATTTGCACAGATATTTCTGAATGCAAAAATATTACGAACTGGTATGATCTTATTGTTATGAAGAGTTATATTAAATGGAATATAATTTGTAAGCATGATTAGCCAGGTGTACTTGGTGGGTGATTTGGATCTCTAGATGCCCCAACAGATGATCGTTGTAGACTCGTATTTAAATTATCATTAATAAACCCAAGAGGATCTGTTCCTATTTTTAGTGCAGATTCTCGGAAAATAGTATCTTTGAATTTGATCTTGTTACGGAAACTCTCACTACCAAATCCTTCGTCTTTATATTTCTTTGCGTCATCCATGAGGATATTTCTATCAATAAGTTTATTCTCAAGTAGAGAGATACTTACAACATACACGATAGAACTACCATCCTGAAAGTGTTGGTATTGATCTTGATTACTATATTGAATATTGATTCCTGTAATCAAACATGGTCGTAAACTTCTGAAAAGATTATTTCTGAATTTGCCTGAGAATTCAAAATACACTTCTCCCGGGTATAAGTATACTTGACTCTGACCACCAATTTGTAGTGTGGATAATGGATACGAATGTTGTTTTAGTCGTTGAATAAAATCCCTTACTATATCCGATTCTTCTTTAGATTTCACATATAACTCAAAGGTGAATTGAAAGTTTCTGGGAACAGGCATAGAATATATTGTTTCTACATTGGGATTTAAACCAACACCCATTGCGAGTCTTGCACTATCTATAGCATACGATCCTGCTTCTGCTGCCAACGAATGTAGTGAGTCTCCTAGAGCTCCAAATGCCGTACTAAAGGGACTACTACCACCACCAGCGGGTTTCTTCTTTAGTCTTGATATATCATCTCCTGCATTTGCCAAACCACCCAATCCTGCCAATAATCTTGGGGTCAGTCCCATCATAATATTATCTGTATTATGGGCATGTATTTCTGCGAGTTCCTTTGGAACTGGTAGTACGATGGAATAAAAAGCATTACCATCTGGCCCATCATATGAATTCCGCACATATTCATTGAACTTGCTATCAAATTCATCACCACTAGCTACCATATATTTCTTGATAGATTGTCCTATTTGATTTACACCTGCACCCCCCGTCTGGATTGCACTAGCAGCATCTGAAGAACCATAACTCACAACTCCAGCAGCTGCATCTGCTACACCTTTGACTACCTCTGTTGATTTTTCTATTCCTGTTCCAACAGCAGCCATAACGACACTAACAGCAGGTCTAGGAGGACATATCAGATATAATCTAAATCCATCTGGTTCTACTCCATCTTTATCGGTGCTTACCAAACTAATATCATAGAAACCATTGGCTCCACCATTAAGTCCTAATGCCTTCTGATTTCTTTCTATAATAGCATTTACTCCACTATCAACATTAATATTATTTGATATCTCCTCAGCTTGTTGTAATGCACTGTTTCGAGAGACATTGACCTCTTGATGGTTTATGAAAGTTGCAGCATTGTCTGCATTAATGATCGATGATGGTGGGGTTTCTCCTGCTGTTAACGCTGCCCATAGACTAGGAGGAACTTGTTGAACTCCTCCCGGACCAATATTTCGTTGTGCTAAAGGAAGTCCATTACCCGGAATTCCTGAAGGAATGAGTAATGGAGCGATACTACGAACTAATGTTGGAATGCTTATAGACATGGTGATAAATACTTAATAGGAGTTATGGTATTTATATGGGTTCATCGTATAAAGGAAAGTTCAGTCCTAAAAATCCAATCAAATACGCTGGAGATCCGTCTACGATTATTTATAGATCTCTTTGGGAGCGCAAATTTATGGTTTTTTGTGATGATAATGTCAATATTTTAACATGGGCGAGCGAGGAGATCTCTATTCCCTATTTCTCTCCAATAGACAACGAATACCATAAATACTACCCAGATTTTGTAATAAAGGTTAAAGATAAGACAAATATGATAAAAACATATCTGATCGAGATCAAACCAGCAAAACAGTGCAAAGAACCAGAGAAAAAGAAAAAAAGTAATAAGACTTATATCACAGAAATGTCTAATTGGATAATAAATAATAAGAAGTGGGATGCAGCAAGACAGTTTGCTAAAAAACAAAACTGGGAATTTAAAATCCTAACAGAGAAAACGCTAAACCTATAATGCCTACAAAACTAGATCAATTCTACTCAAGTGCATGGACGACAGGAATTGCACGACCAAATCGGTTTGAGGTTTTTATTAACTTCCCCAACCTAGGCGGAATCACCGAATTGAATTCCCAAACTCTTTCTCGTCATCTTTCTTTTGTTTGTGAACAGGTAGAAATTCCATCACAAACAATCGCAACTGCAGAATCCAGAATAAATGGATTACCCGTGATTCCTATTCCTTATAGTTTTTCGTATACAAATCAACTAAATCTCTCATTTAAGTTATCTGAGAATTTTATTGAACGAAAGATGCTATTATTATGGCAAAGTTTAATTTATAATCCCGGAAGCGGATTTAATTATTATAACAACTATATTGGAACAATACTAGTCCGTCCAATGAACGCAGCGAATGTGGTCAAACAAGAATTTCTGTTCCGTAATTGTTTTCCAATAACTATTCAGGATCTTCAATTGAATTGGGGATCTAATAATGAAAGTTTAAAACAAGGAGCAACATTCTCATTCTTCTCCGCAGAAGTACGAGACACAGTATCCTCATCAAATTCACAAAGTGGTAATCCACTAATGATAAGTGGACACAAAGGTGAAGTAGATCCTATACAGCAGTTGATGAATACAATAGAGCAACCACGATCAGTTACAACATAAATATAAACATTGCAATTTAACAAATTATGAAAGTGAACTATATGTCATTAAAAGATATCCTAACACTGCCCGAGTATAAAATAACACTTCCTAGCGGAAAAGCGATAAAGTATCGTCCATTCGTAGTTAAGGAAGAAAAACTTCTATTATTGGCAAAAGAATCAAAAGATCCAGCCCAGATATATGATTGTATTAAAAAAGTAGTGAGTAATTGTGTAACAGAACCAAAGGATTTGAATTTAGATTCTCTCCCATATTTTGATGTACAGCAATTGTTTTTAATGTTGCGTTGTAAGTCTATGGGAGAGAGTGTTCAAATTCGTGTAACCGATCCAGAAACAAAACAAACATTTGATACGGAAATGGATCTAGAACAAGTAGTAGTAACAGATATCAATAAGAAACAACAAAAAGTAAAATTAAACGAAAATATTGCTATTCAGTTTAAATATCCTTCGTTCTTGGACTTTTTGAAAATTACAACAATATCGGTTAAAAAGAGTAACAAGGATGAGAAACCATCCAATATAGCACAAGCAGAAGCAGTATTTAACATCGCTGCTTTGTGTATAGATAAAATTTACACAAAGGAAAGAACCATCGAATGTTCCACCGTTTCACATGAAGAATTGGTAGAATTTATAGATGGTCTACAAAAACCCGAGTTTAACAAGTTTTATGAATTTTTTAAAGTATTACCGAAATTAAAATATAGATCTGAGTTTACAAATCCGACAAATGGAAAAAAGTTTCCTGTGGAGGTGTCGGACTTCACCAATTTTTTTATCTTATGATGAGCATGGAATCTCTTGAATCCATGTATAAAAACAATTATTGTTTAATGGAAAGTCAAATCTATAGCTTATCTGATTTAGAGAATATGTTGCCGTGGGAAAGATATATTTACATCAATCTATATTTAAAGAGCATGAAAGAAAAGACAGAACGAATGAAGAAACGCAGAAAGTCGAAGTAATATGGCAAAGAAACCACCAAAAGATAACGATCCATCACCAAAAAAGAAACCATCATCTGTTGTCAAATCTGTTGTTAAACAGGTTGCAGTTGTTCCGAATAAGGTAGATGATGCTGCCAAAAAGGCAACGGAAGAATCTAAAAATACTACTGCTGAAATTTTGGCATTATTACAGGCAACTTTTCCTGTTATGAAAACCATGAATAGTAGAATGTTGGGATCGTCTATGGACAATCTTGGTGTACTATCGTCTATTCGAAATACATTAGAAGCAGCTAATGATCAACGAACAGCAGCAGCAGATTTAGCAGAAGAACGGGATGCAGAATCTAAAGCGGAAGCAATGTTGATAGAAGAAAGAAAAAATGAAAATGTAAAGGATCAAAATGCAGAAATTATTACTAAACTAACCACTCTAGATGAGTCTATCAATGGTATTGATGTGGGTGCTGACGGTAGTGAGGGTGGTGGTGGATTGATGGACATACTGAGCGGACTAACAAAGACATTGGGTGGACTATTAAGTACAGGATTGAGTTCGATAGTGTCCAAAATTATGCCGCTTCTTTTGGCTGCAGTTCCCGTACTACTTCCAATATTAGCTGCATTAATCACTGCTGGTGCTGCATATGGATTGGGAACATTGTTGTATAATATGTGGGTTGAGCCTGC
>Ga0181357_1001196_pt1 | contig 10214 bp, 13 predicted proteins | sample Fa13VDMM110DN_FD_130094 | JGI IMG/M metagenome (GOLD analysis project Ga0181357, IMG submission 130094) | Freshwater viral communities from Lake Michigan, USA - Fa13.VD.MM110.D.N | ecosystem: Environmental > Aquatic > Freshwater > Lake | place: USA: Michigan | collected 2013-09-24 | reverse complement strand
TAGATCCAACATTATTAACACGTAGACAACTTAATGTATTAATTGAAGAAGTATTTCATGCACATTTGTATGATTTACCAGAAAAGAAAGCCCGTAAATTTGCTGCTAATCTAGGCAAATTGATTTACAATAGATTTTTGAAAAATGAATAAATTATATAAAGTTATAGACTTGATAATCGGACTAGTATTTGGTAGTATATTTGCAATAGGAATTATATTGGTAATTACAATATTCTTTGTGGTATTAATACCGTCTATATTTTATTTCACAGTAAGAGAAGTACTAAAACAATTAACAAAAAAATAATATGAACAAAATAAGCGAAAGCATCATAGTTACATACGCAAAAGCATTACGTAGAATTCAAACAGAACAAGTAGATCCATATATTGAACTAATTGAGAAAGAACTAATTAAACTTTATCCCGAATTGAAAGATCGTGAAGATAATGCTTTAAATTGGGCATATGATATTATTAATGCAGATTCAACTGCAGAAGTAATTGAAACTCTTGATAGAATTAAACAAATCTTTGAAGAAGAATACAAAGAAAAGTGGGTATGTTGTATTTGTGGAAAAAACACCTACAATGTAGATTGTGAGTATCTTGCAGGTATTGATCATCTATCATGTCTTACCACAGAAGAATTGAAAAAAAGTAATCCGTTGAAAAATAAAGATGAATTGTCTGAAGTTAAAAACCAATTCGTCAATATGAAAATGTATATTAAACAACTTGAAGATCACATTCAAAGGTTAGAAAAACAGTATGATGAACCAACAAACTAATATTCAAACAGTTAATACAGAAGTAAATACACAACTTTTACTGGATGTATTTCAGAAATATGATGTTGTTACCTCACATCCAATTGATTATGAAGAATTTGTGAAAGATGTAATTAATACAACTATTTCTACAAAAACTTTTGTATTTGATTCATCTTGTAAAAATAATAACTATTGAAAACAATATTACTATTAAATAAAGAATATGAAACGTCTGATAGATATAATAAAGACGCATATACAAAACTTTTAAAAAAATTAAAGGATAAAAATATCAATTTTGATCTGCATATAAAAGATTATGTCAGTTCAGGTTTTCCAAATTATAAACCTTCATTACCACAACCACACTCATTTTTTAATTTCAAATTAGAATTATTTTATGAAATTCTAGGTGATTATCCTCCGGATGAAATTATATTATACACTGATGCATTTGACACATATTTTTTAACAGATGAAAATGAAATTTTAGAAAAATTTAAGTCATTTAACGCTGATATAGTGTTTGGTCATGAAAAAAATTGTTGGCCTAATCTAAATAATGAACCCAAATTCTACCCTAACGGAGATTTTATTAATGCCGGCGTTTATATAGGCGTAAACTCTAAGATCAGAAAATTGATGGAATATTGCATGCATTTAAATTGTCTAAGGTTTTATGATGACCAACACGCATTTCTAATTTTAACCAAACTAATGAGAGAAGGCATCAAAGTTGAAGTTGATTTAAACCGTGAATTGATATTTAACTTGGATATAAATGATTTAAATCAGTTTGATATTATTGATGATAGATTAATTAATAAAGATACAAAAATTAAACCTTGTATTCTACATGCAAATGGTGGTACATATGATGATATGATGTTAAATGAACCAATAAAATCAGTTTGGGTATGAAAACTATAGTTTTAATAAACAAAAATTCATCTGACAATCCTCAGTTTAAACAAATATTGTTTGATAAATTAATTGAAAGGCTTAAATATTTCAATTATGATTATGATTTGATTGAAGCTGAATACAAATCAGACAGATATGGACAATTACCATTGCCTGGCTCTTTATTTGAATTCAAAATAAAAGAATTATACAAAATTTTAGGTAATTATGATGATAATGAGACTATATTGTATGTAGATTCATTTGATGTTTATCCGTTATCAGGTCCAGATGAAGTTTATCAAAAGTATAAATCATTTGATGCGGATCTTGTTTTTAGTTATGAAACAAATTGTTGGCCCAATCTATTAAACATAGATAGATTTTATGTTAAAAAAGACTATATTAATACGGGAGTTTTTATTGGCACTAATGCAAAATTGAGAAAAGTAATGGATTATATTATGGCATTTGATACAATTCAATTTTATGATGATCAACACGCATGGTCATTGGTTACAAGATTAATGCGAGAAAACATTAAAGTAGAAATAGATCTTAAAAGTAATATCACATTATGCCTTAATCAAATAGATATTTCAAAATACAATATTTTTGAAAATAGATTAATAAATTCTCTTGACAACACAAAACCATGCTTTATTCACGGCAATAATCAATCTCTAAAAAAATATATAGAAGATAAAAATAAAAATATAATTAATGGTTTACTCAACGTAGAGCCAACAAAAACTCCTTGACTTTCTCTAAATCCGTGGTAAATTTAAAGGATGACTGAGACACTAGTTAAAGATTTTCTCAAGACCAAGGACATTTCTAAGTTCACCAATTTCAACGGAACCTTTGAGACTTTGATTTCTCAATGTTCTGAATCCGAAATTGGTAAATTTGTTGAAGCTGTCATCAAATTGTCAATTCTATCCAAAATTGATCTGTCAACCTTTAATTTTGGGGTCAAGGATCAAATCTTCCTCATTGAACAGAACCAGACTGCAACCAACATCAAGAACGTTTCATTTGGCACCAAGTCAAGTGGTCGTATTGACATCCTTGGCATTGAACCAAATTCAGAAACAATCTTTGCGTTCAGTTCTAAGATTAAGAACTTTAATTCCACCAACACGACCACATGGTCTGATTTGGAAATGGATGGTCTTCGTTTGATTGAAACCAAGGACGGATACAAAAAGTTCAATATTTATTATGGTGCAATTGTCAAGGATAAAAATGAATTGTCTCTATCTTCTGCACCGTCATACATCAAAGAACTCCGTAACAAGGTAATTATCATTGATCTTAAAGACGTTAGTCAGATTTTCAATAAGCTGATTGAAGTGTTTAGTGACGTAAACTTTAATAATGACAATTACAATGAATACATCCGTGGTGAACGTGCAGTTCTTGATTTGATGCCACATCAAGTTAATGCACATAATAACTGTGCTGCATACTTTGACAATAACGCTAAGAACAAGTCTCTTAGCTATTTGTTCAATCATTTGCCACGGTCTGGTAAGTCTATTACTTGTTGTTATATGGCTAAGAAGTTGAATGCTAAGAATATTCTTCTTCTTACCCACTTTCCTATTCTGAATGCTCAGTGGGAAGCTACAATCAACAATTATACTGCTTTTGAAGGATGGAATGTGATTAATGTTTCACATGACAATATTAAAGAAATTACACTTAAGTCTGACAGTATAAACTTTGTTTTGGTCTCACTTCAAGATTTCAAGGATTTTGACAAACCCAAGTTCAAGAACTTCTCTAATTATTCTTTTGATGTAGTCATCATTGATGAAGTACATTATGGTGCTGAAACTGACAAAGTTAAAGAAGCACTCTGTACACTTAAGTTCAAGTATGTTCTTGGATCATCTGCAACACCTGAAAAGAATCTGATTCTTGGATCATTCAACGTTGAAAACACTGACTTGTATGATATGGAAGATGAACAGACGTATAAGTCCGTTGATGTACGTTATACACAATTTCCTACAATTAACTGGTATGGTTTGAATGCTACAGAACTTCTTAAGGAGAACCTTGGCAATTATTTCACTAAGAATGAATTTTTCACTTGGTCAAAGGCATTTACCATTGAAGATGATGAATTCAAGTATAAGTTGGCAATTTATAACTTCTATCGTAAGATGTTTGGTGTTGGATCTGACATTGCAATGGATGGTAGCCCTATTCTGATGCATAATCCACGTTCTATTCTTATTACAGTAGATAAGATTCCTACGCAAGAAAAGTTGCGGGAACTGTTGTATTCAATTCCAACCATTTCAGATAATTATAATATTCACATCACCAATTCTAAGTTGGAATCTAACAATAAGAAGTTGTTGGCAAAGATGAATAGTGACTTCATGCCTACAAAGGAAAAGAAGTCTATTATCATTGTTGTTGATCAATGTCGTGTTGGTGTGACTCTACGTTTGTGTGATTGTGTCATTCACAGTGATGATACTAAGTCATATGCTAATTATATTCAGACCAGTTACCGTTGCCGTACTGCTGGACCTGGCCGTAAGAAGGTAATTGTAATTGACACTCTACCGTCACGTATGTTGGAGATGTATTCTACATCAGTACACTATAGTCACCTTCATAAGAAGTTGAGTTATGAGGTTATTCTAGAAAAACGTTTGAAGTCATCACCTGTTCAAATCAGTAATGATGGGTTTAATTTTGTTGAATTGGATTCTCCTAATACCTTCATCAAACAATTGCATCAACAGTTTATTGATATTATGGGTATCAAGAACTTTACCACTAGTGGTGTTATCACCAACTTTAACAGTGAAGTAAAAGATCTTGTTGATAATCTATCTACATTTATTAAGAAGCCAAAGGTCAATGATTTTATTGCTGATCTTACTGGTAATGGTATTAATACCGGAAAAAATAAGGATCTCAAAGTAAAGATTACAGGCAAAAAGACCAAAAAGGAAAAAGATCCTGAGTTGAAGGCGCAATTTCTTCTTTCTAATTGGCCCTGGGCGTGTATTTTGACCAATTTCAAGTTCAATACGTATCATGAATTGATAATGGAACTTCGTAAGAATGACGTTATCTGTGAAGAATTTGAAATGATCAATAAGGTTGATATTGAGACTTATATTAAGATCATGGATCTTTATGTTGTTGATAAGATGCAACTAAATCAAAAAATTGTATTCTTCAATCAATTTGCCAAGGAAAATCCTGAAAAGATTGTTAATTATCTTACTGAAGATGATTATTCAATTCAGGAATATGGTGATAAGTATTTGACTGTTGCGCAAGCAACCAAGTTGGTTGATTTGATTCCTGATTCTGAATTTACTGACTTAACCAAGAAGTTTGCAGATACTTCTAGTGGTTCTGGTTCAATTTTGATTGCTATCAAGAACAAACTGATGAAAGGTCTTGAAAACATCATTGTTAATCCAGAACAACGTGAAAAGCATATCATTGAGAATATGATCTATGCGTTTGAGATTCAACAACGTAATGTTATTCTAAGTAAGTTACGTTATAACCAAAATGGATACAGTGATAATGTCATTCGTGTAAATACATTGACTTATAATATCACCAAGGAATTTGACGTTATTGTTTCATTTCCTCCAATCAAAGAAACTGATAAGTTTGATGTATTTTTTGAACGTCAACACGGTCTTGTAAAAGATGGTGGATACATTGTTGGATTGAGTGGTCCCAATTGGATGATTTATAATTCCATGAAGAATCAATTCTTTCCAAAGATGATCAAGATCAATCAATTGGAATATTTGAATATCAATTCTATGCAAAAGGATTTTATTGAATATTCAAAACATACTTGTTATTTCTTGTATCGTAAAATTAAGAAGTCACACCCAACAAAAGTTGAATGCATGTCAAAAAATAAAACTGTAATTAGTGACGTTGAATTTGATATTGACAGTTGTATTCCAACAGTATTCAACTCAGATATTCAAGGTGTATTTAATGATGTGATTTTTAATAATCGTGTCAAGAAGTTTGATTTCTCATACAAGAAGGGACATTATCATTCAAAAGAACACAATGACATGATTGATTCTGATGAATTAAATATTGATAACAAACATATTTATACAGTAAGGGTTAGTCATAACCAAAATACAATTAAATATGGCAAGCCTATTAAGAGTATTCCTGATTACAATCAGTTTAAAGTATTCATTTCAATTGGAACTGGTGGATTGAATCCTTGGTATGATAGTAATTGTACTGGAACGCATCATGCTATTTATAATTGTGTTGATAATGAACAACAAGCAAAGAATTTGACTAATATTCTTAAATTGAAGTTTTATCAATTCATTATTGATGTTACACAATGGAGTGGATTTAATACAAATACTGTGGTATATAATCTTCCGTCTATTGATTTAAATCAAGAATGGACAAATGAATCACTATATAAATACTTGAAGTTATCTGATTCTCAGATTAGTATCATTGAATCATATTATGTCTGAAGAAAATTTTGTAGTAACATCCAATGTAGTTATTAGAGAAGTAACTAAAAAAGTAGCAAAAGATATCATTGTGAAGAATCATTATTCACATAGATGGACCATGTGTAGTGTTGCTTTAGGTGTATATTATAAACAGTATACTGATATCAATGTACATTTTGATGCAGGTGAAAAATTGATTGGGGCTATTATATATGGTCATCCTGTTGGTAGAGACAGTGCATCTAGTATATGTACTGTTATTAAACCTCAACAAGTATTTGAACTAACAAGACTTTGGATTGCGGATGGATATGGTAAGAATATTGAATCATATTCATTGGGTAAAAGTTTTGATTGGTTACGTCAAAATAGACCTGATATTAAGTGTTTAATTAGTTATGCTGATCCAGAACAAGGACATTCAGGTAAAATCTATCAAGCAACTAATTGGTTATATCAAGACGCAAAAGAAATTTGTGCATATGAAAATTCCGTTGTAAGTTTGGATGGTCCTCCCAATTATAATTGGATTCATAGTAGAACGTTAACTGAAAAGTATGGTAGTAATGATGTTGAAAACCTAAAAAAGACTATTGGTAAAACATTTTGGATTAAAAAGAAGTTAAAGAAACTAAGATACATCTATATATTGCCAACAAACAAAAAAGATAAAAAACACATTTTGAATAACATCAAACATCCAATTGAATCTGTATATCCTGATATTGACAAAATGACTCCTGAAATTCAAAAAATAGAAGTATCTACAAAAGATGTTATAACTGGTGAATTTTTTTGATAAACATATGAAAACTATAATATTCAAAAAAAAATTAAAACAAAAATACAATAAACACTTCAATAAATATATATGAACACTAATCAAAAAATAAAAATGTTACTACTAATATCATTGCTAATAAATACCGGATGTATGAATGATAAAAATCTGGGGTATGGTCATTTTAAAAACAATGTTAAAAATAACCAAATACAATTAGTAGTTAAATGAAAAAAATTATTGTTTCAAAGGTGGAATATGAATTCCTTATTCTTTTGTTAGAAGAATTATACATATCTTCATCAGATGAAACAATATCAGATAAATGGATATCTAAATTAGAGCCAACCAAAAGACTATTTGATTTGGAGTTAGATTATTATAACATTAGAAATGACGGTCAAACTCCAACCAAAAAAGAAATGGTAAAATGGTTGATTTCAAAATTAAAAAATAAAAATGTTGACATTTGATGTATTTGATGGTATCATAAGTTATGTTAAAGTTAAGTTCTAATAAACAAAAGATTGTAATTGCGGCTGATCCTCACAACAATTATGAAAAGATAGACCATATCTTCAAAAAAGAAGATGGTGATATCAATATTTGTTTGGGTGACTGGTTTGACAGTTTTACACTAGATGATACTAGTAATTATATTTCTACCGCCAAATATCTAAAGGATGTATTTCTTCCTAATCCTAAGAATTATACTCTATTTGGCAATCATGATCTGCACTATCTGTTTAATGCTCCTACATCTTGGTGTAGTGGTTATGAACAATGGAAGTATGATGCTATAGATAAAGTCATTGGTAAAGTCAGAGGAGATATACAAGATAAGTTCTATTGGTCTATTGTTGTAGATGATATTCTATTAACCCACGCTGGTTTGGATAGACGATTTTTGCCTCCAATTTATGACACAAATGAAGTTATCCTCAAGTATCTGGATGAAAACGATAATGATGCTAGAACCAAATTAAAGATTAATGACTTACATTGGTTTTATGGTGCTGGTCATGCTCGTGGCGGTAACTTGAAGACTGGTGGTATTGTATGGTGTGATTTTGATCATGAGTTTCAACCTATTGATGATTTGAAACAAATTGTTGGACATACTAATCAATGGGAAACAGGTAAAGCTGCACAATATCACAGAGAAGGATTTACTAGTATTGTTGATGCAAATAACATTTGTATTGATTGTAATCTTAGTCAGTATATTACTATCATGAATGGTAAGATGGAGTTAAAGAATTATATTGATATAAAATGAAGATACTCTATATTTCAAATTTTGATCTTCCTGATTTTCAAAATGACATGATTTTTCATGGTGCAAGAACTTTATTTGGTGAAAATTGTGTAGATTATAATGAAGCTTGGTACATGTATGATGATATGAAACAGTATTGGAATCATAGAGTACCAGAAAATGGAATGTCATATGGAAGAGGATTTACATTATATGGAAGATTACCAAAAATTAATATAGACAGATCAAATTTATATGAAAAAATAAAAAATAAATTTTTTGATATAATAATATACGGATCAATTGTTAGATGTAATATTTTTTTTGATGTAGTATCATCAATTTATAATAAAAATAACATTATTATTATTGATGGAGAAGATGATTCTGAAATAAGATCATATTATATTAATAAGGGAATATATTTTAAAAGAGAATTAATTCATAATCCAACAAATTATTTACATCCTATTAACTTTAGTATTCCAGAAGAATTAATTGTTAATAAAATTCCCACTAAAGAAAAAAATTACGGTGAAGTAATTCCTGGTAATCCTTCTACGTATATTTTTATTGATGAAATTCCTTACTTTAAAGATTATCAAAAATCATATTTTGGTTTAACCTTTAAAAAAGGGGGATGGGATTGTTTAAGGCATTATGAAATTTTAATGAATGGTTGTATTCCATTCTTTCCAAATATAGAAGAATGTCCACCATTTACAATGGAAAAATTTCCAAAAAATTTAATTATAGAAATAAATAAATTTATAAATAACGGAAATCTAAACATTGATATATACAATGAATACTGTAGTAAATGTATTGAACATACTACTAAGCACTTGACTACAAAATCAGTTTTTTTAAATTTATTAAATAATTGTATATTTTAAATAATAAAATTGTTACAATATTGTGTTGGGTGTAACAATTAAGTTACACCCCTTTTCTTTTGTATTTAGTGTAATATTTTATGTAGTATGGAAGATATAATTATATCCTGCAATTACTGTAATACAGCGACAAAGATAAAACGTGATAAAATTCATATGCAGTGTCACTGTGATGATGACCGTCGTATTATTGATGTTAATGAATATTTATTAGATGATAAACATCATGATTATTTATATAGTATGTTCAGTGATGAATATGTGTATGTGAATGAAAAATAAAGGGTGGTGGGGGTACCCCTTAAAATAAATAAAAAGAAAATTAAAATTTGTCTATATTTATTGGACAAATGGGTGAAAAAAGACAAAAACACGGTTATATTTATGTAATTAGTAACAGTAACTTTCCAAATTTTTATAAAATTGGAGTAACTGAAGACATTAAATCAAGACTACGTACATATCAAACAAGCAGTCCTTTACGAAATTACAAAATAGAGTATTATATACATCATCCAGACTGTTATAGTGCTGAAAAAGATATACATGAACAAATGAAGCATTTTGCAACCAACATTAAAAATGAATGGTTTGAAATTGGCAGTTTACAGATGGTTATTGATAGAGTGGATGAAAGTCTACAACCAAAAGAAAAAATTTTGCTTGACCTTTATAAAAAGTAGTCTATACTTATGTTGTAAAGTGAGTTATGAATAATGTTGCAAATAAATTAATATGTTTGAATCTTAATGCTAACTGGCAGCCAGTGGGATTTAAAACCGTAAAAGATGCTATTGTGGATCTTTGTGGTTCTGAATCTTATGGTAAACCATCTACATTAGCATTGGATATTGAATATGAATTGGATGATAGTGGACAACCAATCTTTAATGAAGCAAAGACTATGAATCCAGTTTCATGGGATGAATGGATGTTGTTACCTATTAGACCGTGGGATTTGTTCATAAATAGTCCTACAAGAAGCATTAGGGTTCCAACCGTCATCATTGCTACAAATTTCAATAAGATGCCTATTAAGACATTTAAAGGTAAGCCTAGCAAAGATGGTATTTGGAATAGAGATCAAGGTATTTGTCAATAT
>Ga0181357_1001195_pt1 | contig 10215 bp, 17 predicted proteins | sample Fa13VDMM110DN_FD_130094 | JGI IMG/M metagenome (GOLD analysis project Ga0181357, IMG submission 130094) | Freshwater viral communities from Lake Michigan, USA - Fa13.VD.MM110.D.N | ecosystem: Environmental > Aquatic > Freshwater > Lake | place: USA: Michigan | collected 2013-09-24 | reverse complement strand
TGGATACTCGCGACAGGCGAGGGGCTGCGCTGCAATTTGTCCTACAACGAATACTGGTCATGGATACGGGCGCGGGCGTTGGTTCTGCCTGTTTTGGGGGCGAACTAATGGATTTCTCATTGACTTTAGTAGACGCGCCGTCGTTCAAACGTGGTGCGGAAACAACTCGCGAGGAAAAGGTTCGATTCTTTGCCTTGGTGAAAAACCGCAACGACTGGAAATTGCCAGTTCACAAGATTATCACCGTGCAGGACGGGGACGATGTTCCACGCATTGCGGATGCCGTGATGTTTTTTTGTGGCGGTATGTGCGAGGCAGAGATTATCAGTAAATCCGTTCGCGGCACTCGCGTCAGGTTTACTTGTGCTGGTTACTACAAAAACATAGGAGCATGAAATGAAACTAGAACTAAAAAACATCAAGTATGCGGCTTTTGCGTCGCACGAAACTTACTGCTTCACCGCCTCGGTATACATCGACGGGATCAAAGCCGGAATTGTCGAGAATGACGGTCAAGGCGGCAGTCATTCTTACTATCCTTGGGCGTTAAGTGAGCGCGTGAACGACTACGCCAAGACATTGAACATGGAGTTCGCTTCTGAAGAGGTGCTAATCAATACCCTGATGCACGACTGGCTGATGGCTCGCGATTTGAAGAACGCGATTAGGAATCGGGGGCTGTTTGTTAAAGACGGCAAGATCATGCAGACCAATATTTTATCCGCAGATAAACTCAAAGAATATCTTTCGCGGACACCGGCTACGCTTAACGCCATGCCGTTTACCGAGGCACTTTCTTTGTATAGGGAGTTGGCATGAGTTTCCCATACCCGACCCCGTGGGTAGTACAGTCCCGCTCGATGTTTGACGGCGCGCTGGTAATCAAGGATGCCGATCATAACGAGGTCTTTTGCCTCGCCGAAAAAGCTGATCGCGAATACGGCAAGAAAGATTTGGAAAAAATAATACTAGGCGAGTGGATCGTTAACTGCATGAACAGCCATTCCGGCCTTGTCGAAGCGCTTGAGACATACTTTGACGAGATGGAAATAACCGACATTGACCAACGCGACATGAAAGGGTTTGAAGAAAAAGCCTTGGCTGCGCTGTATAAAGCAGACGGCGGCTGATGAGAATTTTAGTGGCGTGTGAATTTTCCGGCATCGTTCGTGATGCCTTTACTGCTCGCGGACATGATGCTATGTCCTGCGATCTACTACCTACCGAGGCTCCTGGACAGCACTATCAGGGTGATATTCGGGACGTACTCCACGCAAATTGGGATTTGATGATAGCCCATCCCCCATGCACGGATTTAAGTGTATCGGGGGCGGCATGGTTCGTTCAAAAACGTCTGGATGGACGGCAACAGGCGGGCATCAGCTTTTTTATGATGTTGGCTAAAGCCGATATCCCCAAGATTGCCATCGAGAATCCAATATCGATCATGTCATCGATCTGGAAAAAGCCAGACCAGATTATCCAGCCGTGGCAGTTTGGACATCTTGAACAAAAGGCCACCTGTCTATGGCTCAAGGGGTTGCCACCTTTGACCCATACGAACAATGTGCGCGAGGCCATGCTGGCATTGCCACGCAATCAACGGGAACGACTGCACTACCTTCCGCCGTCACCTGATCGATGGAAGCTACGCAGCACTACATATCAGGGATTTGCAGATGCGTTTGCTGAACAATGGGGGAGCCATGGCTAACATATATTCTGGTATCGCACTAGAACAAGTCGTCGATACGGTAATGCGTTACGGACAATATCCAGAAAAGGGGCGAAGGGAATTCGACCTGTATGATTTTTTGGATAAAAACTTGGATCGTGAAGAACTGCTGGCATTTTTCATCTGCTCCGTATTGGAAACAGACGAAGACTTGGTCGAGCGAAAGCGGAACATGGTCGAGCAATTACTGTTAGGTCATTTTGAGAAAAGTTATACCGTCCAGGAACTGGCAGACCAGCTTGAATCCGAGGACGGGGACGAGGCAATTTAATAATTTTATGGAGACTTACATGAGTGGCACCTTTGAAGATAAATTGTTTGCTCTTCTTCACGAGCAAAAGGTCGATGACATCATCCCGATACTATCGGCGGTGATTGCCAATTGCGGCGTGATTGGAAAAGTCGATCAACACATTCTTGTTGATTTTGTTGTCTCGGTTATATCCAGTCATTACGAAAACAATAAAGCGCCACCTGCAAAGGAATTAAATTGAATCTTAGACAAAGTAACGGGCGCGTCCCCGTCCCAAGCGGCAACCCTGATTCCCCGTGGTTGCTAATACCATTCCCATCCCGCACTGAGTTTGATGCCATGTATGGCAAACGAGTTTCGGCAGAGGGACGGGATCGGTATTGGGAAATGCTAACTAAACGCGCCACAGGTAGCACACTATCCGAAGCTGGCTCCAGCTTTAGCCTGACTAGGGAGCGTGTGCGGCAGATTGAGATGAAGTTTTTACGGCAGATGCATTCTGCTTATCGTAAATCGCTTGCTTCAAAGACTGACTAGCCCTGAATAAGCCGACTCGCATATGGTAATCGTTAAAGTCTTCTCCGGCTGTATCGGATATCCAAAACGGCCTACCGGTATCGCGAGCGGCTTTTTCACCAGTGGGATCGTTGTCCGCCACCACAATGGCGTTTTGATTCTCGCCCGCTAGTAGTTTCATGTTTGATGCCGAAAAGCATACGTGTATCGTGTATCTAACCTTCATCGCCTTCATCGCAACTCTTACGCTTAAGCCTGTTGCATACCCCTCGCAGTAAATTGGTATACCCTTCGCGTCCATTTCAAACGACGCGCCCTTGCTGGTTTGACCATACAAAAACTTCTTGTCTGTATCGATCATCTGGCAACCAACTAAGCGCCGACCAATTCGCATTGGTATGACCAGTATCCTTTTCCCATCATTTGTCCATATGTTACCAACCTCCTCGCCAAACCCCTTACGCATTAGGTAATTGTGAGTTCCTAGAGATGACTGGTGAAGTATCCATCCGGCCTTAGATGCAGCTTTGTTTGCCAATTCACGGCGCTCTGATATATCCTTTTTTATAGCTGCTTGACTGATATTAGCTGTGGTTCCGTCACGAGAAATCCAGGTTTCGCATTTATCCATCGTTGCCCAGTTAATCACCCAGCCCACATCACCCTGATATTTGTAGCGCCCGTTGCCCGACTTGTGCGGGTGGTCTTCCGTTGACGTTGCTATCCACCTGTTCGGCACAACCGAATCGAGTATTAATCCATGCGATCTGGCAAATTCTATAAATGTCATACGTTCCTCCGCGATTTCGCCCATGCTATGTTACGGTGACGTATCCACTTTGCTGTAGGAGCGCTCACTGTTGTATGCCCTTCGTGCAATCCGCGTGGGAACGCACCAAACTTTTCCTTGTACTTATGTTTTGCCCAATTGGGATTGTATGACCGAGAATTGGCATAGCACAATAACTCAGAGTAAAACTGCTGCCGGTCTATCCGATTACCTCCGCTCGGCGCTAGTTCCTCCATGTGTCCTGGAACAGACCCTACTTGGCTCTGGCGTTGTCTAACAAATCCACACGAGGGGCAGGTGTCACTCTTTACATTCCACAAGGCACCACACGACGGGCATTTTGATTCTTTCTTTTCCTGCTCTGTCGGTTCCTTCTTTGCCTTTTCCCCGTCCGCGTCTAGGTCTTTTACACCGTTATCATACAGGTCATCCCAATCATCCCTGAACCGCAAATAATTGCCAGAGTGATCTAGCCATAGTGCGAAGTCCTTTCCCTCGTGGGGGCGCATCACCCTGCCCATCTGCTGGACATGGCTGGAAAATGATTTACTGAACGGACGGGCGCTAACACCTATCATCACATCCGATACATCAAAACCACGGGTCAATATGTCTGTAGCGATTAGCCCCTGTATCTCTATGTCAGGCTTGGCAAAATCCTCGATTGCTTGCTTCTTGAACTCGTCGTCATCCTTGTAGCTAATCGACACAAAGTTATACCCCTGTTCAGCAAACTGCTGGACAAGATCGGCTCCATGAGCAACACCAGCGCAAAAGACGATAGTTTTTCGCGGCCTACCGAATATTTCATGTGTCTTTTTTACCCACTCAGTTACTATGTCGCCAGTAATCTGCATTCCTCGCTTGGTCACGATATCTTGTGACCATTCACCGGCTACCTTCTTAGCGCCGGTCATATCAATTTCCTTTGCTATGAACACTCGCAAAGGAGTTAGCCATTTGTTTTCCACCAGCCAGCGGTTGGTTGATCCACAAACGACATGGTTGTATAAGCTGCCCAGCCCCTTGGTAAATGGGGTTGCCGTCAACCCTATTACTTTTATGTCTGGGTTGTTGCGGATGAATTCAGAGGTTTGCTTCCGCGATACGTGGCATTCGTCGATTATGACTAAATCACCGGCTGGGAAATCCTTCCGTGCTTCTAAGGTTTGGGCTGAACAGACCTGAAGCGAGGAGCTTGGGTTGTATTTCCAGTGACCGGATTGATACACCCCATGCCCTAGACCATACTTGGATAAGCGCATACTGGTTTGGTCTACCAACACTATCCTGTCCAAAACGATAGAGGCGCGTTTTTTGTTTGCCTCTGTAGCTTGCATCAAATAAATCGCTACTTCTGTTTTTCCAAAGCCGGTTGGGGCATACAGCAATTGAGTTCTCTTTCCATCTCGGAACCCTTCTCGCAGCTTATCGATCACATCCATTTGATGATCGCGCAATGATAATTCCATTGTTACTCCTTAAATGCTGAGTTCCTCTCAGCGTAGGCTGGGCGTTAGCCCTACTTCTGTTCTAGTTTTTTGTTCTTTGCTTTGAGAGAGGATATAGTCTTAATCATTTCGGCATTGCGACTTTGATACATATCCCGCGATTCACGCAAGGATTTGTTGTCGATCTCAAGAACCCTAATCTGCTCCCGTAGACCTTCAACAACCTCCTGGATGTCAATCTTCTCTATCTCGCTGGCGTCCCAATTGCCTATGCTTATCTTGTCTTTCAGAGATTGATTCTCGGCTTCACATTCAAGCAGAGCCTCGCTCATTTCGTTGGCCTTGTTATCGGGTTCTTCTGGCGTTTCCGGCAATATCTTTTTCCTCCCGATATTCCGAGTATCCATCACGCCTTTGTTGCCTTGCTTATTGATGTAAGTTTTTTTTGTCTCTTTCTCCCCTTGCATCGAAGCTTTAACGCGCCCCACGGTCATGCTGGACACGCCTACGTGCCTTCCGATTGCATTGTTCGACCACTTGCCCCATTCCTCGTGGTCTAGCATCCTACGGATCACATTACGATTGTCGCCATCAGACATTGATAGGCCGCGTTTGCTGTTCGCGCCGAAGGCATACAGCATGGCATCAGATACCGTGCCGGTTTCAATTTCGGCCTCGATTTCTTGCATATCCAGCTTCTTGGCTGCAAAGTAACGATGGTATCCATCTGCCAGCCAGTAGTCCGATCCATCATGGAAGATGATGATTGCGGGGAACTTCTCCCCCTCTGCCATGCGCTCTGAATACTGCCTCACTACCTCCTCATTAACCGCTACCCTTGCTTGCGTATCGCCATCTATACGTATAACCGACAGTTCAAGATTCATAATAATCCTTGTTTGTTAACATGCAAATGTCACCTGATGATACCCAACCGATGTCATCTGGTGACAATCGTTACTATGCTCCGCCAAGGGGTGGAAAGACCTTCCGCCCTTGACCTAGGCCACCGCTACTCTGGCGACCCCAGTCTACCCGTGGGGCAACGATTCATTCATCGAGAGCCTTGGCCTCCACCCTTTAAACTCTCGACTACTCCAGTCCCTCGTTGACAGGCTGGAACCAAAACCGGGGGTGTTCGGCTTGGTGTCTTCTCTTCCTAGCCACCGATTCAGGTGCGCTGCTAACGGGAGGAGTCCGATCAATGAAAAAACCCCAAAAATCGAGGCTAAGGCCGTGGTAAGAGTGGACACAAGGAGTCCGCACAAACCAAAGCCTCGATTTTTGAGGTCTTTGTCCCTGTATCCGCCCTCTTACAAGCGTCCTGTCTTTTTCACAGATAATTGGATACTACATCAACACATAACACTGTGCAACCGCATTTGTCGGGTTTTGCTGATCCTGCGTGACATGTCACGCAAAGACTGAAAAGATAAGAGGCAGTAGGAAAGAAACTATAACACACGTTATAGTAACAGTCCGCATTATGCGTCAATACAGTTGCTAGTTATTATTTCGCGGATGGTTTCGTTCAAGGCTGACATCTCGGTCTTCTTCATTACTTTCCACATGGACTTCCTGCCGTGTATACCATTGTGACCCCCTTGATGGCAATCTCTACACAGGGGAATGCTTATATATTGCAAGCCCTGCTCTATGTGATGGGCATCACTGGGGCCAGGAGCGTTGCAAACACTGCACGGCATAGCCTTTATCAGAGCGAGATAATTTCGTTCTGCTGGCGAAAGTTTGTTATTCATATTTCATGTCACATGTAGTAGAGCATTCAGATAGAGCTTCGGCGGCTTTACTATAGCAGTCATCGCCCTTTGACCGTCTCTCCATCGCCCCGCTGATAGTGGAAATCAAATTGACTATACCCCCATAAGTGTATTGTCCGCCTACGTTATCTATGTAACGAGCGATCATCACCTCCATATCGCGCTCGCCTTTAGCAGCTAACTCTTGCTTAGTCATCGTTCTCTCCTCAAAAAATAATTGTAGCACATTATGCACTAGATGACATATGATGGGTACGACCTGTTGACAGCCGGTTTTTGTTGTGACAGAATCGAATCTCACTAAAGAAAAGGAGTTCATGTGAAGCTAACAAACAAATTCAATATCCCACAGACATTCGTCAATGTGCTGGAGCGGCCTACCTACAACAAAGGCAAGGCGCACCTCAGTGTTACACAGTTGATTAACAGCCCGAAGATCGTTGCCCTTACCAGTATGTTTGCAGATGAATTGGAACAGGATGTTTCCGATATGGTCTGGTCAATCTTTGGCTCTGCTGTTCACAACATACTAGAGCATGGCAAAGACGCTAATCACAAAATAGAAGAGCGCCTCCACGCCGAGATAAACGGCTGGCGAATCTCTGGAGCAATTGATCTGCAAATCACCAATGACCTTGGCATCAGCATAAAGGATTACAAGACGACATCGGCATGGGCAGTGATGCATGAAAAGATTGAGTGGGAGCAGCAGTTAAATTGCTACGCGTGGTTAGTTGAGAAGGTAAAAGGTGTAGCAGTTACCGATCTTGGGATCGTTGCAATTGTCCGCGATTGGAATCGGCGCGATGCAGCCAACCGCGAGGGGTATCCAGAAGCACCAGTTAAGGAATTACCCGTGAGACTCTGGTCGTATGCAGAGCGCGAGGCATTTATCGAAGGCAAGATATCCCTCCACTCAGCGTGTGAGTTTGCGATAGAGGCGGATACAGAACTGCCGCACTGCACACCTAGTGAAATGTGGGAGAAGGCTACAACGTGGGCGGTTAAAAAGATTGGTGGTGTGCGCGCCAAGAGTGTTCATGCAACAGAGCAGGAGGGGGTAGATGCATTAGAAGCAGCAGGAAAAGGATATGCGCTTGAGGTAAGGAACGGAGAGCGCACCAGATGTGCGACGTTTTGCTCAGTGAATTACAAGTGTAGTCAATGGAATGAATATAACCGTAACAAGGAAATTCAATGAACAATGTTTTCAAGAAGTTACAGGCCGCTCGCGTTAATCTGCAATCAGAGGAACTGAAAAAGTCCGGCAAGAACAAGTTTGCAGGATACGAATACTTTGAACTGGGGGATTTTATCCCGTCTATTCAAGATATTTTTGCTCAACTGGGGCTGTGCGGTGTAATCAGCTATGGGCAGACCGTTGCGTCCCTCACTATTTATGATAGCGAGGCAGAGGGGCATATCACGTTTGAATCCCCCATGTCTAGCGCAGCCCTGAAAGGTTGCCACGAAGTCCAAAACCTTGGCGCTGTGCAGACGTATTTGCGGAGGTACTTGTGGATGACCGCGCTGGAGATCGTAGAACACGACCCGCTGGATGCCTCTACTGGTGATGTGACAAAGACGGCGGAGAAGCCAAAAGCTGTTGTGCCAAAAAAGATTGAAGGAGCCGACGGTGAATGGCAAATCAAAGCCACACTGGAGAGTGGCGGCACCACGGAGGAGTGGTTGAAGCTGGTAGCTACCGGCTGCACTATGGCTTTGGATATGGCGACAAAGCCAGACGATGTTTTGAAGATTTTCAAGAAGAACAAAACACTGTTTGATGAAGTAAAAAAGCAGGACGCCGAGTTCTTTAAGGGACTGATGGCGAAATTCACTGAAGTTAAAACCAAGCTGGCAGGAGAATAATATGGCATTCATACCCAAACCCAACTCAGGCGTGTTGTGGCCTAACGAAAAGAAGCAATCACCCAATCACCCTGATGTCCGTGGAGACTTGTTTCTTGCCAAGGATATGTTGTTGTCGCTCATGGACAAAGAACCTGGAACCCTGATTAAGATTTCGGTTTCTGGCTGGAGGAAAGAAATAATATTCAAAGACTGCATCTCATTGGCTGCTTCTGAGCCGTATGTAAAGCCGTCAGACCAGCCCGCAAGGATGCAGAAACAAACTCCAGACGATAGCGAGGACATTCCGTTTTGAAAACCCTGCAATTTGAGGCGCTGAAGGTGGCGCTTAAACAAGACAAGACCGGCTACATCCTGACCTTGTGTATGCACCCTGATGACATCCCGTTGGAACTTTTGCGGGATTTTGTCGGGGCGCGGTATCAGGTTGTTATGGTTAGGGTTGATTCGGATGACAAGCCGCTCGATGTCAGAGAATTTGAAGGCGATAAGTTTGTTCGGCTTGCTGGAATGATGTGTCGTGATAAGGAATTTTGGAAATATCTTTATGACGATACTCAAATATTTTCTGCCACTGAAACCGAGGCAACAGATTGGTTAAGGGGATATTTGAATATTAAATCTAGGAAAGAATTGAAACATAACTCATTAGCCAGCGACTTGCTGGTTAAACTTAACCGAGAGTATGAAACATGGAAAGAAAAAACTTAGTCCCGTATTCAGTGTACTTGCCGGTTGAATACCATACTCGTCTTAAACGTGCCGCAAAAGAACGTAAAGCATCTACCATTGTTCGCGATGCAGTGAGGATGATGTTGGATGGCAATAATGTTTATAGGGCGGCTTACAACAAAGGCGTAACCGAGTCGGCAAACATCATTCGCGATTGCAAGGAAGCAAAGATGGTTGTAGTAAACCGAAAAGAGTTGGGCGAGATTCTGTCTGACAAAATAAACCTTCTTTTATTGAAATAAATTACGGAGAAATAAAATGATTGAATTTACCAAACGCGGCCCTGTACCCACTGCAAGTGCGCGAGTTTATACATTGTTTGGGATTACTTACCTTCCGCATTACTCTAAACCATGCTATGTCGGCCCAGGATATGGCTTTGTTCGTGATCGGAAGTATACCGAAGCACAGATGTATCACGCGACCAGAGAGTTTTCGATAGATGAGTTGTTGCTGGCGGGTGCCGTACCATCGCAAAAAGTTCTCTGGCTCGGCGAGGATAATTCCACATCACTGCGTGTGTGTTTAGAAACTTAGGAGGATGTATGGGACTCATGGAGCGGAAGAGAGAAGAAGCAACGCGAGTGATGAAGTTAGATTACAAGTGCGCCACGTTTAAACAATACAGAGAATGGCGCGAGTCAGCGCGTAACATTCCCCCATCATTCTCCGCATGGTTTTGCACAGACTGCACCCCTGCGTATCAAAAAGAAATGTTAGCTCAAGGGAAGTGTGTAAGACCTGAGATTAAGTTTAAGTTAGACGAAGACGGGGGACACGCGGGGTACGTGCCGTTTCTTACAAACGCTAGGAGTTTATCTACATGAGTCGCGCCGCAATTGACGCGGCGAGAAAGGAAACGAAATGAAAACATTTTTTGCGTGGCATTTTACTGCGGACAAATTGCGTGATGGCTCGCCGCTGCCGGAGGTCGGGGTGTGGGAACATTACAAAGGGAAACTAGAATTATGCAAATCAGGCTTACACTGGTCGCGTGACCCATTTGACGCCCTGCAACACGCACCTGGTGCCACCCTTCGTCGTGTTGAAATCAAGGGAGACTTTTTAGAGCAGGACGATAAAGG
>Ga0181357_1001194_pt1 | contig 10215 bp, 9 predicted proteins | sample Fa13VDMM110DN_FD_130094 | JGI IMG/M metagenome (GOLD analysis project Ga0181357, IMG submission 130094) | Freshwater viral communities from Lake Michigan, USA - Fa13.VD.MM110.D.N | ecosystem: Environmental > Aquatic > Freshwater > Lake | place: USA: Michigan | collected 2013-09-24 | reverse complement strand
ACAACAAATGTTGAAGATTGCAGGCAGCGGAGAGGTGTGGACTCGAGAGAATGATAAGACTATGCATGCCTCTATTCCTATTTCGTTTCTGTTTTTCCGTTCAGCAGGCGGAGTGAAAGGAGGGTTCGGAATGGATGGGAGGGTTTTGAACGGGCCTATTACTTTCCAATTCCGCTTCAAAAAATTCGAGTATTTTTGCGGCCCAGTTGCTTCTATCTATCATCGCGACGTTTTTACTAATACCGTATATGACAGAATAAGCGTAGCCTCAGACGTACTAAGTCGAGTTACCTACCCTTCCTCTCTTCTCATAGGAGATTCTCAACCAGATGTGTTTACCTCTCTTGAAATGACTATGCGAACCTATCAATTAATGGATGGTACTTTTAGCGTATCCAAAGCTTTGGAGGCAAATCCTTCTCTTATTTATTCTATTCCTTCTCTTTGGTTGAATACTTATTCTCAAGAGGTGACTCTCGATAATTTGGGAAATGGGAGTCTCAACATCAATTCTGTTCCGGCAGGAATGATTCAAGCTATTATTGTACGTATTCGTCCAGTGAACCAGACATCTTATGGGGTTTATACTCAACCAGGAGCAGATCCGAGCTCAGATTGTAATCGAGTGGGAGACTACAATTCTTACCTCAATTATGAACCTGAAGGACCAAAATTTCGTCCACTCGTTGCAGGTGCTGCAGATACTTCGACGACTCCTTCTTATCGACCTTATGTTCCATGGTCTTTACCCCTGAATCAAATTAAGCTACAATACTCAGGTCAATCCATCTACTTTACCAAATCCGGCAAATCACATGACGCGTTTACCCGAAACATCTTCTGCGATGATTTGAAAACTGAAATTCGCGGTCTTCCTCTCTCTCAAACAGTAGTAGGTCAAACGAAAACATTGCAGTATATGGGACAAAATAGTATTGATTCTGCTGAGTTCTGGGGAAAGAATCTGAAAATAACCGATATTGATAACATCGGCAACAATTCCATGGTGAATCATGAGACGCAAACAATCGTTCTTCCTCTTATGCATGATGGTAATTCTATTTTCCGCAATCGTGCCTTTGAAAATCTCCCCCATTATTCCGGTTCTACTCTCCAATTCGAGTTTACTGTGGATCCATACAACACTTACAACAGTGACGGTACCGATCGTATTCTCAATGCTATAGGGACTCAAGTCCAATACGTGCAGGATCACTCTTTTCCTGAATCCCCCACTTACATTGATAGATACTGTACATTAGCCAAAGCAGATGATATCCTCTGCTGGAGAGGTGAACAACCAGCAATGAGGGGTGCTTCTTACCCTTCCAATGCTTTACAAAGGGTTTCGCTATGTCGCCCTCCCAAATCCAAGGTTATTGCGGAAGAGGCTGACGCAGATTCACCCGAATTGGCTAATGACAACCAAGAACGTGTTATTTTTAACAGCGGATGTCAACAAACGGGAACAACTGCATCCGGAACTCCTGCTAATGTTGGAGCTGCTGCGTTTCAGCCAAGAGTTGCGGGAGGATTAGTTCGCGTTGATCTTACCTATGTGGTAGCGGCTCTGTTCCAAGTTACTAACGGAGTAGCTGAACTTCAATTGTAAAAAAATAAAAGTAAAAAGATTTTTTATTCTATGCCTTTTCTAAAGCTGCACATCGATTTTTAAGAATATCTATTTGTTTAGATAGTTCTTTAATAGATAGGTGGAGAGCAGCTGTATATTCTTGTTGGTTGAGATATAGGGCAGAATCCTTTTCCATGAGGGTTTCGCAATACTTATGACACTCCTCATCAACGATTCTGTCTATATCGTCTTTCTCCTGGAGTGGAAGTTCCTCCATATCATCCAAACCGAGTTCCTTCTTTCTCTTTTCCACTAATCCGGTCTCGGCAACACGTGCATAATCCTTACAGACTCTATCTCTACTAGCAGCGATAAGCTCATCCGAGTTTCCTTCTTCTGGGTGAAAAACACTGTTGAAATCTTGCGCAGTAGGTGTAATTCGAAAACAAGCTCCTTCTTTCACAGGATCCTCCTCAAAATCGTATTTGTTGTGGTAGGTTTGAACTTTACATGCTACTAATCGTTTTAAGATGGAAGCAGTATCGGTATATTCCTTCAGGTTGGTCTTAAAACGAACATCGCAGAGGGAAGCCCACACACCTGATCCGGCAGATAAAAGAGCCCCGGTAGTGTTGATAGAATTGGTATAGAACCGGTACCCGCTAGCGAATCGACAATGCATGGTATTCATTAGTCCGGTAGCAGCGGTAATTTGCGTAAAATTTGCTAGTACTGTGTTAGTATGTGCCGAATTATCGGTAAGTATACAATTTCCTTGAATAAGGGGAGGAGTTAGAAGGGGGGGAGCATAGACCCTAGTTCCACTCATTAAGCAAAATTCGAATCTATTCGCATAGATCTGACAATTGAGAGCTCTCGTGACCGTTGTATTGATGAAGATAGTACCGAGAGCAGCAGGGTCAGTGCGTATCTGATCCGAGAATACTGAATTGTCCATATTACAAAATACACCACCAATGTTTGCTATGCCTGCACCAGTAACTGATCCTCTTACATAAGTGTCATTATTACACCCCATAATCAAAGAGGAATGCATGTTAAGGATAACAGCATCATGACACCCTATAAAAGTATTTCCTTCGCATTGTGTGTTTTGTGTGAGAGTAGTATTTCCTACAATGACACCCTTATTGGACATAAAAGTATTTCTTATTATCCCGGGTCCATTCAGAACGACTCCTTCATTCCCTGCAAAGAAACATCCTAGGAACGATTCATTTCTGATTGGGCGGGATAAGTTTTGCCAATTTAAATTGACTCCACTTGTATCGAAAGCTGCGAGAAGCATCGGTTGATCGAGAGTAGTACTGGGGCGATTATTCATGCTGAGAGTACCATGTATAACGTTACCTCCTCCGCTTAGGGAAGCAATGTCCACCGGGACGAGAAAAGTGGATCCGGCAGGATCGGTATTGTCTCTAGTCCACCATTGAGGAACAGGAGGAACAGGAGGAATAATAATAACATCTCCATTAACGCTATTTTGCGCATAAGTTTCCATAGAAAAAACGGTGGAATCTACAATACTCGTATTGGTAATAGCATATTTCAGAAACACTCCTTTAACAGCCCTCTCGAAAAATTCATGGTTGGGGGACCCTTCATAAAAGATATCAGCAGCAGAATCAGAAACGTAATTAGAACCGTCATTAGACCACTGTAAATCAATAGTAAGATCCACGTCTGAAACGATAGATATTGAAAGAGCAGTATAATCTCGTAAAATAGCACTGACAGTGATTCTAGTATCTCCCGCATTGATAATTCCTGCTTGATCGAGAGTATAGAAATGTTGACCTTTCAACATTTTTTCGTTTGAGGAAATGGAAAAATAACACCAAGGTGGGGAAAAAGTTTTTTTATTAATTAATTCCAAAAACAGATACATAAATATCTGTTAGGGGGACAATATCTGTATTGGTAAAAGTAATGTGTAAGAAGAGGGATTTGGTGGTAGAGGAAATCAATCCCCCAACAGTTCCGATAGTAGCAGGTATAGCAATAGTTTTTTCTAATGCAATTTCTCCCCCAACAGTCGCTGACCAATAGATATTCGCATCTACAGAAGCATTGTTTAAATGATGAACATGGAAGGAAGAGTATCTTCCCATAATAACGAAAAGGGGGAATTGAACTATCTCTCCAGGAGCAATAGATAGTAAACTTTTCTCGTATCGAAAAACTTCTTGGGATTTTCTAGAACTTACTCTAGACATTTTATCGCTCTGTTGATGGTTCTTTTTTCGTTTTCTCTAAACGAGAAATTACAAACACTAACCTCAAATGTCTGGAATTGCAGGAGGGGAAGGAGCGAGCCGTTTCTTTTCCCCTTCGAATGATTACAATCGATCGGGAGGGGAAGGAACCATGAATGTGAATGTGGTATCCAATATGTCTCAGATATCGAATCGAACGAATGATCGACTCTTTCAAGTAGCTTCCGAATCTCCTGAGAGTTCTGAACTAGTCATTTCTTCTTCTTTTCGGGCGGCAGGATCTCCTTTTAATTTTACCTCTGATATTGGCGGACCCCTATTCCGCCCTCGCCTGATTAATTTGGGGAGTGTGGTACATCCTGCTATCCCCAACATCAATCGCCAAAACAGTCAGATGAAATTTCAATTTGTTAGTTTTGATAATCCGGGAGTGCAGGAATTATCAAACCCGGTTAATCTTGTGGTCAATATTCCTGAGGGGTATTATGATGAAGATTCATTCGGAACTGAGCTGGTAGCTACTATTACTAGTGCTGTCATAGCCCAATTTCCCGGTCAAGCTTATAGTCGACTGTATAAAATAACAGCAGTACCATTATCAGGAGTACAATGTTCTGCTGTATTAAAATATAGAGAGGGAAGATTCGTACTAGGAATCCAAATTAGTCGCTTGCAAGTCGTAGATTATCTTGGGACACCATTTAATCTTGGGGGTCCTGGTATGAATCTTATGAAGTTTTGGTTGAATGACTCCTGCAATTTTGTTGTCCGTGGAAAAAATTTTATTGAGTTTCCATCAGCTCCATTACAACCTACCCAATCGCTTATTAACCCTCCATCAGTCCCTGCTTGGTTGCGAGTGAGCGGATGGGATGATCCTCCCTCTCCCCCCTCATCATCAGATCTTGGATTTTTAACTAGCTTTTTCGCTCCACAGTTTATCTATACTCGATATATAACTGTTTCTTCCGAAGCTCTTTCCCTTTATGCGTTCGGTCAATCCCGAGTCGATCGAGTTGGGGCAGGAGGGGGGGCAGGATTGATTATCGGGGTTATTGATACTGCCAACTTTAATTCGACCCTAACTGAAGCTTCATCATTTGAGGGATATAACCATGTTGCTGTAATATCTACTCCTTCTCTCGGTATTAAGAATCCCCAGTTGAAATTGAACGAATTGATCGATTTTGTCCTGGCGGATGAATTTGGGGATCCTATGGATCTAGCTTTCCCAGAGGATAATAAGGCAGGGGTTACCATGAATTTTATTGTAAGTTATTAAAATAAACCCGAAAAACTACTAAAAGTTCCTATAGTGTAGCGGTAGCATAGAAGGAAAATAATTCTTCCGGCCTGAGTTCAATTCTCAGTAGGGGCATTCCGTTGGTGTTTTGATACGTTCGTATTGTGTAATAGAAGCACAGATGAAATAGTTGTAAAAATATTTATGAAAGTAATCAAGTCTGGGTTCAATTCCCAGTACGGACAGTCAAAAAATCAACGGTATTTTTATTCAAACATGGCATTTTCTTGCTGTTGGCATATTTTGTCTTCATGAGCGCAGTAAGCTTGCAAATAGTGAAAGAAGTTATTATCTGATTCTTTCCCCATAGGAGATTGAGAATGATCCCATACAATCAGTTCTTTTTTCTTTTTGTTTTTGTTTCCTTTCCTTCTCTCCTCATCAGTAACGGGGGTTTCTAGATCTTTTTGTTTGACTAGTTGGATAACACGATTGAGATTGCCAACTACTTCTGGTTTATCGAGATGGGAAAGAAGTTCAGCAGGACCCCACGGTACTTGTTTCGGTTTACTGTTATCGGTATCATCTTCTTCCACCTCTTCATCATCCATTTCATCCTCTTTCTTTTTTGGGTGAGCAAGGGAATGATTTTTGCTAGGCATCCTATCCATAGATTCTTTATGCTCCTTCTGGACCTCCATCAACTTTCTCTTTTTGTTTGATTTTTGGGGGATAACGATAATCTCATTTCCTTGATGATATAGCAAATTCGTGGGTACTTGACCGCCTCCTTCTCTTCTCACTTTGTTTTGAGCCCTCATTTGGGCTTTAATTCTTTCAATAGCACTCATAGTAGTATAGTTCCTTTTGGTGATAAAACCAAAAAAACCAACTCGAAAAAAGGAAAAAAAGGAAAAAAGGAAAACAAAAAAAGGAACAATGGAGATAGCAAACGAACCGCAGGGGGGATTAGGGAAAGAAGAAAACAACGCTACTCCTACCTTTTCTTTTACAATGGAGAAAAAAGGAGGGGAGGAATCGGGGAATTTTTACATCACATTGGTTTTTAAGAGCCCTACTTCGGGAAGGAAGTTAAAAAAGGTCTTTGCGGTCTTAATCCCTAAAAATACCAATAATAAGGCTTTTTGGACAAAGAATATCATGGCAGGCGCTGTTTTAAAGTATTTTGAAGATATCCCTCGCATGCGAATGTTAAATATGAAATCGAAACGGGAGTTAGGGAACGGGGTCTATCGCATCCTGAAAAAAGTAACGAATAGAACTAAAGCAACCGAGGTGTTGGGGCAAATGGAAGTAGCAGGGAAAGAATACCTTGCTAATCCGAAACAAATTCCTTTTGCTTCTCATAAAGAAACTGTCACTGACACTGCCACTGGCACTGCTAGTGAAACTGTTACTGACGATTCTGCAGAATCTCCTCTCACTACTGCGACGAAACAAATACTAGAGAGAATTGCGCTCCCCTCCCCACCCACTTCGGTTTTTAAACCAGAGGAGACGGGAGTTACCTATGCCTTGATAGGTAAATCTATGAGTGGAAAAACCACGTTTCTAGTGAACAATCTCAATTTGTTAACTGATAAGGAATTGAATGAGTATAACGCTATTATCTACTTTACCAAATCTCCTAATGCTAGTCCTTTGGAAGGGTTGGATATGAGAATTAGAAATCGGTTTATTATGATAGGAAGGTTCTGTCCTAGAGTTTTGATGGCGTTGAAGCGTCTTAACGATGAAACGGACCTAATGTTTAAGTTTTTGGTGATTTTTGATGATATTCTGAAATTGAGAGGAGGTCTTCTTTCTGAATGTATTTTAACGTTGCGTAACAGCAACATCTCTACAGCTCTCTCTATTCAATATGAGAAACTTATGACTCCTGCACAGAGAGCTAGCGTGCATAATGTCTATATTTTTAATTTGAGGACGGAGCAGTGGGAGTTTTTCTTGAAGGGGTTTATTGTGGGGAATATTAAAGAGATTGTACCTCCTCTACGCGCTGTTAAGAGAGTGTGGGAGGTAGCGCAGACAATGAGAGAAGTGATGAATCCATATATTCTTTATTATGACCAAAGAAATGATAAGACGATGTTTTTTCATAAAAAGAAATAAAAAGCTATTTAGATTTAGGTTTTTTAGTGTTTCTTTCTTGGGGGTTTTTTAATTTGTTTGTTTCTTGAGGACTCAGTAACTGTTGAGTGATAATACTCAGGAGTTCGTTTTTCTCTAGTAGAGAGCCTGAGTGGCTCGAGAGCGGGAGAGGGAGAGGGAGAGGAAGAGGAAGAGGAAGAGGAAGAGGAAGAGGAAGAGGAAGAGGAAGAGGAAGAGGAAGAGGAAGAGGAAGAGGAAGAACCACCACTAATTATGGATTCAGCACCAAGTCTCGAGTCTGCATCATCATCTCGCTGTTCCCAATCTTCATATGGAGGTAATTCTTTCCAATCTACATTTCCAGTTGCAGCCAGATCCGGGGATGGAATCGCAACCGATATTTCCTCTCTCTCCTTTCCTTTCGAATTGGCATTCCGTTCATCATCAGAATCATCCCCCTGCGGTACTGAATAAGGAGATGCTGGAGGGACATCAGGAGACATTGGCGGAGAAAGGTAAGAAACCACCGCTGGACCTCGAAAATAAGCCGTAATAGCATTTTCGATAGCTTGAGTCATAACTATTCCACCACTAATCATAGAGTTAACTACATTCTTTATAACCTTTCCAATGGTACTAATAGCAGTTCCTCCCACTTCCGATGCAACGCTAGCAACATTTCCAGCTGCTATAGCAGCATTTCTAGCACTAGACATAATCGAAAGCACTCGTGCACGAATAGCATCAGTCATACCGGGTATGACAGGAAGAGGAGGAGGTGATGTAGAGCCATTTTTAATACCCTCCATAGTGCCTCGGTCAGTAAAACCCTCCTTTTCATATCCTAATCCTGATCCTTCTCTAATCTGGGAAGGAATAAGACGAGTGTTTCCAAATTGTGATAATGCCTCTCTCCTTGTTCGTTGCTGAGTCGGGGTGCTGAGACGTCCTCCCGTTTTTGTCTGCATGACCACCCCTCCTCGATAACGATCGAGTGATAAGGGAGATCTTGTTTGTAATGTTGTTTCCACTCTTCTTCGCTTAGTACTAACACTCGGAGTAGCTCTCCAATTGGGTAAAGCATCGCTGACATTTTTTCGTTTGTTAATAAAAGAAATCATCTTTTTCCTTTTTCCTTTTCTTTTTTGTAAACGAGAATTTTGGAAAAGGCAACAGAAAGAGGAGGGGGTTTTTATTTATTCCTTCTTTTTTTGCTCCTTTTTTTGCGCCTTTATTTCTCGTTCCTTCATTTTTCTTTGTTGTTCTTTTACGCCATAATGCATTGCGACTGCTATGTTACGTCTCTCTTTAGCTTTTTTTAACTGTTTCTCATGATAATTAATTCTATCCGCGATTTGACGAAACTCCTCCAAATGGTTAATTTCAGGATCGGGCGGTATTACTGATATATATGGGGCAGGTTTTTCTTTATAAAACCCCTCACGATGGACTAGAGTAGGAGTATAATGATAAGGAGGATATAGTTTAGGGTATTTATCCAACTTATAATCGAAATTATCTATATCCTCTTGAGTCAATTCTTCTTCTTTTCCTTTCCCTTTACTATCATCCATTTCTTCCTCTTCTTCAGAATAGCCCTCTTCTTCAGAATCTTCCGCTCCACTCATTACTCTACTTACATCCATGTTTTTGAAAATGGGGTTTTTTAAAATGGGGTTTTTTAAAATCACCTCGTTAATTATTTAATTAGGTTTAGGAAGCATAGTTATTCTCTTTGAATTAGGATAATGAGATGATTTTTCTACTCTGGCAGGGAATTCTTCACCATCCTCCATCTCTTCATCCTCATCCTCTTCACTATCCTCTTCATCCTCACCCCCATGCATTATTTTGCTTGCTTGATTAAAAGTATGACCCTCACTCATTAATTCTCTATGAATATTCATACTGGCTCGATCCCCCCATCCATTATGCTCTAAAACCTCTATTTCCTCATCAGTATAACCAAGATCTGTTCCGGGGGATTCTTCTCCTGTACCCCACATTACTGTACTAACGTCTCGGAAGGTGGGAAGCGCTATAGTCATTCTATCCAATGCATTATCATTATTATGTCTAGAATGAAGTAGTGATTGACTGAAATTACGGACCAATTGACGAATCCTAGCTTCTTCATTTACAGACGGATCCTCTCTTCCTTTCCCTTTATCATCCATAACTAGCAAAGGGTTTGAAAAATGATGATTTTTGGATTTTTTGAAAAGCACCTTTTTATTGGTAATTCCCCACATAGTCTTTTCCCTTACCTCCCGGACCATCTCCTGTTTTCTTCCCCGACAACCCCAACTTATAACCCGCTTTTTTCACAGCCATCCCTCCCCAAGCTGCTACTCCATGTTTCGTAGTAAGGTCTGCCTTTTTCATTAATCGCTCATCCGCTTTACTAAACCCCCCATACAATTTCTTTTTGGAAACTCCTTGGGCTAATAACCTCCCATAATCCAAATCATGTTGATAGGCAGCTTTATCGGCGGAACTAGTAGGTTTCCCCTTATTCATAGCATTACCAGGACCGATATATTTGGAACCTGGAACAACAACTCCTTCCCCTTTTACTGCTCCCTTTATCATTTTGATCTGATTGATAGGGTTAGCAAAATCTTTTGCCAATCCTCCTACTGCTTTCCCCACTTTAGCAGCATAAATAGCTTTGGAAGCACCCGATTTGACTGTTCTGCCCGCTTTCCTGAATATTCCAGGGATGACGGAGCTAGGTCTGTACCTCTTTCTAACAGAAGATGATGGCATTTTTGGATTTTGGAAAAAAAGAGAAAAGACGAAATGTGACGTTTATTGTTATCTTACTCTTATTGCTCTTTTTCTTCCACTAATCATAGATGCAAGCTTGGCAGCAGTGCTCAGACCTTTGGATACTTTTCCCAAGTATTTATTTCCCATAATTCCTGCACCTCTACCGAATACTTTTCCGTGAACCTTGGATATGATGTTCGATTTAGGTTTCCTCTTTGTAATTTTAGATCGAATTGGCATTTTAGGTCTAGATATGAGCGGTGGAATTGTCATTTTTT
>Ga0181357_1001192_pt1 | contig 10230 bp, 7 predicted proteins | sample Fa13VDMM110DN_FD_130094 | JGI IMG/M metagenome (GOLD analysis project Ga0181357, IMG submission 130094) | Freshwater viral communities from Lake Michigan, USA - Fa13.VD.MM110.D.N | ecosystem: Environmental > Aquatic > Freshwater > Lake | place: USA: Michigan | collected 2013-09-24 | reverse complement strand
TTCTTTGGCAATCTCTTCCATTGACTTCTTGATTACAAAGTCTTTTGGCTCTGGCTGCTCTTTAATAGGCTCGGTAGGCTCGGCAAAAAGATCAGGCGCACCATCACCCTTCAGCGCCTTGAACACATCAGCCAAAGGAATTTGTGGCTTTTCGCCAAACATATCTTCACCGCCCTGCTGATTTGCATCTCTTGCAGCATCAGCCAAGCCGCCCAGTAACTCGCCCATGCGTTTACCAGAACGACCATTCTCAGCAAACATTTCCAGCACAGCCATCGTATTGGGATCAATACCAAGCTGACCTTGGTTTACAAAGTCCTTGAGCTTTACACCCTGACGGCGAGCATTGACCGCCAACTCAGCAGCCTCAATGATGTTCTTTCTAATATCGTATTCGCCAGCACCTTCAAGTTGGGAAACATTAGGCGCAGCCTTAGCCAATCCCTGTAGGATCAGCTTTGCTTCTGGGTCAGCAGCCTGCGCATATAAGTCAATCAAGCTGTCGCTGCCGTATGCCTTATAGAACACAGCATTGTTCAGTCTATCAAAAGCAATTGCATTAGGTGCGCCGTTCTTGTCAATCAGTTCACCCTGCTCTTCCTTGGGCATAGATCGGACAAACTGAATGACAGAGTTTGCATTGATGCCGCCGTCCTCGTTGTACTGAAGACCTTGCAAGTCAAAGCGGTTTCCGTCATTCTTTGCCGCCTCAACGGGATTCAAGCGAAGCTGACCAGCTACATTGGATACATCACCAATATCAGGAGTTACATAAGACTTAGGCATAACCCTGACCAATACAGGATTTTGCATATTCAAAATTGCACCTTGGTCTACACCATGCTGAGTGTCAAACTCCAATGCGCTTCGATAGTTAGCCGCCATGTCGCCGTTGTACGAAGCTTGCAATCCAGCAATCCTGCCGTTACCAGCCACAGCACGGATAGCCGGAGTGGTAACGTTTCCATATTCGGCATTTGCCTGACCACTTGCTGTGTGCGATGTCATCAGGTCACCAGCATCCACAATGGCGTACTGAATAGGAATTTTCCTACCATCCGAGGCCGTGGCAATATCTTGCCGCCCCATTTGATTCTCAGGAATCTGAATATCACTGATAACCACAGGCGCACCAGACCCAAAGTCCGGCGAGGTTTTTAAGCGGTCATAGTCAGGGTTAGAGGCAATGCCCTGCATTTGCTGAATAGAAGCCGGAGTAGCCCTGTCTCTGTTCTGTAAACGCTGGAATACGTCTGCCGATTCCTCGGGTAAACCCTCTGTGTAATTAGCCAAAGCAGCAACATCTGCTGGTTTAAATTCAACCTTGTTTGGCTCAGGAGGAGGCGGAGGCTTTGCTGTCGCAGGAGTCTCAGGAGGAGTCTCAGCAGGCGGGGCTTCGGTAGGCGCAGCGCCAGCAGGTGGTAACGTTTCCACCTTGGGCTTTCCCTGCGGCTCAACCGGCTTGGTTTCAACTTCTGGACTGCGAGAAGCACCAGCAATAGCACCCATACCGCCGCCACCAATAGCAGCCATACCAGCAGCCTGACCCAATCCTTCGGTAAGGCTTTGCTCGGGATTGACTTCTCGCATTGCTAAATTCTGAGAGAACTTACCGCCGCCCTCTTCAACAACTTCTCCGGCAGACTCGCCCAAGGCACCTTTAACACCACCAAAGATTCGACCACTTGTACCCTTGACACCAGCAAAGGTTTCTTCCAGCGTCCGTGCGCCGGGCAGTCTCTGAGCCAATAGAGAAATAACAGCGGCAGATGCACCAGCAGCCCGTGCCGCATTTAATGCTGTAGAAGCGGCTTCAGCCTCTGGCATACCTTTGGCTATTGCAGCCTTGTAGATGTCCTCGTATGCACCAGCTCCAACGTCAGCACCCTGCTGTACGGCACCGGTTCCCACAGCAGCCTTAACTCCAAGCTCACCAGCTTTTTTAGCGGCAATTTGCTTGGCTGCAACGGCAGCAGCTTCCTTAGCAGCGCCACTAGCAACCAATGCAGCAGCTTCTCTTGCCGTTATTCCGGCAGCAGTCAACGCAGCAGTACCGCCGCCGGTTAACAATGCGGGAATAAGGTTAGGCACTTGCTCAACCAAGAAACTAACTAACAAGGCGGGATCTTTTATTGTTTCGCCAAAGGCAGTACCAGCAGCAGCAAGCTCACCAGTCTTCTCTGCCTCTGCAATCTTCTGACTACGAGCCTCTTCTTTGGCCTTCAGCGCAGGAGACTTCATCTCCTCGCCATACTTCTGAATATCTTCACCAGCACCAAGCAGACCAGTCTTAGAAAAGTCTCCAGTAGCCAAGCCATACAACTGACCCGGTAACTGAACCAGAGAGCCAACACCTGAAGTAAGACTAGCTCCTATATCTTTAGCCGCTTCGCCGTATGTGCGCTCAGGAATCGGCTTAGGCGCAGCAGGTGCAACGGCTGTCTCCGCAACCCAGCTACCATTTACCAAATAAGCTTTTGCGCCTTCTTTGTTTGTAGCTGTTTGTAAAAATGGCCTCCACTCATTGTCAATTAAAACAACTCGCTCACCGGTTTGTGGATTCGTTGCCGTTTGAAATGCCATAATTACTTTCCGGGTTTATCCGGCACAAAGCCGGGAGGCAACTGACCGTTACCACCAGTAGAACCAGTTGGAATTCTTCTTCCTATTGCAGCTTCCAAATCTTTTTGAGCCTTCTTAATTGCAGCACGAACGCGCTGCTTTTCCGGGTTTGTTTCGGGCTGATACTCAAGAGTTTTAAGTTCTTCTTGGTAGCTCTGCAATAGCTGGTTCTGGCCTGTTATATATGGCTTATCTCCGCTGCCGGGGCCGCCACTCCTATCCATCCAATACTGGGCAAAGCCCTCTGTTAACGATTTATTTTTGTTTGCAGGGTCTTTCTTCCAGCTAGCAAGATACGAATCTATATTTCGCTGCTCATCAGTCGGTGCAGTACGGCGGTATTTTTCTAAATCAGTCGCAGCCTTCCTGTTAACCTCATCTCGCTTGACGGCATAATCATTCTCAATTTTGCGCAACTCTTGATCGTTAGCGTATCTAGTCTTAGCCTCCTCAAGACGGCTCTGACGTTCAATCTCCAAACGATCCAAAGAATTTTTATTGCTTATTGCTTCTCTAGCAAATTCAGTTTGACTTGCCATCTGCGTGGATGCCATCTTGCCAGCAAGCTCACCAGCTTGAGCAACTCCAGCCTCATATGTTGCTAACGCACCCTTGGATTTACCCATAGCTTCTTCACGCTGCTTGGCCTCAACATTTCCATACAACTCATTCATGCGGCGCTTCTGAGCAATATCAGCAGCCTGCTCTGACGCTTGTGCTTGCAAATATGCAGGAGCAGCACCACCCAAACCGCCTCGCCCCATGCCGCTAAGAACAGCCAGCATACGATTGAATTCACGATCTTTCAGCATGGCTTTGTATTGCGCGTCTTCTTCACCATAACGCTTCATCTGAGCTGCGCCAAATTTGCCTTCAACACCAGCCAACTTATCAGCTTCAGCTTGCTGCGCAAAAACATCTTTTAACTCTCTAGGAGTCAATCTTTGCTTAACAAGATCCGATGCCGTAGTGTCATACATGCCCGGAATATCAGCGCCCGGACGTGTATCTTTAGCAGGTGTGGTTGCCATTAATGTAGGCAAACCTTTTTCATCAGGGGGTGCTGTTCTTTTTTGACTAGCAGCTATCTGACTGATAATCAAATCTTGCATCCGGCGCTTTCTTTCCTCATCAGTTTCTTTGACAGCAGGCACATCACTGCGGTCTTCTCCTGCAAACGCAATGATTCCGCCACTTGCAAAATCATAGTCCACAGGCAATTGAGCAATGCCACCCATTGCAAACTCAGGCTGCTCTTGACCTTGCATTTCTGGTTGCGGTGTATTGGGAGGGGCGGGCATTGGCTGAGCTTGGGCTTGCCGCATCATCTGTTGTTGCGCTTGCTTTTGCTGCTGCGCTTGCAGCGCCATCAGTCCAGCTTGTTGCTCAACCTGATCTTTAACTGTTGGCGATTGACTTTGAGCTGCTTGTTGCGACTGAGCGTTTTTCTGAGACATCACTTCACGGCGCTTCATTTCGCCAGTAGCCATGTATGCAGGAACCGTTGGGTCTTGCCCGTTGGCATACGACATAAGCGCCTGCATAGGCACACCTTTTAAATGTTCATTGATTTGAACGAGATTCATAATATTCCTTTATGCTTGGCCTAAGCCAGAAAGCGTTTTATACAAAGACGCAAGCCCAGAAATTTGATTGGAAATAGTACCAATTTGACTCTGCATGTCAGTCGTATCTGAGGTTGTGATTGGCAGACCGGTAAGCAGAGATTTTTGGAATTGAACCTGCTTGTAGGGAAAGTCCCTTTGCTCCTCAAACTGAGCTTTGTCAGCACTAATACCCTGCTGCTCAATGTCGCGCTGTGTTGCGCCTGCCGTACCAAGATCAGCCAAAGTTTTCAAGCCAAAGTTAGCGCCAAACTGACGAGATGCCTCGGTATCCTGTTGCGCTTGCATTGCGCGAGTTTGGTCTGCGTTGTACTGCGCCATTGCTCTGTCGTAGGCTGTGTTGTATCCCTGACCAAGAGCCTGCTGCATCTTGTCCAGCACATTGCGCTGGCCTTCGGTTTGCATAAGAGTAGAACCTGAGCCGCCAAATGCGCCCATCTTTGTGGCCTGAGCTTGGTTAGCCAAGTTGGTAATCTGTCCTTGACGGCGCAGCTCTTGTAATTGAGGATCAAGTGCAGAGGACAAGTACGGATTCATGTACTGTTGCGCGGCGGTGGTATCAAAGATGCCGCCTTTAAACTGAGTTGGAGAATAACCAGTCTGAGCAACATCGGTCAAACCTGCATATTGCTGTTGCTGAAGATCAGACTGCCCAGCAGTTAATGGCCCTGTGTATGTCTGATACGGCTGGTTAGATAAAGCCTCGCCCTTGCCAAGCATTGACGATACATATGGCCCTGCCCATGTAGACAAGCCTTCCGCCTTGGAAGTTCCTTGAGATGGGATCATAGGAGTATTGACTCCTGTGCCTGTAGATGTAGTGCCAACTGAACTTCCGCTAGTTCCATCAAAATGCTTAACACCCCCACCATCAGAGTACCCGGCAATACCGCCGCTGGCGGCCAAAAACTTATCTGGGTTAATTTGCTTGCCTTGTTGTGCATTACCTGTGCGTGCTTTGCGAACCCTAGCCATCATGTCGTAGAGTTTTTGTGCGCCAGCGTTTGAGTTGCCGTTACCCAAATGAGATACAACGTCGGCAGGAATAACAAACTCGCCGTGACTCAAAGCAGCCTCTTGTTTGCCGTCAATGGATGAAGGTATCTTGTCAGCCATGCCGTCCGTTGTGCCTTGCAAATATCGTCCATGAGCCATACCGCCTCCAGCTAAACCACCAAGTTTATTAAGTGTCTCATTTGCCGTTGGAACTGGCAAGACTGACGCTACGCCCGAAGATGGTGAAGCAGTGGTAACGTTACCAGTTGCGGGCGCTGCATAAGGCATTGCAAATTTACCGATATAAGGGTTTACCTCTGCCGTTGCAGGCCTGTAACCCGAAGCAATCCCTTCAGACACCTTCTGGGCGGCAGCTTGCGCAGCAGCTTCCTGATCTGGAGTGACGTATTTATTTCCAGTGAAATACTGTCTACCCATAGAACCCGGACGACGGTTAGGATCGTCATAAGCAATCTGTTGATTGACGGCTGCAAGCTTAGGGATATCGCCTTGATAGGCGGTAGATTTAGGTTTGTCTCCACCACTCAGTGCGTTTAGCGCGACTGCGCCAGTAGCCAGCCCAGCTAAGTTAATGCTGCCGTCCTTATTAAACAAGGTTTGCTTAATAAACGTTCCCGCCTTGTCGCCAAGACTCTTGAAAGAGCGCTTAACGAAGTCCATCACGCTTGAGTTATTGCCGTATTCCTTAATTAACTCAGCCGTGCTTTCATCGTAAAGCGGAGACTCTGGGTTAAGAATATCGTTATCCGTGCCGGTATTTATCTCCGGCAACGTTCCCCAATAATCGGAATCATCTGTTTGGGATTCTTCGTCTAACAAATTCCATCCGTCCTCATTATTGCCAACGTAATCATCTGTTGTGTTGCCACCCTCGTACTCACCTGTGAATTCGTTGTAATAGGAGTCGTCATCCATGATATTTTCCTTCTAAAATTTGTAAGATTTCATCAATACTCACAGGCCGCTTTGGGAAAAATGTATCCATATACCCACCTGATGCAATTTTAACCACGCCCGACTTATTTTTGGCAGCTTCTTTCTGCTGCTCAAGCAACTGGTCAAAGAAACTAATATCCAAAGGCTGCCTCAAATCAAGCTCGGGAGTGCTTTTAACAACACCAGAGTCTTTTTCACTAGGCCTCGTACTCATTGAGCCAGATAGGTATGCAGCCAGCGCATCCAAATTAGTTGAATAATCACCAAATTGACCGGTTACCTGCCCAGTTGGAGTTTTCCTTGTTGGCTGGTTTCTGTCTGGAGTATTGGGCGCATAAGAAGCTCTGTACGGAATTACGGACGATCCTGTAAGTGTAGGATCAGAAGTATCGTAAACACCGCTTTCGCTCACGGTTCCGGTATCGCTTCCAAAAGCTTGCGTAGTCAAGCCCTGTCCTCCGCCCATGCTGTTTATGTTTGGCGACTTAGGAAACTGAAGCCCCAAGGGGTCGTAGTTACTTGTAAGGTCGTAATTTACCGACCCATCAGGATTAAAAACTTCCGGCGGAGCAGATGGCTTCAACCCAAGAGGATCCTTCCCTGTTGACAATCCATAATCTACAGTGAATGGCGTAAGGTCTACACCAACATTAGCAAGGTCTTCTACAGTCGGATTCTCATCAAAATAAGTGCCGTCTATCATTGCGTCAACATCTGACTGACTTGCTGCACTTGGAGTATTTGCAGACGCAGGGACAATGTTTTGTCCAGCCAAGTCCATTGGCGCATTCTTTACATAATTAACGCCAACCTGTACAGCCTGATTCACCAGCGCTTGACTTGGATCTTTTCCTTGCAGCTCGTAGGCAATCGTAGTCTTGAGCGCCCTTTGCTCGTTCTTGCTAAGCGTTTCGTAGCCGGGTATTTTGTTTGCAATAACATCGGCAGCAGAACCAGCCCCACTCATAATCAAAGCTTCTAGCGGATCTCCTCCTACTGCCGCCGTTGCGGCAACACTGGCAGTGGCATTGGTAGCAGCAGCAGCAAGACTTGGACTGTCTGCAAAATACTCGGAGTATTCTGGTTTAACGTAGTCAGAAACACCTTGAGCAACATAAGAAAATGCCGCCGCTTTTGCGCCAGCTTCCAGCGCATCATCCATCGAAGCGCCCTTCGCCAAAGCTACACCTGTGTTTGCAGCGGCAATAAGGTAAGGGTTACCAGTGGATATGGCTGCAACTTTTACAGCCGTTCCAATAGGATCATCTATAGCCGCTTGTACGGTGTTCTCTACCGCCTCTGCAACAGGCTGAATAACCTCTTTGTTGACAAAGTTACCAACATCTTCAACAGCATTGCCAACGGCTTCACCTACGGACTCAACCGCCTTGTATGGTGCTTCTACTAATGTTTCTGCTACTGCGCCCATATATCACCCCAAATTTAAAACAATTCTGTTTACGCTAGGAGAAACCTTGTATTCTTGAAACCCCATATTTGGCATAGGAGGTTTTTTAGAAATAACATGGAACAAAGTGTTAATTTCAGAGCCTTGAAACTCAGTTACTAAAATTTTTAAGCCTAATTCTTTTTTTGCATACACAACATATTTTTTGCTGTTTTCAACAAAATTACTTGCTATGTCTGCGTTTAATGCTTTAAAGGCAGCTTGGTCTTTATCTGCTCTATGCAAAACAAATATTGTGTTTCCAATCTGTTTAACATCGGTATTTTTCTGAGACATTTCTGTCACTATCGCCGGATACGCTACCTTTGGCGGATACTTTGATTTAGTGTTTTCCAGCGCAATCAGAATGATTTCTGAAATATTAAGTTTCTTTTGATTGCTATCTACCATTTTTGACATTTCAAATCTCCTTTGACCATAAGGCCGCTGAATAAACATTACCCATACCAGCCGCCAAAGACATAATCAAGCCATCTGGAACTTGTGAGTCAGCAGACAAAAATTGCCCGTCTTCTTCTGTCCTGTTCAGGATTGCCGGTACAAAACCATTTTTTATGTCATCCAACAATAATCCTGTCTCCATCAAGCCACTTGCAGCCAATGTGTGACCAATCCGCTGTTTGTATGAGGTTGCAATAAAGTCTTTGAACACTGACGTTATTGCTGACTTTTCAGCCAAGTTGTTGGTTGGAGTTCCTGTGCCATGCGTCTTGATAATCCCAACGTCTTCAGGCTTTGCATTGCCAGCAAACAAAGCGCCTTCAATGGCGCGTTGATACCCTTGACCATCGGAACGCTGCCCCAGTGGGTTTGAAAAATCTTCAGCAGACGTATACGCACCCAAGAACTTGGCCTTTGGCTCACATGCCACCGGCTCACTCTCAAAGATTGCGCAGACTGCGCCTTGACCAATATTGAATCCTGAATTTACAGAATCAAAAGCCGATGGCTTGATTGATCCCTCATCTTTAAACAAGAGGCTTGCTTTAGCTTGACCAAAAAACTCAAGCGTGGAATTGTTTACAGAGTCCTCTCCGCCAACAACAATCATTCTGTCAAACCCGTAATTGCGCATTAAGTTTTGAACATCCATCAAAACCTTCAGGCTTGAAGCGCAGGCACTTGCATCGGTTGATACATAGTCTGAAGCGCCAAACATGCTAGCCAAGCGACCGGCATATATGTTGGTGAGGCACACCAATGGCAATTTGAATTGGTAATGAAGTCGAGCTTCATTGGTGTATTCTTTTTTTCCACGGATACCAGCCCATCCCTGTGAACCTGCTGCCAGAATAAAACCTGTCTTTCCCTTTACCGGGTTGTCTTTAACATGGTCAATAAGCTCTTGGGTTACAACTTTCCCCATCAAAACATGTGCTGGATAGACCATGCCTGTCTTGACTCTTTCGTAGGTTTCTGGAAACCAATGAACCCGCTGAGGATATGCGTTATCTTCTATGACTTCAGTGAATGTTGAACATGCCGTCCTGTAGTTTGCAAGATAAATCATTTTGCATACTCCATAGCCTGCTCAAACGATTCAATATTTCTGGTCTTGTTCTTTTCCAAAAACTCTTGCAACTCTCCAACTGTTTCATACTTTGATTTTTGCAAAACTTCTTCTTCTACTTCATAAATAGAGCCAAAATACATCATCATCATGATGTGATCCAGACTGTCCAGATCAAGATCTTCAAATTTGTCTTCCATTGAAGAGGCAAAGCTTGCCTTGCCAATTGCTGGTTTTGCCAACCTGACTATTTCGTTGAAAAGTTTTATAAAATCTATGTTCATATTGCAGCCGATACAAATGTTGCAGTGAGCATGACAGAAGGAGCAGCCAAAACAAGCGCTACCGCAACATCGTATCTAAGGATTTGTTCTGGTGTCATGGGCTTATCCCACCTTCCAATTTGTGCCGTCTGAATACACAGGCGTTACGACTGCGCCGCCAGTTACCACGGTTGACCCAAATACCGGAGCTAGGGCATTAGACACAAATGACCTAGCGCCAACTCCAGAGGAAACGGCACTTGGTAACGTTGCCACCGTGTAGACAGTAAGGGCGGGAAGTATTTCTGCATCCGTTAGAAGCTGCCCCAAAATAGCATCTAGCCTATTAAAATACAAGCGCAAAACATTGTTTAACTGATCCTGATACATCTGTTCATAATTGTTTGGCGCAAACGGTAATGCTGGCGCAGCAACCCTATTGATTTCAGAACTAGAAGTGACGAGCAATGTCATATTTATCTCCTCCCATCCTGCTTGATGTCCAGCCTTGGAGAACCAAGTTGCCAAGTCACGCCTGTAGCTGTTGACCTGATTTCCATTGCTATCTGCCGCCCACGCACACGGGTGTAAATCTGCCCGGTAAATTCTTCGATTGGTAACGCCGCCGTTCTGGTTACTGTTGCACTGCTATCCCCGCCCACTGATGCTGGTGAGTTATACCCAGAGCCAGAGTTTTGCATGGGCTTCAAGTACATGATTACCTGCGGGCTTGCAGCCGTAGATCCACGGAACGTAATGTCCGGCAGCACACGCCACACAAAGCCAAAC
>Ga0181357_1001189_pt1 | contig 10244 bp, 13 predicted proteins | sample Fa13VDMM110DN_FD_130094 | JGI IMG/M metagenome (GOLD analysis project Ga0181357, IMG submission 130094) | Freshwater viral communities from Lake Michigan, USA - Fa13.VD.MM110.D.N | ecosystem: Environmental > Aquatic > Freshwater > Lake | place: USA: Michigan | collected 2013-09-24 | reverse complement strand
TTTTCTTCACGTTTTTTCTTAGATTTTTCACTTTCGGTAGTCTTAACATTCTTCCCCATTAGGTCCGATAAGTTCTTAAATTTTTCTTCGCTCACGTTCTTCTACTTTAAAAACAGTTAAAAAGTCTTGTATGCTCATATCTTTAACATGTGATGCTATCAAAATAGCATCTTCTAAATTGATTGCCTCTAATTTACCGTGCGGTTCCTTAGTAGAATCTAATTTGTTATAGTATATATATAGTCTCATTGGTTGTGGTGGGTTATAAAGAATTAAGTTTTATTAGATTTTTTGTATATTCTTCTAAATGGTTTATTTCTATGGTAAATATATCTAACTCAAATCTTCCTATCTCTCCACTTTCTTTTATAATACTAGGAAGTTGTTGTAATAGTTGAAAATTTTGTTGTGTTAATTGGGTAGCATCAAATTCAATTACTATATCATTTTCACCTATTGGATCATTATTACTTTCTATAAATACACGTTTTGATAAATCAAAAGATGTATTCGGTTGTTCTCTGTCTATATAAATATCAATCATATCTTGATTTTCAATATAAATTCTATCACACCAAGGTTCTAAAGCCGTTAATAATTCCCCGGTATGGCATTTTTTAATTACATAGGCAATATTATATTTAGGGGGAATTATAGGTTTCATTAACGGGTCATGACTAACAAAATGACCCCATTTACGAATAAATTCTTTTCCGTTTTTTGTAGTAGTATAAAGCCATTCTTCACTATTTTTCCCAGCGGCACCTCCAGCATGTTTATTAAAACGTGAACCTCTAGATGTAAAATGATAAACTAAAGCATCCCAACTTTGGATTATTTGATATCCATTTAAAACAAAACGATTAAATAAATCCGAATCTTCTTTTGATTGAGGAGCAAATAATTCATCATGCCCACCTACAGCTAAATAATCAGATTTATACATACACCACGGTGCAAATATACCTTCTGTTGTTTTATCTTTGTGTAATCGTTCGAAACAATTGATTGAATTTATTTGTTTATTAAAATCGAATTCCTCAGCTTCATTACCCCAATCTTGGGTAATTTTTTCTGGTCCCGGGGGATGTAATGGTGGTTCAATTCTAGTTGCACTAACAACAGTCCCTGGTTTTAAATGTTTAAGAATATTAGTGTCTAAGTTGGGTCCTGCAACCATATCAGCATGAAATGCCATAATTATTTCTGTACGAGCCATTTCAATTCCTTTATCAAACATGCCTACAATCCCTATTCTTTCAGGTCCCGGATTGTGATAATGGAGTAAATCTGGGTCTGTTAAGGAAGTTATCCATTCAGATGTACCATCGGTACTAGCATCATCTAGTATTAGGATTTCATGTTTTGTTTTAAGGTTGCGAATAGATTTATAGGCTAATTCTAAAAACTCAAGGTTATTTCTACTTGGGATTACAAAAGTTATTTTATTCATTATCATTTCTTTTAAATAACATATAAAAATTCCAACTATCGATAGCGTCATCAGGTAATGTACTTTCAGAATCAAGCTTAGGGGAAGGTGAACATTTTAAATCAGAGTTTTCATATCCTTCAAATCCAAATCCATGCTGCCACATAAAGTGGATAAAATTATCCCAATCAAATAAACCCCTGTATATCCACGCATGTCCCATTCTCCAGTTAGGTACTGATATAAAAGCTAAACCATCATCAGTCATTAATTTTTTAACATCTAATATAATTTTAGCTGGGCTTTGTATATGTTCTAGAAAATCGTTTGCTATAAATAAGTCTATTTTGTTGGGAAGTTCTATTTCAAGTCCATTGTTTAAGTCTCTTACGTGGAATATTCCTCCAAATTTCTTATCTTTATTAGCTATTTTAGCTGCTTCTATATCAACTAAATTATAAGAATCGATACTATTTTTTGGTAAAAGTTTATTACATAAAACCCCAGGGCCACTTCCTAATTCAATAATGTGCTTGACATTATTTTCAGTTATTACTTGAGTAAGTATATCGGCTTCTTGGTTGTACCGATGTTCCCAAGAATTCTCTAATATTCTATTTAAAGACTCACCAGGATGCCATTCATCATCCGAAAGGATTCCATGTGTAAGTACGTCGCATCTTTCTTCTTGTGGAGTTCTGAATATAACTAATTCTTTATTTTTTCTCATTTAATTTAATTGTTTATATACATTAATTCTTTTATATAATATACTAATTCTTTTTGGGGGTTCCAACTTAAGATATCATTTGCTGTTTGGTCTATATTAAGCGTATCTCGGGCTTCTCCAGGTTTACTATCTTTATAAATTGGGGTTATATTAAACATTTGAGCTACCTCATTTACAGATATGTTTTTTCCTTTGCCTAATTCAAATTCATATCCATATGCTTCTTTCTCCATAATTAAAATAAGAGCATCTACAATATCATCAACATGGGTAAAATCTCTACGTTGTTCTCCATCACCATATATTTCACAAGGTAAATTGTTATTAATATTATTTATCCATCTTCCAATAAGTGTAGTATAACCACCTTCTAACAATTGATGAGGACCATATACATTATAAAATCTAGCAATTGATGATTTTAAACCAAAATGGGTTTGGTATAATGTGATAATATCTTCCCCTAAATCTTTACTAAATGTATATGGATTTTTAAATCGACCACTGTGTTTAGATGATGAACCAGCATATATTAATGGGATATTTTTCTTGATACAATATTTTACAACTTCATAAGTTCCTTTAAAGTTTACATCAATATAATCTTCAGGTCGTTCAAATGAAGGTTGAATACGAGCAATAGCTGCTAAATGATATACTATATCAATATCTTCTAAGATAGTATCTATATTTTGAATGTCACCTGAAACATAATTACATCCTTTAATTTCATTAGATTTTAATCCTGTTGAGTAATTATCTAATGAATAAACTTTGTGTCCATCATTTAATAATCTTTTAATTAAATTGGTACCTATAAATCCGGCTCCACCTGTTACTAGTATTTTCATTTAGTCTTGGTATTTTTTATAAAAACGATTTCCCTCAGGTTGGTACCATTCATTTAATGAAGCTGGTACTCTTGAATGATATCCTAAAAATTGTTGCATTTCATAAGTAAATGAATTTATTTTGTCATAACCTAATGCTCTTGGATAATCTAATAATTGCTTCATAAACGATTTACTTATAGTAAATGGAATAGCTCTTCTATTATCCTGAGTTGTGTTAGGGGCGGATGAATGCCATACGTTAGCGTTGAATATTAAAATATCTCCTCGTTTACCCGTTGCTTGATATGCATTAGCAAAAAACTCTTCATCTGTTGGTTTTCTTTCTTCTAAGTGAGAACCAGTAAGGAGATAAGTTCCTCCGTTGTCAATAGTAAAATCATCCACCATGATCAAACAGTTAAGCATAATAGGAAAGTCACCGGAATAAAACCTTAAGTCACGATGTACTATGGCTGAAAAGTTAGGTTGATTAGGGAGATTGTTTAGAGCACTAAGTGAGTTTAAAATACACTTACTGTGGAAGAAATTATCCTGCAAGGATTGGATAAACCCATTTTCAATTAGGGTTTGTAAGAATTCTACAAATACAGGACTACTTAATAAAACATGAAGTGCAACCCCTCCTGAGTTGATATCATTTTTATTGTATAACTGAATGCTTCTATGCTCTTGGAATGCTTTATCCATTTCATTGGATAGTAAGTCTAACCATTTTTCATCAATCTGATTTTTAATGATAGTATAGCCTTGTTCTTTAAGTTTTTTAGATTGTTCTTTTGTCATTTTAAAAATTTTTCACCTTGATTTCTACTCCTAACTACTTTTGCAGGATTACCATATGCTAAGACGTTATCGGGGAGTGACTTGATTACCAAGCTTCCTGCTCCTACTACTGTGTTTTCTCCTATTTCTATTCTATCTAAAACAGTTACTCCTAATGTTATTGCTGAGAATTTTCCTATGGTAACAAATCCTCCGGTAATGGATCCTGCTGATATGCTTGAAAAGTCGTGAATGATATTGTCATGCTCTACTTGAGCTCCAGTAGCAAAGAAAGTAAAATTACCTATTTCTGATTTAGGATTAAAAATACATCCAGCCATTGCAATTATCCCAACACCTAGTTTAACGTTATTACCAATAATAACTGAGGGATGGATTGCATTAGCAAATATAAAGTTAGGAATTTGTTCAATTATCTTATTGTAAACATAATACCTTGACCAGTTATCACCAATGCTAATAACACCAACATCTATACTATACTCTGTAATTAATTTAATTAAGTTTTCCTGCCTACCAATTATTTTATAGCCAAATCTTTCACTCCCAATTTTATGAACGGAATCAATAATACCAACAATATTATACTTACCTTCTCTCTCTATAATATCAATTGTATAGTGAGCTTGATTACCACCACCTATTAAAACTAAATTTTTCATCTTGTGTAAATCTCAAATTTAGATAAATCTGGGTATGGTAATTCTAGATCAGCGTTATGTTTTTTAGTTCCATCAGTAGCATAAAATTGGGACATTAAAAGCATTCCTCTTGCTGCTAATTCAGGCATCATATAAAAATTCCAACCCAACATATCCAAATTATCATCATGATAAGAACATTCACGACGTCCTGAGTATCTAGCTCGTTTAAACCAAAGATATGCTTCATGGTTATCTGTTAGGATTGCTCCTCCTTTAGATAATTTGAAATGCTTATAAGGACCAGTAAACGAAATACACATATGGGTTCCTGGTTTAAACATATCAGCTGTAAATGTTAACGCAGAATCCCAAACATTACTTCCTTTTAAATTATATGCTCCTTTAATAGTTTTTCCTTTAACGGGTTCAAATTCTACTTTTAATCCGGCATGAATTATCTCACATGGTACTGAAGGGTAAGTTCTGTTTGGGATTTTTATTGTGGGAGAGGTAATGGTTTTTGTTATGTAATTTTCATAGTATAGTGCTAGAAAAAGTCCATTACTCATGTTATCTAAAGTTATTGCATATTGTGCTCCTGTATAGTCAGCTAATGCTTTTTCAAAATCTTCTGTTATTTTATAAATACCGTTTGCCATATTATTTTAATTTATTAATTTTTCTTAGATCATTAAGGTCATTCATGAATTTTTTTACAACTAAATGACTTGAATATTTTTGTTTTGTGTTTTTAAGAGCTTTTTTACCTACTTCTAAACAAAAATCAACATCGTTACATAGTAACGAGATACATTTTTTAATAGAATCAAAATCGTTCCATTCAAAAGAAGTATCGGGGAATATTTCTCTTTGAGTATCTAATTCAATATTTCCTACTAATGGAACCCCTATAGAACCAAAATCAACGGAAACTGTTCCCGCTGAGTAATCTCTGTGGATATCTACTCCGAATTTAGAGTTATAAGCTGTAGATAAGAAATCATCATGTTGCATATAATTTAATAATTTAAACCCAGGCATAACATATGAATCAGGAAATGCTAATAGTTCATTAAATTCTTTAGGTCTATTATATGCTAAAGTATAAACGGGAATTTCCTTTGGAACTGAGTCATAGACTAGTTTATGGGAAAGCATTCCTCGTTGGTATCGTTTGCTAGGGTTAACTAAAAAAACATATTCACCAGGAGTTTCTCGTGGTGATTCAATACAACGATTAGTACAAGGTGGGGCTTGAAGAAATTTAGATGAAAATGCTTTTATCATCTTTTTATCATATTCATTAGAATGTAATATTCCATCAGCTTTAGATAACATTTCAACGTATAATCCTTGTTCAGCTGCAGGCCAATCACACCAATCCCATACAGATCCTTCAATTCCAATATATACTTCATTATCATCCATTAAATTATTAATTAAATGAAGTTTTCTTAATTCATCATTAACTGGGGTATTAGCAATAATTAAATTGCCTTTTCCTTTAATTTCTTGGTTAATATCTTTAAAGTTTAATATATGCCAAGGACCTAGTTCTATATATGCTTGGGGGTAGCGGTGTCTGTCAAATGTATAATGGCCAGGAGCTACATCCCAATCACTAATATAATAGACTTTTTGTTCCATAACTTATTGAATTTTTTATTAAAAAAATAAGGGGTTGGGTTTTAAACCCAATTCCACTCATTTCCATTATCTTTAAAATATTGGATTGTTTTTTCTAAACTATCTTCTAAACTCGTTAAAGATTTTTTCTCTATTACGGAATATAATTTAGTATTATCTGATTGTAAATGCCAAATTTCCCAAGGACGAACTCTAGCTTCATCTATGTTAATAGTAATAGAATCATGTCCCATAAGTTTTCCAATTAAATGAGCTAAATCATAAATTTGAATACCTTCTTCTGTTCCCATATTATATACTTCACCAAAATTTCCATTTTCTAATAATTCAACGGCCATTCTTACTGCGTCTCCAGCATATAAAAAATCTCTAAACGAATTGTTACCTAAATTAACTTGGTTTGCTTTAGATAATTGACTAATAATTTCTGGGATTACATATTCATGTGTTTCTCTTTCTCCAACACAATTAAATTGTCTCATAGCGATAGCTGGTACTTTAGCTTCTTTCCATCTAACTTGAACTAGTCCATCAGCTGCTAATTTTGAAACACCATATGTTGAATGTGGTTCAACAGGGTCACTTTCATTAATTTTACCTTTCATATCACCATAGATTTCAGCTGATGAAACTTGAAGTAATCCTTTAATATTTGATTGCTGGCAAGCGTTTAAAACACGTAACACTGAAGTAGCATTAATATCAAAGAAATGCATAGGGCGCTCAAAACATTCTGGAATGTAAGGTTCAGCAGCATAGTTAAATACATACTCTATTTGATGGGACTGGAAAATACGGACTAATTCATTTTCATTGTCTCGTATATCATGCCATACAAATTTAGCTTTTGAATTGATATTTTTTGTTTGGCCCGTTATAAGATTATCTAACACAAGAACATTACAATCTCTTTCATTAATTAGATAATCAACTAAGTGTGAACCAATAAATCCAGCACCACCAATAACACATACATTTGTATTTTTTATTTGTCTCATAATTTAAATTGTTTATTTTTATTTATTTTTATTTTGTACCTACTATTAAAAAATCTCTTTTTGGATTATTATGGAAATGTCCATCTCCTACTTCAACCTTTTTAAAACCTGTATCAATCATTAATTGCCCTAAGGTTTCAGGACACCAAGCCCATTTATGACCCGCTGTTGTTTCCCATCCAAATAATTGCATAACTCCATTAGAACCATTGATTTCATTTGGATCTGTATTATCTAAAATATGTTGTGCAATAGATTTTACATTACCTGTTTCTATAATTATTCTTCCATTATTTTTTAACCAACCATTCCATCTGCGTAATAAAATTTCCATTTCTTTAAATCCAATATACATTGCAAAATGGGATAATATAATTTCTTCTACGGTGTTATTCTCCCATTCTAAAGTAAATACATCGGCTTGTTGATCAACATTCATATTTCCATGGTACATAGATAAATCATCAATGTTTATATAACCATCTAAATACATTTGACCTGATGCTAAGTTTAATTTCATTTAAATATTGTTTAAAATTGTTTGTGATATAAATTTTATTTCATCATTTGAAAGCTCATTAAATATAGGTAAAAGAACCCCAGTATCAAAGCTTGTTTCGGAATTTTGTAAAACTTCTGATGAATTAATAAAGGGTTGTTTATGTAATGGATAGAAAAAATGTCTATAATCAATATTATTTTCTGTTAAAGCTTTTAATACCTTATCGTGGTTCTTCTTAATTAAAATACTATAATACCAATAAACATTAGAAAGATTTTTATCTTCAAATGGAGTTTGGATAAATGGATTATCTTTTAAATATTTATTATATTCATATGCTACTCGTTTTCTTTGTTGGATTGTTTTATCTATATTTTGAAGTTGACCTAATCCAATAGCACATTGAATGTTAGTTAATCTAAAATTAAATCCTGTATCCGAATGAATATATTTTTTTCTATCTAAAAAGTTAAGGTTTCTTAACATTAAAAGACTTTTATATATTTCTTCATCATCAGTTAACACCATCCCCCCTTCACCAGTTGTAACTAATTTATTAGTATAAAATGAAAATGTTGATATATCTCCCAAACTCCCGGCTTTAATATTCTTATAATGCGCCCCATGAGATTCTGAAGCGTCCTCTATTATTTTAATATTAGGGTATTTGGTTTTAATGTGATTTAATTTATCTGTATCAACAACTAAACCATAGGTATTAACTATAATAATAGCTGATGTTTTAGGGGTAATTTTTAATTCAAGGGATTCGAAATCTAAATTATATGTTATAGGATCAATATCACAAAAAATTGGGGTTAAATTATTTTCAGTTATTGCTGTTAAACATGATAAAATAGTCATAGATGGAAGGATTATTTCACTATCCTTAGGTAACTTTAAAGCTTTAACGGCCATATAAAGAGCTACAGTACCATTGCTGCAAGTTACTCCATATTTTCTATTGCAAAATTTTGAAAATTTATTTTCAAATAATTCAATATTAGGACCCATTGCTATATCTCCATCCTCAATAGCTTTAAAAGCTAAATCTTTAGCTTCTTGATATAAATAAGGTTTAAATATAGGTATCATAATTTATTTTTTGAATATAAAATAGGACCAATAGTACCTTTATGGTGTATTAACCAATTTCCTAAAATAGAATCTTCTATTACTCTACTTCCAATAGGTGAAATTTCACCCATAGGATCACAAAGATTATTATAATTTAAATCTAATTCTTTTCGAGTAGCATCAAAAGTATGGCAATCAGTTTTCCATTCTAAATTCAAAACATCCCCCGTTAACCAATAATTAAAATTTCTTTTTATAAAATCTCCAGTACCTGAAAGATTAAAGTTGAATCCTATATATCCTGTTTCTGTATGTTTATCAGCTCCTGTAGAAGGGACTGTATTAGTATGAACATATGATCCATCTGCAGCATATCCACCATGTCTCATTATAGTAAATTTTTCTCTCCCTAAAAATGCAATATTAGATTTTTCCATCATTTCATTAAAGAAACTATTTGGAACCGGATGAATAAAGAGACAATCAGCATCAATTGAACTAAAATTAGTATTTCCCATCAATTCATAAAAATAATTCATAGCTGCTACTGGTCTGAACCATTTAACACTTCTAGGACTAGAATATTCATTAGTAAAATTAATTAATGGTTTTAATGTTTCATCAATATAGGGAATGATTTTTTTATTTTCATATTCATAATTCATTAAATTTATAAATGTAAAAAATGGTTTATCACTCCATTCAATTAACCATTCAGGATAATATTCAGTATATAAATCATCTTCATTTTCAAAAAAAACATACATTTGATGTTCTAAATGATTGCCTGATTGAATAAAGGATTCTAGTAAATTTTTACCACATATTTGGTAAATTTCTTTTGTAAATGTTGTTATAAAAATCATATAGTTGTTTTCTATTCTTCAAATATCTCTATACATAATACTTTATTATCATTTATCACTAATAATGAACCATTTGTTCTTTTCATTTTAGTAAATTGACCTTGTTTAATTGTTTCTGAGATTATTCCATTAAATGTTCGTTTTATTCCTCCTTCAAAATGAATGATTTGGGTAACAGTTTTACCTTCTTGATTTATAGTAGATTGCAAATCAATATTAGAGTGTGTCATAGTAACTGTTTTGTTTTTCTTGTTTTTGAATTGTTTTTGGATGATATAAAGCAAAATATTCTACATCAGGCATTGATGTATACATTTTAAAGCCATCTAAACGCTCATGTACTTTGTTTACCCATTTAATTTCTGGTTTATTTTTCCATAAACGCCATTGCATATCGGGCCAATTTACCCATCCTTCATCGTTTACTTTCCATCCCCATTTTTGAATGTGTTCGGGAGTTAAACCTTCTACTGTGTTTACTCGTGGGATAAGGAAAACATCAATTTCTTCATTTTCCTCTAATACATCAGGTAAAACTGCTATTAAATTTTCATTAGGTACTTCATCAGCATCGATTTGGAAAATGTAATCACCACTGCACAGACTGGTCAATTTGTTTTTCCAGTCTGCGAAATGTCTTTCAAATTTTCCTTTATGCCAACTAAACTCTCCATTTATAGAATGGGAGCGTAGGAAGCTTTCAACTTCAGG